>Ga0210389_10001740_pt1 | contig 17489 bp, 14 predicted proteins | sample IncBWH28OmetaG_FD_160127 | JGI IMG/M metagenome (GOLD analysis project Ga0210389, IMG submission 160127) | Forest soil microbial communities from Barre Woods Harvard Forest LTER site, Petersham, Massachusetts, United States - Inc-BW-H-28-O ...
ACGCGCCTGCAGGGTATCGTGCCGCCAGCTTCCCGCGGCTGATTCGACGGGAGCGCCCATCGACATGGCATCCATCAGGAAGGAGATTCAAACGAACGCGAGCGCTGATGCAGCCTGGTCAGCGCTCCGCGACGTCGGTGCTTTGCATACTCGGCTTGTACCCGGTTTTGTAGTCAACACCGAGCTTGAGCGCGGCGCGCGAGTGGTGACCTTCGGCAACGGCATGGTGGTTCGCGAGGTGATCGTGGACCTGAACGAGGCGGAGAGACGCGTTGCATGGTCGGCCACTGGCGGCCGGCTCTCTCATCACAATGCCTCAGCCCAAGTGCTGGTGAACGGGGACTGTCACACTAAGGTGGTCTGGATTGCGGACCTGCTCCCGGATGACATGAGGGACCCGATCGAGCAGATGATGGAGCAAGGGATGGCGGTAATGAAGGCCACGCTTGATCGTACGAGCTGACATTTTGCGAATGACCGGCCACGGTGAGTCGCGATTGGCGATCCGAAGACGGATACGCGCCTCAGCGAGTACGATCGTATCGGGAATCGCCCTCCGCGGCACTGAGGATAAAGTGCGTCACGCGGCCGCTCGAATCCAGGTGGAACTCGACTGTCCCTGCGGTTGAGTCGAATCTGGTCTCGCTCTGCGGAAGCAGCGGAAAATCCTTCATGTAGAGCTGCCCCTGCAGCACGCTTATGATTTGATCGGGGCCGTAAAAGTCCCTCGAGGACACGACTCCGTCTTGAAACTTATATTCGCCCGCGTATCTGGCAAGCACGGCCGGGCTGGGATGGGCGACGGCTTTAGCTGTCCCCACCAGATGCTTTGTGTCCTGCTCATCTTCGCTGCACACGTATTCCAGCATGTCCGCATCGGCGGCGTAGGTGACCGCCACGGACATGGTCAGCGGTCTGGTCAAAGTCTCGGGATCGTCGTAGGTGACCTGAACCTGCATATGTCCGAAGTCGGCGCGCCGGAACTTTTCGGTTACGCGCAGATACTCGGAATGAGGATGCCCCACCATATCGAGCCAGGTTTTGTCGTTGAACCCCGCTGATTCCACCACGAGCGTGTCGCCTTCCCAATGCCCGACCGAGTAGCCCATCCAGGTCGGGTTCGGATCTTTCGGAAGCCCGCGCCCGTCTGTGTAGATCTGCCTGAAGTCGCCGAGTTCATAGAGCAGCGCGATGACGCTGGGCGACTCCACGATCCGGTAGAACTGTGTCGATCCCGCGGCGAAAATAGCCTGCGGACCTGCGGGCAGGCAATGCGTCACCGGATTGTCATGCCTCAGGTTCACGGCCCGCTGGAGGAACAAGGCCTCCGCCGCCGGGCGGAAGACCCCTTCATCTTTCACATCCTGGATGACGTCAAAACGATACGGACTCAGGTCAGGCCGCCATAGACCGGAGAGATCCGGTTTGCCATTCGGCATCCGCGGGACCGGCGCCGTGAGGTTCGGTTTTCCATCGGCTGTGCGCGGAATTCCCGGAGTTGGCAGGTTCAGCCACTGGGCAAAAGCCGGCGCGATGAAGAGTACAGCGAGGGTGATGGTCCGCATTGGCTAAGATGATAAACCCACACGCTCCTGGAAGCCAGCGGGGCTGTGCATGACCCCCTGCCGCAGACGGCGTCGGAGGGATTTCCCGGAGCAGGGCCCGGCGAAGTACAGTAACAACGAAAGCACCTTTATTGCGACCCCGCTTCCGCGCGAACGCCGGAAGCGTCAGGTTATTGAGGAGACCTCGTGCAGAAATTTCAACGAAAGCGCGCCGCGCTAGTGGCCGTGACACCTCTGATGTTGGCGGTCAGTGCGGCTATAGTGTTCGCGCAGCAGCCTGCGGCTGTTGATGCTACGGTGCTTAGGCAGGCGGGCACGAGCACAGATCGCCTCTCGGGCTCTTGGCTGACATACGGGAAATCGCAAAGCGAAACGCGCTACAGCCTGCTGAAGCAGATCGATGCGTCGAACGCGAAGCGTCTCGGGTTGGCATGGTCGTATGTTGTGGGCGCGGGCGGTGGCAATCAGGAAGGAACGCCCCTGGTTTGGAATAACACGATCTACGGCATCACGACCTGGAGCGTGGTTTACGCAGTTGACGGACGCACCGGGAAGCAGATCTGGCGTTGGGATCCGGAGGTGAATCAGAGCGCCATTCGCGCCATGACCGGCAATATCGTCAATCGCGGCATTGCGCTTTATAAGGGGATGATCATCGCTCCGGCCATCGATGGACGTTTGTCAGCGCTCGATGCCTTGACGGGCAAACCCATCTGGGAAACTCGCGTCGCGTACTCGCAGCAGGGATACTACATGACCATGGCTCCCCGGATTGCCGGCGGCAAGGTGATCATTGGAGTCTCGGGCGGAGATAGCGGCGAGACTCGCGGTTTCTTCGATGCCTATGACGCCACAAACGGCCAGCGGTCGTGGAGATTCTATACGGTTCCGGGCGATCCGAGCTTGCCTTACGAGAACGAGGCTATGCGCGCGGCCGCCAAAACATGGGGCGGCGATTTTTATACGAGGGGCGGGGGCGGCTCGGTTTGGGACGGATTTGCCTACGACCCCGATGCCAACCTTGTTTACATCGGCACAGGCAATGCGGAGCCGTGGGTGCAGAAATTCCGCGGCGCGCGAAACCTGGACAACCTGTATACCTGTTCGATCCTTGCCGTCGATCTGAAGACCGGGCAACTCAAGTGGCATTTCCAGACCGTGCCGAATGATAACTGGGACTTCGACAGCGTGCAGCAAATGATGCTTCTCGACCTGCGCATCGAGGGGCGGATGCGCAAGGTCCTGATGCAGGCGTCGAAGAATGGATTCTTCTATGTCCTTGACCGAGTGTCGGGACAGTTCATTTCGGGCCACCCATTCGTGAAGGTGAATTGGGCGAAGGGCCTCGACGACAGCGGACGGCCGATGGTGAATCCCGAAGCTTACTATGACGTGGAACCGTTGGCGGTTTATCCGACGGGTGGGGGCGCCCACAACTGGGCGCCGATGTCCTACAATCCGGACACCGGACTGGTTTACATTCCCGCATCGTACCAGTCCTACACGTATCAGGCGGCTGCCGAATACAAGAAACGCACCAATGGCGATGTTCGCTCAAACGCAGAAGCACGTCAGATACAGGCGCCTGCCATCGGTCCCCCCGCGCCGGACGGAGTTCGTGGCGGACTGCAGGCCTGGGATCCGGTGGAGCACAAGTTGGTGTGGCACGCCGATGGTGGTGGAGGTATTGGCGGTGGCACCGTGACAACTGCCGGCAACCTGGTTTTCCAGACGATCAACGATGGGCGTTTGATCGCTTATAGCGCAGACAAAGGCGAAAAGTTGTATGAGCTTCGTACCGGGAGGACAGGCGCGGCGCCTCCGATCACTTACGAGATCGATGGCACGCAGTACGTTGCCTTTATGGTTGGTCAGGGGCGGCCGGCGGCAATCGTGGGTCCGAACGATGCAGCGGTTGATAATCCTCCGCTGCTGCTGGTGTTTGCACTGGACGGGAAGGCGGAGCTTCCCGCGGTTGTAGCTCCGAGCACGGGGGCAAGCGGCGCAGCAGCGCCCGACGCCAGACCGAGATAAAAGGGAGTAATCGGCATATGCGAACAATGCTAAGTCTGCTCACGCTCGCAAGCGTTTGCGCAGCGCAAAAGGTTTCCACGCAGGAACTGCTACAGATGGCTCGAACGCACGCGGCCGGTCTGGAGCAGGCGCTCCGCGAAACGTTGGGCGACGACAACATTCAAAAGGGAAAGGCCGCAGCGGGCGAGATGGGCGATTTCGTATGGGCCGTGGCTGCCGAAAAGGGCCCGTCGCTGCAGATCAAACAACGACGCGCCGATCGCTGCCTTCCGAGCCGGTTCTCTGTGGGTCGTGCAATCGCGATTGAATACGGGGACGGCCTACAAGTACACATGGATCGCCGACGGGAAGCCGATCGGGGGCTCCAACAATCTGCCTGCGTTCGAGCCCGACAGCTATGCAAAGCCGGACGTGCCGCAGGGCAAACTCACCGGACCCATCGAAGTGCCCAGCAAGATCTACCCCGGTGTGAAAGCCAATGTGTGGTTCTATGTACCTGAACAGTGGGACGGCGTTACTCCGCTCGCCGTTCAGATATGGGGCGATGGCCAGAACTTCACCGGTCCGCGGCCCGGTCAGTGGCGAGTCCTGGAGACGCTTGACAATCTGACGGCGCAGAAAAGAATTCCGCTGATGGTCAACATTTTCGTTCAGCCGGGCACAGGGCCGGAGCGCAACCAGCGATCCATCGAATATGACACTGTCAGCGATACCTATCTCCATCGGCTCCTGGACGAGATTCTTCCCGTCGTGGCAAAGAGCGTCAAAATGCGCACGGACGGATACAGCCGGGCGATTCAGGGCCTGAGTTCGGGCGGAATCATGGCGTTCAATGCGGCGTTCACCAGGCCCGAGGACTTTTCACGGGTTTTGAGCTGGATCGGGAGTTACACGGCGCTTCAACGATCGTCGACGCATCCGGAAGGCGGCGCGGAATACCCGACCATGGTGCGCCGCGAGGCCAAACGAAACCTTCGCGTCTGGCTCGAGGATGGATCCGAAGATCTCGACAACGGAGCCGGTTACTGGCCGGCGGCCAACATCGGGATGGCGAATGCGCTCAAGTTCAAGGGGTACGATTATCACTTTTCGTTCGGCGTCGGCGAGCACAACAACGCGCAGGGGGCGGCAGAACTGCCGGAGGCAATGACCTGGCTCTGGCGTGATTACGACCCGGCAAAGACATCGCAGGATTATGTGCAGGACCCTGGTGAAAAGAATCAGCCTGTGTGGCGAGTCGTTCAGTTAAACCGGAAATAGCGGTCAGTTGTCCGTTGGCCGTTCGATCTGGTCCACAACCAGAATCTGCACCGGCCCCGTGCCCGTTTCCAGTTTCAGGCCAAGTTGCTGCTGCAGGACCGTAGAGATCGAAGGACCAGCGTCCACGTTATCGACCGCGGGCTGATCCTGCTGTTCAAACGTGCGGCCGGCTACGAATTTCGGTCGAAGGTCGGCGGCGTTCACTTCGAGGTGGATATCGAAGCTGCCGGTGAGGCCCGTTTTGTCGATCACTTCGCGATCCATGGAAATGCCAAGCTGCGAGCAGAGACCGGCAATTGTGGCTCCGGGCATATCGACGGTAACAATACCGCCGTTGGAACTGGTGTTCCCCTTTCCACACACCCTCGTCGCGTTCCCTGCTTCCGGCAGGTGGTTCACATCTGCAACTACGCACGTACCTTCTTTTGTAGCGCGCAGCTTTGGCCCGTTTTTCGCGACAGTCAGAATGTAGACGCCGCCCTGCCTGGTTTCGCGATGGACCTTCAACCCGAATCTGTCTTCGAGCAGCGACTGCAGCATGGGTCCATACATCTCGGAGCGCGGAGGATTTCCGGCCGGCTTTGCGATGATGTCGTAGCGCGTCGAATCCATCCATGCCGGACCGCCCACCACCTGCATTCTGAAACTCCCCGGGGCGGGATTCGCGCCGTCCGCATAAATGCTGTACGCGGTAAGGATAAGGTCGCGCAGGTCGGCGCATCCGAGGACCACTCGGCCCGGCGAAGACGCGCCGCCACTTCGGCCGCCCCCTTCATCGCAGTGCGTATTAACCTTGACGGAGGTCACTTCGAACGCGGGGCGGGAGACCTGTGTGGATGCTGAACCGGCGGAAAATATGATGCCGGCCAATATCCATGGGAGCTTCATGCCGAGCCCATTCTATCGCCGAACGACGGAGGTGGCCCGACCGCCTTAGTACATGATTTCGCAAAACCCTTTGTGGGTACGGGCTTCAGCCTGTACGGTCGAGCGCAACTCGATCATCGGCACGGCGAGTGCATTAACGAGAACTTCTTCAGTATGTCGATTTCACGTTCAACGCTCCGACTTACAGATGAAAGGAAGCCAAAAGCCATGTCCTCACGAGATGAAAGCAATCACCACTTACCCAAACTTTTCAGCGCCAGACTACAGAAGAGCGAGGCCAAGGGAGGATGGACTTTTCTTTTGTGGCCGGAATCCGTGCAGTTTTTCGGCACACGAGGCCTGGTCAAAGTCAGAGGCAAAATCGACGGCCACCCGTTCGAAAGCGCATTCATGGCGCTGGGGAACGGTACACACAAACTTCCCGTGAAGGAAGAGATAAGGCGTGCCATAAACAAAGCCGCCGGCGATCAAGTCCAGGTGGAGGTGGAAGAGCGACTGCAGAACGCAAGGCGTAATCGCTAACGGGCCGATAGCGCGTCAGCGTGGCGCCCACAGCGACTTCCATCGCGGACGCAGCACACGATGCCACCACATAATGGCGCCGGTGACGAACATCGCCGCCGGAGCAAGACCGAAGAATGCCCAGAACGCCTTGGTGGTCTGATCGCATAGCCCGGGGCCGTGACAGGGAATCCCAATGCCGTTAATGCGGCCGAAGTGCAGGTAGGCGAGCCAATAGAGAATCCGATCGCCGATGCGGGTTTTGAGATTGGCGGCAGTGAGCGGCTCAAGCCAATCGGCAAAGTCCTGAATGTGGTCGGGAATGGAGAGGTAGATTCCGCTCAGCCCAAAAACCAGAACGAAACCGAGCGTCCAGAAGCCGATCATGCTGTGCAGATGCCAGTTCATGCGCTTCCATCCCACGCCGCGATGGATTGTCAGGCTGCGGCGCCAGGTCTTCACGCCCGGCCACCAGATCACCATGCCCGTGAGAGCGATGATGAGCACGGCGAGCGCGCCGATGCCGTTCACCTCACGGCCAGCTGGTCCGGCGAACAGATTGTCATGCAGATCCATCAGGCCGGACACGAGCTTGACGCCGGTTGCGACAGCGTTCCCGTCGTCGGCGCCGGTTCGGGGATCGATCAGCCGGTGCCGGATCTCGTCTCCGCGGCTAAGTCTGACATCCACGGCCTGGTCGGGATTGGGCGGCCGTGTGATATTGGCCACCCGGTAGTCTGGATACAACCGCTTCACGGCTTGGGTGATCTGGCTGTCGGTGAGCCGGGGTTCTGAACTGGTCGAGAGAATTGGCGGAGGCGTGGCCGCGCGAAAGAGCTCGTTGCGATAAACCAGCACGCTGCCTGTGATGCTGATCATGAAGACGTAGAGTCCGATCACGATGCCGGACCACAGGTGCACTTGAAACAGCGCGCGCCGCAACCATATCTTCTGCGGCTGACGAACCCAGCGCTGCCAGGCAGTCAGTTCGCTCGCTCGCACACGTTGATGTCCTGGAGTCGCCATTTGGCTTAAGCCGATTTTCAGACACTATCACGGCTTGACATGAGCGCGCCTTCCCGATAGCGTTTGTACTCATGGAAATGAGTCGACGATCGCGGTTGTCTGGCGCCCTGGTTCTTGCCGTGTCCGTTGCTCCGTGCGTGATCAGCGCGCAGCAAGGAGGGCTCAACGGTCCTCAGGTGTTCGACACCAGAGCCGGCAAGATTCGTGTGGTGCCCGTAGCCACGGGGCTCTACCATCCCTGGAGCCTGGCGTTCGCCGATCCGCACACGCTCCTGGTAACGGAACGCAATGGGAAGCTGCGCGTCATTCGAGACGGCGTTCTACAGCCGGATGTGGCGTGGACGTCACCCACGCCTCCCGGAGATGGCGGAGACTCGCTGCATTTCGTGGCGATCCATCCCGGGTTCGCGCAGAACCAACTGGTTTACGTTTCTTACCCGAAGCACGATGGCGAACGCGTCACTCTGGCAGTCGCACGCGGGAGGCTGAGTGGCGCGAAACTGACGGACGTTCAGGAGATTTTCGTCGCCGATGCATGGGAGACGGGCGGGAACCTGGCGGGAAGAATTTTTTTTGGACCGGATGGGATGTTGTACGTTACGGTCGGCGACCGCGACCGGATCTGCTGCACGGGAACGGAGGACAACAGCCTTCGCATGAAGGCGCAGGCACTGAATAATCACGTGGGGAAGACGCTGCGGCTTCGCGACGACGGCACCGTCCCGCCCGACAACCCGTTCGTCGGGCGCGCCGGCGCAAAGCCCGAAATTTTCACCTATGGCCACCGCAACGGGTACGGCCTGGCAGTGAATCCGGAGACCGGCGAATTATGGCAGGCGGAAATCGGTCCCATGGGTGGCGATGAGGTGAACATTCTGCTCCCGGGCCACAACTATGGCTGGCCGCTGGTGTCCACCGGGCGCAACTATACGGGCACTCTGGTGTCCGATCAGCCTTGGGCGCGGCCGGGCATGGACAATCCGCGGATCCATTGGGTGCCCTCGATCAGCCCGTCCAGCATCATGTTCTATACCGGCGACAAATTCCCGAAGTGGAAGAACAATCTGTTCGTCGGCTCGCTGACTCAGCAGCAACTGATTCGCATTGCGTTTCACCAGCCGTCGCAGGCGGAGCTACGCGAAGGATTGCTTGTACCTCTGCAGTTCCGTATTCGGGATGTTACGCAGAGCCCGGACGGCTATATTTACGTAGCCACTGAAAAAGCCATTCGGGGCAACGAGGCCGACGGAACCGTACTTCGCATTGAACCAGCAGACCAGTAACCGAAGGCGAGTTCACGCCGTGCAAGGAAGGTCTGCTGATTTCCATGCGTCAAATCCGCCAGTCAGGTTCGCTACGTCCCGGAAGCCGGCGCGCCGGAGGATGCTGGTGGCGATGGAACTCCGGTAACCGCCTTTGCAGTGCACAATCAGCAGTTTCTCCCGATCCAGTTCCTCAGTTCGCGTTTTCAGTTTGCCCAGCGGAATTGAGATCGATCCTTCGATGACGCCGCCCGTTCGCTCGCCGGCCTCCCTCACATCGAGGATAGCGATCCGGTCACGCTCCTGCTCTCTCAAATCGACGAACTCCTGAACACTGATCTGCGGAATGTAATCCAGTTCAAGGCCATTCTGGATCCAGCCCAGAACCCCGTCGGCCAGATATCCGATCACGTTCTCCACTCCCACGCGAGCGAGCCGCAGTTGCGATTCGCGGACATGTTCCGGGTCTTCCCCGGCAATGATCAATGGCGTGCTCAGGCCGAGAATCCGCGCGGCCCACGACGCGTACTGCCCCGTGAGAGCGATGTGAATGGAACCCGGCACATGCGCGACGGCGAACTGGATCGCGGGGCGCGTATCGACGACGACCGCGCCTTCCTTCTGCAACTGGAGAACCTCGGGGGCAGTCAAAGCGGCGAGGGTGGGTAAATCCGAAAGAGGCGCTGCCCCGCTTCGATTGAGCTGCACCTCCTGGGAAAAATACTCCGGCGCCGCGGGCAGATTGTCAGTCAGCAGGTGGACAAACTCCTCACTCGTTCGCGCGAGCAAGGCATAATTCGTCCGGCGCTGCTGGCCGATAGTCGAGGAGCTCTCCGAACTCATCTGGCGGCCGCAGAGCGATCCGGCGCCATGCGCGGGATAGATCACCGTGTCATCGGGGAGCGTGAGGAGCTTTTCGTGCAGGCTCCGGTAAAGAAGCTCCGCGAGTTGCTGCGGCGTGCAATTCGGCGAGAGATCGGGCCGGCCAACGTCTCCCACGAACAGAGTATCTCCCGTGAATACGGTGGCCGGGCGATTCGGGTCGCTTTCGTCCTCCATCAGAATACAAATGCTTTCGAGGGTGTGACCGGGAGTTTGCAGGAACCGGAGCCGGCACTGTCCGAAGCGGATCTCATCGCCATCCTTCACGTCGGCGTGCGGGAAACTGGCGCCGGAACCCATACCGAGGTGGATCTGAGCGCCGGTGCGTTCGGCCAGTTCGGAATGGCCGGAGACGAAATCGGCATGGACGTGAGTCTCGATGATGTGCTCGATCCTCCAACCCTTGCTCGACGCCGCATCGAGATACAGATCCACGTCGCGCTGCGGATCGATGATCGCGGCGCTGCCTTCCGACCCGATCATATAAGATGCGTGAGCCAGACACCCCAAATAGAATCGCTCGACTTGAACCGGTTCCATGCTTTCCTCCTGGATGACCCTCTGATTTACTGCGGCTGCGCCACCATTCGAAGATACGGCAGCGGTGTCTGCCAACCTTGAGGATATTTCACTTTGGCATCTTCATTGGAGACGGCGGGCACAATGATCACGTCGTTGCCGGGTTGCCAGTTCGCGGGCGTCGCGACCTGATGCTTCGCGGTGAGCTGCATGGAATCGATGACCCGCAGCACCTCATCGAAGTTGCGGCCGGTGGTCATCGGGTACATGAGCATCAGTTTGATTTTCTTGTCGGGGCCGATGACGAAAACGGTGCGCACGGTCGCATTGGTTGCGGCCGTCCGGCCGGCGGCGGTGTCTCCAGCATCCGCGGGAAGCATCCCGTAGAGTTTGGCGACATTCAGATCGGAATCGCCGATCATCGGGTAATTCACCGCGTGTCCCTGCGACTGTTCGATCTCGCCCGACCACTTGCCATGGTCTGCGACCGGATCGACGCTGAGGGCGACGATTTTGCAGTTCCGCTTTTCGAATTCCGGTTGCAGTCCGGCCATGTAGCCCAACTCTGTGGTGCAGACCGGGGTGAAGTCTTTGGGATGGGAGAAGAGAATCCCCCAGGAATCGCCCAGCCATTCATGGAACCGCATGGTCCCCTGAGTGGTCTCGGCGCTGAAGTCAGGCGCTATATCGTTGATCCGCAATGCCATATCGATCTCCTTTTGAATTTTGAACTGCTTCAGCACCCGCCAGACGACTGCGTTACGCTGATAGATTGTTTGTACTTCCTTCAGCGACCGGCCTCCATGGGCGCCGGATGAGTACGAGATGAGTTTTTAATGGGCGATCACTCAGACATCCTCCGTTTCGATGTCTTCGAGCTCGATACCGGGTCGAGCGAGCTTCGACGGCAGGGAGAACGCATCAAGCTGCCGCCGCAGCCGTTCCGCGTTCTGGAACTGCTGGTTCGGCGCAGTGGGGACATCGTCACCCGCGAGGAAATCCGCGAACGCATCTGGAATAGCGATACATTCGTTGATTTCGAGCAGGGGCTGAATTTCTGCATCCGCCAGATACGCGATGCAATGGGCGACACGGCCATCGCGCCGCGATTTATTGAAACGCTGCCCCGCCGTGGATATCGATTTCTTCAGCCCGTGGAGGCGTCCGCTCCGGAGGCCCCGAAAAAAATAACCAGGCTGATCGTGCTGCCGTTCCGCATGCTGCGGCCCGACCCTGCAACCGACTTCCTTGCCTTCAGCCTTCCGGATGCGCTCACGACTTCGCTTTCGGGACTAAAATCTCTCGTCGTTCGTTCCAGCCTGGCCGCATCCCGATATTCGGCAGAAACGCACGACCTCAAGACGATTGCGGCTGAGACGGACGTGGACCTGGTTCTGACCGGGACCCTGCTTTCCGCGGGCGACGAAATTCGCGTGACAGCCCAGCTCACAGACGCCGCGAATGGAACACTGTTGTGCTCCCATTCGACGCAAACGTCGATTGGCAACGTGTTCCGTCTTCAGGACGAGTTCACCGAATGCATCGTCACCGCCCTCTCCCTTGAGCTCAGCGCCGGCGAGCAGCGAATTCTCCGGCAGGACGTTCCGTCCAGCGCCAAAGCCTACGAATACTATCTGCGCGCCAATCAGTTCAGTCTGGATTCGAAGCAATGGAGCGCGGCGCGCGATCTCTACCTGAAATGCGTGGAATCGGATCCGTGCTACGCGCCTGCCTGGGCGCGGCTGGGGCGAATTCATCATGTGATGGCGAAGTACCTGCCCACCGGCGCAAGAGAAGGCCTGGACCGCGCCGAGGCGGCGTTCCGCCAGGCGTTGGATCTGAATCCCGACCTCGCAATCGGTCACAAGTTCTACGGGCAGCTTGAGGTCGATCTGGGCCGGGCGGCTGACGCGATCGCACGATTGATTCCGCAGGCTCAGAGCGCGGCTGATCCGGAAGTCTTCGCAGGATTGGTCAGCCCGTTGCGTTATGGGGGTTTGCTCGATGCCTCGGTCGCCGCTCACTCGCGGGCCATCGCACTGGAACCCAAAATCAAAACCAGCGTCCTGCACACGTTGTTTTTGCAGCGAGACTATCGGCGGCTGGCGGCCAACAGGATCGAAGACGCGCCCTACATCGTGTCGATCGCGATGGCGGAGACCGGGCGAGGAGCGGAAGCGCTTCCGGTGCTTCGCAGCCTCGAAGAGAAGATCAAGACGCGAATGCGGGATTTCGTCATGACAGCGCGGGCAATGATCGAAGGCGATATGGATGCGAGCATCGCGGCTGCCGGGCGGGTGGTGACGTCGGAATTCAGCGACCCCGAAGGTCTCTTCTATCTCTGCCGCCACTTGGCGCATCTGGACGAGGTCGATTCGGCGATTGCGCTGCTTGAACGCGTGGTCGGGGGCGGATTCTCTTGTTATCCGGCGATGGCGGGCGATCCCTGGCTTGTGCCCCTTCGCAGAAATGCCCGGTTCGTAAAACTCCTCCGGACAGCGGAAGAACGGCATAACGAAGCCAGGACCGAGTTCTCACGGCTTGAGGGGGGCCGCACTCTGGGGCTCGCCAGCCGCGCTGCCGGGGAGTCTGTCTAACCTGCGCGCCCCTACGCTTTGAACCAGCGGCTCGCGCGCGGGTAAACGCGTTTGGCATTCGTAGAATAAATCCGATCCTTGTCGGCGCTGCTGAGTTTCGAGTCATCGACGTAGCGGCGCGTGTTGTCGTAGTGGTCGCCCGTCTCGTCGTTGACGACGCCAGGGAAAGCTCCGTCGCATTCCGAGCCGAACAGGATGTTGTCGAGCGGCACGGCATCGAACAGCATCTGCATGTTCAGGTGGTTGTAGATACAGGTATCGACGAAGACATTGCCGTTGCCGAGGATCTCGTCCGGACTCGCCCAGCTGTTGTACTTCGCGATCGCCCTCCAGCGTCCGATCTGGCAGGGCAATGCGCCTCCACCATGCGGCACCAGAAAACGCAGGCGCGGGAACTCCTTGAACAGATCCTTTGCCATCATCAGTTGCACGAAGCCGGTGATATCGGCGATCAGATATTGAACAGCCGTATGCGGAAAGTTCTTGTTGATCGACTCGCTGCCGTGCAGCACGAGCGGGACATCCAGAGCCTGCGCCGCTTCGAACACTGGATAGTTATGCTTGCCCGTGAATGGCTGGTTCTGCCAGCGACCGCCGGTGCCGTCCGGATCGAAATTGAAGGCAACGAAACCATCGTTGGCCCAGCGCTCGATCTGCTTCGCAATCTGCTGCGAGGGGCAGCTCGGATGCTGCCCCAGCATTCCAACGGGCGCAAAACGGCCGGGATTAAGCTGGCAGGCGCGCAGGACGAGGCTGTCGTTGAGATCGGCCCAGATGGCGTTCTGTTCCGGGGAGCCGTCGTGTGTCGCCATCGCCTTCGCGCGCGGAGAGGCGAATGCCATATCGATCTTCCGCGAATCCATGAGGCTGATGACCTGCTGCAGGCTCTTGGTGACATCCGCGTCGGAGATATTGGGCGGCGCGCCAGTGGCCTTGCCTGCTAGTTGCGCTTCGCGAAAGCCCTCCACTTCGGGGTGGCGGGCGAGACGGACGAAATGCTGGTGTGAGTCGACGATCATGTCTGTGGGGAGTCGAAATACTGAGCATAACAAGCGAGAAGTAGGAAAATGATTCCAGGTGTTTTCGATGAATCCTGTCATCCTGCTGCTTTTCCTGGCGCTCGATCCGGTGGCGTTCGGCCCCGGCGGCCGGTTTCATCTCGAACAGAGCAAGGACGATTTTGGAACCCGGTCTCACGGCATCATTGAAGACCTCGGCTCCGGCCGGACGAAGCTCTATGCGTTGCCGCAAAGCACAGCCCAGGATTACTTCAGACTTCGACCAGACGATTTAAAAAGGAATGCGTTCACGCCCGAGGGCTACGACCGGCAGGAAGCCATCGGTCCTTATCAGATTGAAGAGGGCAGAATCTGGTTCGGCAAGACCTTCTACGATAGCGAAGGAATGAGAGGCGTTGGGGCATTTGGTTACTTCGACGCGTCGGCGCGCGCTTATACTCTGTTTTCTCCGCCGGAAGTGGCTGCGTGCGAAGTCAGCGCGATTCTGGTGCAACCGAAATGGGTGTGGGTCGCGCTGGATCATTTCATCGAAGATATTTCTACGTTCCCCTGTGGCCTTGTCCGGTGGGACAAGACGACGCACCAGATCAAAAGCTACCCGCTCGAATTCGTGGTGGAAAGCATCCGTGCTGAGGGCGATTCCCTGCGTCTGAAAACCCGGGGCGGCTATGCGCTGTTGCGGGATCGCGTGGTTCGGCGGTTTCTTGACGATCACCGCCCGATCGCGAAATTTCCGCCGCCGCCGAGTCACTATTGAGATTGAGTCTTATGTTGCGCTGGCTTCAGAGAAAGACCACAATCGCGGCGGTCGCCCTCGGAGCGTTGGCGTTCCTTTATGGACAGGAAAATCCTGGTCTGATTGTCAGTTCGGACGGCCAGACGGTCTACGACAAGGCAAATGACATCACCTGGCCGACAAACGCCAATCTGGCGGCAACGAATCGTTTTGGCCTTCCGCTTTGCACCGCTTCGAGTGCCCAGCCTTGCATCAATGCGACTGGGTCGATGACGTATGCGGCAGCAGCCGCATGGGTCAGCGCGATGAATGCCGCCCGCTATCTGGGACACTCCGACTGGCGGCTCCCGACGACACCGCCGATCGATCACGGCTGCACGAAAACGGGGCCCAATGGCAGTTCGTTCGGCTACGGTTGCACGGCGAGCGCGATGGGTTCGCTCTACTACAACACGCTCAGCCTGAAGGCGCCGAATACCGCCGTTCCTATTCCCACCAATGTTACGGGTCCTTCCAACGACTTCGTCGACTTCCAGCCTTACCTTTACTGGTCTCAAACGAGCCAGGGATCGAACGGTTACAGCACGTTCTCCTTCGCTACCGGATGGACGGGTGCCAACACGGTTACGCACGTCATGTATCTGCTTCCAATGATCCCGGGCAAACTGCCGGGCACTCCCGCAACCACAGGCCAGGGGCTGCTAATGAACCCCGGCGGGCAGACGGTCTATGACCCGGTGTCCAATGTTACGTGGGCGGCGAATGCGAATCTGGCGGCCAGCACGAATTTCGGCTTGCCGCCATGCCTCAATGCCACCACACCCGCGATCTGCGTCAATGCGGACGGAGCCATGAACTGGGGTTCAGCGAATCAGTTCATTGTGAACATGAACAGTTATAACGGAACGGGCTACCTTGGACAAAAAAACTGGCAGCTGCCAACCATCGATCTGACCTGCAATGGATTCACCTCCGGGGCCACCTGCACCAACACGACAAATCCGATGGGCGAGTTGTTCTACAACCAGTTCGCGTTAAGCAAGGGCATGTCCGCAGTCCAGGTACCCAACACGTCTGTTGGCCCTTTTCACAATATTCAGCCTTACCTTTACTGGTCGTGCCTGGCAGCTACGATTCAGGAGCCCTGCGAGAGCACGCAACCAGTAACGAACCAGGAGTGGAGCTTCTCTTTTGGCAACGGCTTTGAGGGCACGGACCTTCTCGCCAACGATTTATACGTTACGGCCTATTTTGTGGGATACGGCGGACCGATTCGGATACCCAGGCCTCTCCACCTGCGCCATTAATTGTCGATCGGCTTTTATTCGAGGCGGTCTATCACGCGCTCGGCGTGCAGAAAGGATTCGGTGTCAATGGCCCGGAATGGATATCGGCGATTTCGGATTTGGGCGCGTTGGGGACTGACCGAAATCGCACCCGCAACGAGGGCAATCAAACCTGCGTAAACAAACAACCGCGTCGTTTCAATCTCCCAGGGGTCCTGACGCCGGAATTCGGGCTATTGAATCCGCTATTCAGGTGTTATGCAATGAAATTCCGGCGACGATGGCGACATGGGCTGATCGCTTATCTGAACCATGGTGAAGCCGTCCGGGGGGCGCCAGCGTACGAGGAAATAGTGTTTGGGTTCGCCTTCGAGGTGCGTGGCAACCTGCCAAAGTTCGTTGTCGCCGGAACAGTGGATCGGGTCGTCCGGGAAATCGCCCTGATTGTCATCGCGATGCAGCTTGCGATGCCACTGTTCAAGTGCGGGAGATGCGGCGCGGCCCGCGCTTCCCGTCCACGGCGCAGCCAGCCACTCCTCGACGAAGTCGCGCGGTGTTGGAGCGATGGGATCGACCTGACTCACGGTCGTACCTTCGATCTTGAAGTGGCGGACCGCCTTATGCGGGTAGCCGTAGCCGATGCCTCCCGCTGAAAAGGTGATGCGTACATCCGCCGGTTGAATCTTCCCGACAACGGGCGGATCGCCTTCGTCATCGAGCACCTCGCTCTTATCAAGCAAGGGCGCGGCCGTCCCGAGGCGCCAGACGCGATAGTAGACCTCGCGGAACGTCAGGCAACTGCTGCGAGTCCCGAGCGTCAGGATAAGCCGGCTGCCCTCCGGACCCGGATCGGAGATCTGAACCGAATGCAGAATCTGAGGGGCATATGTGTTCGCTGCATAGTCGTTCTGTTCGTTCTGCCATATACGCTGCCATTTGCCGCCACGCCACTGATAGATATAGGCGGAGTAGTCGTAGCCGCAGCGATACCCGACGCCAACAGCAGTCCGGGAGACGAGAAATTCGCCCTGACGGGTGAGCTGAATTTCGTCGAGAAAGCCCAGCGCGGTGGGCAGGCAATCGGCGTCATTGTCGCAGAAGAGCTTCGCGTCGCGGAGGCCCTCGTGAAGGCTTTCGTTGAGCGCGGCAGCATCTCCGTTCTGCGGAAACGCGGCCAGACGCAACTCAATCCATTCGGCGATCTGATGCTTGGCGACCGTCACCTGCGGAATGCCGCCGCGCACATCGGAATGGTCCTTTGCGTATTGGCGCATGCCGAGGACAGTTTCGCGTATGGCTGACAGCCGCGAATCCTGCGCCAGCGCACAAAGTGGCAGCAACATCAACGCGAGTCGCGTCACGGCCTTTCCATCATCGCATCAAAATTTCGAAGAGAACCGGCGCTCCAAATTTTGAATCTCCGGAAGGCCAATCATCTGATTGAACTCGGTGAACGAGATCAACTCGGGGAGCAACGCCATTGGAGTTCCATGTGCCTGGATCTCCGCCGCTACTTTTCGCACCGCCGTCGTGGCCGCGAGCAGTGCCGCGATGGGAAAGATGACTATCCGATACCCGAGTTCCCGAAGCCGCTCCAATGTAATCGGCGGCGTCTTGCCGCCTTCGGCGAAATTGAACAGAAGCGGTGTATCGGCCAATTCGCCAGCCACCAGTTCCACTTCCCGTTCGCTCTGCGGCGCCTCCACAAAAAGAACATCGGCGCCTGCCTCGCGATACATGCGGGCGCGGTTCAGCGCGCTGTCGAGGCCTTCCACAGCGCGCGCATCCGTACGCGCGATGATCAGGAAGTCGGAAGATCTCCGCGCCTCGATGGCAGCCCGGATTTTCTCCACCATCTCGTCCGCGGCGATAACCCGTTTGTTCTCCATGTGGCCGCACTTCTTCGGAGCGACC
>Ga0210389_10001741_pt1 | contig 17482 bp, 14 predicted proteins | sample IncBWH28OmetaG_FD_160127 | JGI IMG/M metagenome (GOLD analysis project Ga0210389, IMG submission 160127) | Forest soil microbial communities from Barre Woods Harvard Forest LTER site, Petersham, Massachusetts, United States - Inc-BW-H-28-O ...
TAGACACCGGAGCGAGGGGATAAGTGCCCAGTTGAGCCTTGGAAAAGAGAGGAAATCCGCGCGCGGCAGATGGTGGTAAAGTATCGGCAACCGGCGGGGGTTTTGCGGCGTCTTATGAACGGGGCGCGGCGGAGAGAATGATGAAACCGCAGTTGCTGATCGGGTTGGCTGCTGTGCTGGGCCTGGCGACGCCTTCTGTCGTCTTGGCGCAGCGCGGAGCGGCTGGCGGTTTCGCTGGCGGTGGCTATGCGGTCGCCGTCTCTGCAGGTGCGCCACACCCAGCCAATGTTGTACGGACATCTTCAGCGCTTCCCACTGCAGTCACATCTAGCAACTCTTCCGTCCGAGCGCACGCAACTGTTCATGGCACTGACGTGCCTTCCCGTCATGCGGGAATGTCTTCAACGTTGCGGAGCCAGAACGCAGCCAACAGAGTTTTTACACCGATCGGCACGCCATTGGGGCCTCGGCATAATCCGCCCCCGGTTGGCAAGCCCGAAGCTGCGCCTCGGGTAGTTTATCTGCTTGGAGTTGGTGGATATTATTACGCGGCACCCGGCGATGCGGCGGTGGACCAGCCGCAAGAAGCGGTTGAGGAAGACAACCAGCAGGGCGATGACCAGCAGGTCGCCGCCGACAATGAACCCGACGGCGACCGGGACGGGGACCGCGGTGATAATCGCAATGGAAGGCGTGGCGAAGTGAGTGTGGCGGCGGCCCTTCCGGAGCAGCACGAGGCTGAGGCTGAGGTCGAGCAGCAGGAACCGTTGCCGGACGTTGGCACGCTCATACTAGTGTTGCGCGACGGCAGCCGGCTGGACGTGGTCGCTTTCACAATGACGCAGGGCCAAGTGGTTTACATTACGCCGGAAGGCCGGCGCCTCACGATATCGGCAGAAATTCTCGATGCGGATGCAACGCAGCGCGTGAATCAGGAGCGCGGGACACCGATGCAGCTTCCTCTGTAGGTTCTGCGAATCGGGTGGCACTGCCTGCGGACCGAATTTCCTTCTCACGAAATAAAATGTGGCCCGCTTAGTCTTCTGAATGACGGATTGGTTCGGGCATGTAGAGGCCGGCGTCGGCTGGGAGGCCGGCGCGCTCGAACTGGATAGTGGTGTGGGTGATCTGGAAATCGTGGTCGAGCACTTCGTGGATTTTCGCCAGGACTTTTTCGCTCTCTTCCATGTGCATGTCCGGGACGCAGATGTGGCAGGAGAGCGCGTTGAGGTCGGTGCCCAGAGTCCAGATGTGGATGTCGTGGACTTCCTGCACGCCTTCGATACGCAGCATGGCGCGCGCGACTTCTTCCAACGCAATGCTGCGAGGCAGGCCCTCGAGCAGGATGTGCGTGCTTTCGCGCAGGATGCCGACACCGGACCACAGTACCATCGCCCCAATCGCGATGCCGATGACTGGATCGGCCCAAGTAGTGCCGGTGTAACGAATGGCCAGCGCGCCGACGACGATTGCGACATTCGATAGCGCGTCACCCAGATTGTGAATCCAGACGCTGCGTAAATTCAGGTCGCGGCGGCCGCTGTGCAGCGCCACGGTGATGCTGCCGTTAATCAGCAGCGCGAACACCGAAACCCACAGCATCAGGCCGGTCTTCACTTCCACCGGCGTGCGCAGGCGCAGCACTGATTCATAGATCAGGCCAAGAGAGACCAGGGTGAGCAGCATGGCGTTGACGAACGCGGCCAGGATTCCGCCGCGGTGGGAGACGTAGGTTTTTTGCGGCGTGGGTGGCTTCGCGGCCCAACGCATGGCTAGCCACGAAAGCACCAGTGTGGGGACATCGGTGAGGTTGTGCACTGCATCGCTGACGAGGGCGATGGAATGTCCGGCGTAACCAGCCAGCAGCTCGACGGCGACCAGCGCGAACGTGGCGACGACAGCGGCGCCGAGCGCTAAGGTCATACCCTCGGCGGGCAGCGAAACGTGCGAATGGCCACCCAGGCCGTGGCTGTGACCATGATCATGATCGTGGGCATGATCGTGGCCATGGCTGTGGCCGTCGTGAGAATGGGCGCTGGCTTTTTGGGCTTCCTGATGCATCGGCTCGATTCTAACCGCGATTTGGTTTGCCTTACAGCGCGGATTCGCGGCGCGTCCATAGTCAACAACGGCGAGGATCACGAAAATCGTCGGGAACGAACGCGCGCGCCGAAACGCAATTGACTTACCTCGGCGCACCCGCCTACCATGGCACAGTTTCGTGAACCTCAACTCTCAGAGGGGGCGCAGGCGCGCAGCGTCACGAGCCGCCCGGCGATGACGCACCAAGTAGCCAAACTGGTCTTCTGGGGTGTGCGCGGCTCGACGCCGACGCTCGAGCGCGACACGTGGCGCTATGGCGGGAACACGCCTTGCCTGGAACTGACCGCGCCGGATGGGACCAAATTTATTCTGGATTGCGGCACGGGGTTGCGCACGTTGGGCAACCATCTGACGGAAAAACAGCGCGGGATGGGCATCGAGGCGCACATCCTGGTGACGCACTACCATTGGGACCACATTCAGGGCATCCCGTTTTTCCATCCGTTCTTTGAATCGCAGAACCGCTTCCATTTTTATAGCTTTCAATCGAAATATTTGGGGCCGAACAGTCTGGAGCAGGTGTTTGCGGCCCAGCTCGCCAGTCCTTATTTTCCGGTGGACGTGACGATGATGACCGCGGCGCGCGATTTTCGTGAAGTGGCCGACGCGGAAACCTGGGAGGTTCACGGCACGCACATCACCGCGCGTTTTTTGAATCATCCGCAGGGATGTTTGGGATACCGGATCGAAACGACCGGCGGCTCGATTGTTTATGCCACCGACAATGAGCCTGGGAATCAGGCCTGCGATCAGAATCTGCGGCAACTTGCGCACGGAGCCGACGTGCTGATTTATGACGCGCAATATTCTCCGGAGCAGCTCGCTTCGGACCGCAAAGGCTGGGGCCATTCCAGCTGGCTGGAGGGCGTGAAGATCGCGCGCGAGGCCAAGGTGCGGAATTTAGTTCTATTCCATCACGATCCGGATTCGCCCGACAAAGTGGTGGACGGATTTCTTTCCGCGGCGCGGCAGGAATTTCCGGCGACTTGGGCGGCTACTGAAGGCATGTCCATTAATTTGAGCGAGCGCGGCGTTGCCGTGGAGATGAAAGAAACGCGGACGGGAATTCGGCGACGATTGCGTTTTTCGGCGACCATCAGCGGGCAGACCGAGGACGGCAGGCCCTTCGAGGAAAAAGCCACCGTGCGCGATATCAGTTTGCAGGGGGCTTACCTGGCGCTGCACAGCCGGCCGCGGCTGCAGTCGGAAGTGCGCGTGGTGATTGAGGCTTCGAGCGACCCGACGGTTTCCAGCGTGATGACGTTGCGCGGCACCGTGGTGCACTTTGAACTGGGGCGCGAAAAAAATCAGAATGGCGTGGGCGTGGTGTTTGTCGAGGATCCTGATCCAGGGCGGCCGCGCGACTAGCTGCGTTTTTTAACTTCTTTAACTTTGCCGCGATGCTTGCTGTTTTATGTCCGGCGTGTGCACATGCTCCGGCCTAACGCCTAAGCCAACCAGACGTGCAGGAATGCGACGGAAGATTGGGAACATCTGCAGAAGCTTTAGCGCAAACGGCAAGCTAGTGATCGGGCGGGGATGGCGCATCGCTGGACCGATGAAGCGTTTGTGCGCGAAGACCTGGAATCCCTGAGTGACGCGCGTGGGGAACTCGCGGCGGCGCTGCACGGCGCGAAGATGCTCATCGGTGACGGCACCTTTCATAAGCGGCGCGGCGAGTTCGTTCGCTGCGGCGACCGCGTCTTGAATGGCGAGATTGATGCCCACGCCACCGATCGGAGACATCGCATGCGCGGAATCTCCGATGCACAGAAGCCCGGTGCGCGACCAGCGCTTCAGTCGATCCACCGCGACGGAAAGCAACTTAACGTCGTTCCAGTCGTTTAATTCGCGGAGGCGTTCGCGCAAGAATGGCGCGACGCTCGCGATTTCCTGCCGAAAACTCTCGAGCCCTCTTTGGCGAATGGCGTCGAACCCGCCTTTTTCGATCACGTAGGCGCACTGCCAATATTCGTCGCGATTCAGAGTCACCAGGATTTTCCCTGCCCGGAAACGGCCGAGCGTTTGATACGGATCGTCGGCTTGGCGCGAGACGCGCATCCACAACACATCGATGGGCGCGCCGAGATCGAGCACTTCGAGGCCGGCCTTTTCGCGGACGATCGAACGGCGGCCGTCTGCTCCGATGGTTAGATCGGCGCGTACTTCCACAGCGCCGTTTTGCGATTTGGCGCGAACACCAGCGACTTTGCCGTCCTCTATAAGCAAATCGGTGGCTTCCGTTTCCATGCGCAGATGAAATCCCGGATAGGCTCTGGCTTTTTCCGTAATGAAATTCAGGAACTCCCACTGCGGCATTAGGCCGACGAATTTGCAGTGCGTGGGAAGATGAGAAAAATCCCCGACGGTGACAGTGAAGTCATCTACCTGAGCGCCGATCTGCGAAAGCTCCTGATGCGGGCGGCGGAGAAAGTCTTCCAGAACTCCCAGCTCGTACATCAGCTCGAGCGTGGAGGGATGAACGGTATCGCCGCGAAAGTCGCGGAGGAAGTCAGCGTGCTTTTCCAGCACCACTACATCAATTCCAGCGCGGGCGAGCAGGAAACCGCACATCAATCCCGCGGGGCCACCGCCCGCTATGCAGCAACGCGTGGTGATCGTTTCGGAAGCTGGATTTTCTTGCGGCATGGCTCGGCTCCTCTTTACATACGCATCATGGCACGGAAGGCACGCATGGCGCGCGTGGCGCTTCACAAATGTCTGACCTGGACGCGCGAGGAATGTCGGGGGGCGCGGTCTCTCAGTAGCTGCAGTCGCGATGCGCTATTGGATGCTCGAGTTCAGGAAAGATCGATTGTAACGGCGCTGTTTAGTCAACCAGCGATTCGATCCGGCGGTCGTACGCGGTTCACTTCGTGTCGGTGGGAAGTTGCGCGAGCTGCGCATCGAGATCGGCGAGAGCGCGTTCCAATTGTTCGCGGTAGCGCGGACCCTGGCTGGCCTGCAGTTGTTTTTCGACGCGCGCGCGCGACAGCAACAGCACGCCTCGCTTACGGCGGGTTTCGATCTGGTCCTGCGAGACTTGCTTCTTGTTCTGACGGTCCTCTTTCGACTGAAATTCCTGGACCTGACCCTCTACTGCCTTGCTTTCCCATCCCCTGGCCATGGTTTCGATTCTAATTTGGAGAGGCGCAAATCGGCATGCATTTTTTGCGGGAGTTTCCTTGGCTTTCGCCTGACGGCGCACCCGAATGCCAATGCGTGGGCTCGTCAACCGGCGACGTGATCCAAGCGCAGGTTGCAAGCTTGGGTCGCGAGGGCGCTGGAAATTCTAGTGCAGCGAGCCGACTTGAAAATTCAGGGCGGATGTTTCCGCGGCGTAGTCGTATTTGGCGCTGGCTTGGGAGATTTGGGCTTGGGTGGCGTTCAGTTGGGCTTGGCTTAGTTCGATGATGGAGCTGAGGCCAAGTTTATAGCGCTGCTGGGCCAGGTCGAGGGCTTGGTTCGCTTCGTCGAGCAATTGCTGAGTCAGCGCGAGGCGTTGATAGCCGGAATTTGCGTTGAGCCACGCTTTGCGCACATCGCGGACTACTGCGTCCTGCAGATCGCGCAGAAATTGCTGGCGGGCGTTCGCTTCTGCTTTCGCCTCCGCGTGCAGCGCATTGAACTGGCGGCCGTTGAAGATGGGAATGTTCACGTTGAATCCGGCGGCGGCGTAACGCGGCGCGAGGGCGGCTACGTGGTAGGGCGTGAGACCGGCAGTGCCGACCGCGCTGAGAGTGGGAAACCACAAATCACGTTCGGCGGTGGCGTAACTTTGCGCGGAGCCCACATCGAGCTGCTGGCTGATAATTTCGGGGCGATTCTGCATCGCTTCGGTAATTAAGGCTGAAAGGTCCGTGGGCGGCGCGAGCGGAGTGGGCTGCTCGGCGAGCTGGTAGACTTTCTGGTCGGCAAATCCCAACGCGGCGGATAGTTCCGCATAGGACGCCTGCAAATCGTTTTGCGCCTGGACCAGCAGTAGCTGGGCTTGAGCCAGATCAACATTCGCGAAGCTGACGTCCAAACCGGATTTGAGTTTGTTTTTTTCCATCTCCGTGACCTGGTCGGAAACCAACTTGCGGTCTTTCACGGTTTCCTGCGCCACTTGCAGCACGGCTTGCGCTTTCAATGCGTTGAAATAAGCGGCGTCCACTTGCAGCAGGATATCCGCGCGAGACGTCGTGACACTTTCTTCCTGCGCTTTCGCGTGCAGATTTGAGCTTTTCACCAGTTCGTGCGTGCGGCCAAAATCTGTGACCAGTTGCTCGACAGTGACTCCATTCGAGAAGCGATTGAAGATGATGGGATTATTCAGCGCGCCGGCGGCGACGCGGCTGTTGTTTTCCGCTATCGCTCCCGTGACGCTGCCGTAGGCGTGCGGATAGTAGTCCGAGCGTGCTTCGGTGACCTGCGCCTTGGCGGCTGCCGCCAAATATGTTGCGGCCTGAATCTGCGGATGATTCTGGATGGCGATTTGCTCCGCTTGCTGAAGAGTGAGGCCCTGCGATGCGGGGTCGGGCGAAGCTTGCGCGGGAGCCTTGACCCCGACGGCAGCGTGCAATTGCGCCGACGTCTGCGCGCCGGCGGTAAGAGCCGCGGCGATAAGAATTAAGAACAATGAAAGGTTTCGGCAACGCATTAGTGAGCCTCCTCGGTGACGAGCGACGCGGCAGCTTCGGCGCGGCGGCGATACATGAGCAGATAGGCGGCGGGTACGACGAAAATCGTGAGGATGATGGAAGTAAGCAGGCCGCCGATAATCACGCGCGCGAGCGGAGCGTATGCTTCGCTACCGGTTTCCAGCTTGAAAGCCATGGGCAGCAGCCCGACGACGGTGGCGAGCGACGTCATCAAAATCGGCCGCAGCCGGATGCGGCAAGAGTGTACTACCGCTTCGCGCAAGCCAAGGCCTTGGCCACGCAGCACGTTTGCAAAGTCCACGATCAAAATGCTGTTGGAGACCACCATGCCCTGAAGCATCACCACGCCCATGAGCGACTGAATGTTCAACGTGGTGCCGGTGAGCGCCAGAGTTAGCACGACGCCGATCAGTCCGGTGGGCACGGCCAGGACGATGAGAAACGGGTCCACGAAGGAGGAAAACTGCGCGACCAAGATGAGATAAACCAGCAGCACCGCGAGAAAAAGTCCGAGGCCGAAACTCTTGAATGAGGATTGCATGGTCAGCACGAGGCCGCGTACATCGATGCGCGTGTTGGGAGGCACTTGGGTGTGCGCGATGATCTTTGAAATTTCACGCTGCGGCCCGCCGATATCTTCGCCGGTGGGTGCAACGTAAATATCAACGGAACGCTGAAGTTGATAGTGATCCACTTCCGTGGGAGTGAGAATCGGCACCACATCAGCGACCTGATTCAGGTAGGTTGGCATTTTCAGCTTGGGAGAGTGCAAGGGCATTGCTTTCAAATCCTCGATGGATTTGACCTGATTTTCGGGGTACTGCACGGTCACGAAATAGTTGTTGCCATTTTTTGGATCAACCCAGTAGCTCGGCGCGATCACCACGTCGGAAGTGAGCGCGGTGATGAGGTTGTCCAGCACTTCCTTGGGGCTGAGGCCCAACTCGGCGGCACGATCGCGATTCACGTTTACTTCGAGCGCGGGATAATCCATGTCCTGCGGGATGTACACATCGGAAACGCCGCGCGAGGCTTTAATCTGCCGCGCCAATTCCTGCGCGATGCGGTCGTCTGTTTTCAGGTCCATGCCGCTCACTTGGACATCGATGGGCGCGGGCGCGCCCTGGTTCAGAACCGCATCCACCAAACCGCCGGATTGAAAATAAGTGCGCAGCTGCGGCAGTTGCGCGGCGATGCGGTGACGCACTTCATTCATGTAAAAGAAACTGCTCTCGTGATGATCTTCCTTCAGGCCCACTTCCACGAAGGCGGTGTGCATGCCGGAGTTGGGTGTGAAAAGAGCGGACAAATCGGCCATTACGCCGATATTGGATACCACGGTGTTCAGGTCGTCCGGCTTCACCACCTGGTGCACGATCTCTTCGACTTGTTTTACATAGTCGTTCGTCACTTCAATACGCGTGCCGGTGGGGGCCTTCACGTTGATCACGAATTGGCCGGCGTCTGAGCGCGGAAAAAACGAAACGCCGATTAGGGGCACCAGCAGAAAACTCAGAAGAAACAAGCCCACAAAGAGAATCAGCGCCTCGCGCGGGCGATCCAAAGTTTTCTGGACGTATTTCTCATAAACGTTCAGCATCTTTTCGAATTTGGCATTGAAATTCGCGTGGAACCGGGCGCCCCAGGATTTTTTCACTTCCGCGCCTTCTGTGCCTTCGGAACCGTGTTCGTGGGCGGGCTTCAGGAAGTACGCGCAGAACAGCGGGACGACCGTGACGGCGTCGAAGTAGGAAGCGAAGAGTGCGAGGACTACAGCGAGTGCCAGCGCCGAAAACAAATACTTGCTGACACCGAAGAGCAGCGTCACTGGGAAGAAAACGACTACAGCGACGAGCATGATAGCGAGCACGGCCAGCGCCACCTCATTCGCTCCCTTCACCGCGGCAACTTTTGGATCCTCGCCCAGCTCAATGTGGCGATAAATATTTTCGATGACCACCACCGAGTCATCAATCAAACGCGAAAATGCTAGCGCCAGGCCGCTGAGTACCATGCTGTTGATGGTTTTGTCGGCAGAATGCAAAATGAAAAACGTAATCATCACCGACAGCGGTATGGAAAGAAAAACCGCCGCAGTGGCGCGCGTACTCCCCAAAAACAGCAGAATCATCACGGCGGTGAGAAACAAGCCGATGCCACCTTCGCGCAAAACGGTGGAAATGGCCTGCTTCACGAAAAGCGACTGGTCGAAGACGACGTGGGTGCGCAGCTGCGCCGGAATATCGCGCAGCGTGGTGATGGCCTTCTTGATGCCGTTGACCACCACTATCGTGTTGGTGTCGCCGCCCTGCTTGAGAATTGGCGCGTAAACCGACTTTTGACCGTTGACGCGCACGATGTTGTATTGCAAGTAGGAACCGTCAACAGCGTTGCCCACGTCAGAAAGGAAGACGGACTTCTCCCCTTCGGTCTTCAGCGGAACCTGATTCAGAGCTTGGGCGTTGGGCACCTGCGCGTTGGTATAGATGTTGTAATCCAGGGCGCCCAAGCGCACATCTCCTGCGGGAAGAATCAGGTTGGAGTCGTTCATGGCGCGCACGACATCCATAGGGCTCAGCTCGTGCGCCTGCAATTTCAACGGGTCCACGTACACCATCAGCTGGCGATATTTTCCGCCGTAGGGCGGCGGGATGGTGGCGCCGGGAACACCGGCGATCTGATTGCGGATCTGATACTGGAGATAATCATGCAGCTGCGTTTCGTTGAGTCCCTGGCCTTCGACGGTGACTAAGCAAACGGGAAGGCTGGAAGCGTCCACTTTCAGGACCACGGGAGGCAGCGTGCCTTCGGGCAAGCGGCGCAAATCGGCCATGGCGAGATTGGAAATGCTGGTGACGTCGGCATTCGCATCAGTTCCCGGCTGAAAATAAATTTTGATCAGGCTGACGCCGGCCATGGAGCGCGATTCCATGTGGTCAATTCCGCTGCCCAGGGTGAAAAAACGCTCGAAAGTGTCGGTGATGTCCGCTTCGATCTGCTGCGGCGGCATACCGTTGTAGAAAGTGGCGACGAGCACGACGGGAATATTGATCGGCGGAAACATATCCACGGGCATTTGCGCCAGGCTGGTAATGCCGAGGACGCAAATAAAAAGACAAACCACGATGATGAAATAAGGATGGCGTATCGCAAATGTTGGCATCTTGGGTTTACTCCATTCCTGGGGCCGCGACGAGTTTGGGCGACACCTGCTGACCTTCCCTAAACTGATTCTGTTCGCCGAAAACGACAGTGTCGTTTTCGTTGAGGCCGGAGAGCACTTCCGTGTCCGTGGCCGACTGCAGTCCCAGCTTCACGTCGCGCCGTTCAAGATGGTTCGAGGAGTTCACAAGCAGCACGATGCCCTGCCCCGTTCCGGTGGATTCCACGGCCTGCATGGGAATGGTGAGAACGTTGGTGACTGTATGCAGCGGAATTTTTACGGAGGCGTACATTCCCGGCACCAGCTCGTAATTCGCGTTGGGCACAGTGACTTCCGTGTGCATCGTGCGTGTGGTCAGATCGATCTGATCCGAAAACAGCGAAATTTTGCCGGTGAAGGTTTTGCGCAACGCCGAGACGTTTACTTCCAGGGTCTGGCCGTCGCTGATGTCCGGCACGGCTCTTTCGGGCACGGGGATGACCAGCCGCAGCAAGTTATTCTGCGAGAGGTGGCAGAGTGCGGAATCGCCTTTCGTCGCGGAAGTTCCCGCAGGAAGCAACGCACCGGTGTAGGCGTAAATTTGCGTTACGACTCCGTCAAACGGCGCCGTCATGCGTGCGTACGCGAACAGGGCTTTGTCTTTGTCGAGCGCGGCTTTGGCGGCCAACAGCGCTTGTTCGGCTGCGGCCAAGGCATCCTTGGACGATGAGACACCGGCGCTGGCTTCCAGGTCTTTGCCCTGTGCTACGTCTATTTCCTGTTGGGCGACGAGTTCGGGCCGGGATTTCTGTACGTCGGCCAGCCGCGTGTAAGTGACGTGCGCGACAGAGTATGCGGATTCCGCGCGGCTTTGCTCCTCGTGCGCACGCGATACTTCCTGGTCGGCGCGGCGAACGGACGCCTCGTCTTGCAATAATTGCTGTTGCAACTCGGGGATTTCCAGCACGGCCAGGATTTGGCCTTCTTTCACGTGCGTGCCCCAATCCACATACAGCTTCTGGATGTAACCGGAAACCTTCGCGTACACGTCAATTTCCTGGTAGGGCAGAAATTCCGAAGCAATCTCCAGAGTGCTGGAAAGACTCTTGCGTTGCACTTTCACCACCGCTGCTTGCGGCACATCGGCGGCATCGGCGTTGCGCGCTCCGCCGCAGCCAGCGGTAAACACGGAAAAGATGATCGCGGCGATTAACCAGCAATGAAATATGTTTTTATGGTTCACGGTTGGAGCTCCTTGAGTCGCTGTCTGAGCTTTGCGATTGAAAAATCAGCGGAACGGCAGAATGCAATCAGTTCTTTTCTGTCCTGGATAATCTGCTGCGCTTTCGCGGGAATCAGCGCGGCGATATCGCGGGGAATCGTTTGCACGCCGTGCATATCTCCATGGATTAAATCGCCGGGTTGCACGATGAGGCCGGCGACCTCGACGGTGCCGCCAAAATCGAAAACGTGCGCATAGGCGTGCGACACGGATATGTTTCCCGCGAACACTTGCATGCGGCTCTGGCGCACGTCTGGAAGATCGCGGACGGCACCGTTGGTCACCACGGCAGAGCAGCCAAGAGCCAGCAGAATATTCGCGTGCACCGCCCCGATAAAAGCGCCCAGGCCCGGCGTGGAATCCACGTCTTCGATCACTACAATTCGCGGTGCCGGGATTTTAAGCAGCGAGTCCCACCACGCATTGCGATCGTAATAGCTGCGCCCTTCCATGGGAGGATCGGAGCTGCGTATGCGAGCTGTCGCCGCGTAACCCACCGCGGACGGCAGTTCCGGGCACATGCAACGCACCCTTGAATCGGTAAATCCCCTGTTGCGCAGGCGCACGTCAAACGCTTCGATGGCGCTGGCCACTACACATGTGGTCAGCGTGCGAAATTCCGCCAATTGCGAGGCCGTCAGTGGTTCTACGTTCATAAGGAACTCCCCTCCTGGAACATGTTCGTGGACCAATCGAAAAAGGGCCGGAGCGAATGAATCAACTGGAAATTTAGATTTTCAGCTGCGAGCGATCGAGCTAGGAAAGGGAGACCGGGGGAGAGCGGTGCTGCAGAGAAACCCTGACGCCGATAGATGGCAGCGGCGGAATCTCTTCGCGCACCACTTGAGTGATTCGCGTTGCGGGTTGCGGCGGTACGAATCGGGCGATGGGACGCAACGGAGTTCGTTCGATTACCACCGGCGAGTGGCCAACCATCATTTTGCTGGAAATATTGAGGTAGTGAGCCGGACTGGACTTGGAAAAATACTGGCTATTTTTCGCAACCGTGGAGAATCCAGCGATGGCCAGCAGCAACATCACGACGCCAACCTTCAAATAAACGCGTCGCGAGTCCGCTGTTTGGGTGGTCGTTCTGGCCGATTGTGGGTTGCTTTCCATGGAGACTATCTCCGGCCTACACTTCTATCTTCTGCAAATAGGATTCAGAAAGCAAGAATTTAGGATGCAGGACGATGCAGGAGTTACGCTCGGCGCGGCTTCGCGGCCCACTACGAAGCATAACCGCGTGGATGGCGCTGGTGCCAGCGCCAGGCCGATTCAATAATCGTACGCAGATCGGATTTCGCCGGCATCCAGCCGAGAATAGTCTTCGATTTGGAGGGATCGGCCACCAGCCGCGGCGGATCGCCAGCGCGCGGAGGTTCCACGCGCACGCGAATTTCGCGTTCGGTTACCTTCCGCGCTGCTTCGATAACTTCCATCACGGAATAACCGTGGCCCGTGCCGAGATTCAGAAAATCGGACGCGCCGCCACGCCGCAAATGTCCCAGCGCGCGGATATGCGCGTCCGCCAAGTCCACCACATGCACGTAATCGCGAATGGCCGTGCCATCCGGAGTCGGATAACTATTTCCAAACACCGGAACTTCCAGCGATTCTTTCGCTGCCGCCAGCAGAACATTCGGGATCAGATGTGATTCAGGGTCGTGATGCTCACCGCACTTTTCCGTAGCGCCGGCGGCATTGAAGTAGCGAAGGGCAACGAATTTCAAGCCGTAGGCTACATCGAAGGAATGCAGCAGCTGTTCCATGAATAATTTCGACCAGCCGTAGGGATTCACTGGCCACTGCGGTTCCATTTCCGAAATGGGGTCGTGCTGAGCGTCTCCGTAGGTAGCCGCAGTGGACGAGAAGACCACGCGGCGCACTCCGACGTGCAGCAGCGTGCTCATCATGGCGATGCCCTGCTCGACGTTGTTTTCGTAATACCAGGCGGGGTCCTTCACAGATTCGCCGACGTAGGCCACTGCAGCGAAATGGATACAGGACTCGAGCTCGTGCTCGGTGGCGATGCGCTCCAGCAGCGCGCGGTCGCCAATTTTCCCCAGATAAAACGGGATGTCGGCATCCAGAGCCGCCCGGTGACCGCGCACCAGATTGTCCAGCACCACCACGCGCTCGCCTGCTGCCCGCAGTAGTTCCACGGTTACGCTGCCGATGTAGCCAGCTCCGCCCGCGACGAGAATCGCCATCCGCCATCCTTCGAGTCTGAATTTGCAGAACCATTGCGCGAATCAAACAGCGCATTACTTTACTACGTGAGGTGTGAATGCGGAGCGAGGAATTGCCGCGTGATCGTTGAAAAATATGAAGACCAATCTTCTGCTTTCGCGCGTGCAGTAACAGCGCGCACGACGCAGTGGCGCATGACATCACGCGCGATAGGGATTGTAAAAGATGCAGTAGAGCAACCCGACTATCAGCAGGATACCGCCCCACCATATGCTCGCGTGCAAATCGTACAGCACGACCTTAATGAGCGGGGGATGTGCCAGCTCGTAAAGTCCCGCGCCAAAGATCAGCACGCCATTGACCAGCAGTGAAACGCCTATGAAGAACCAGATCGAAATCGTACCGTCAGATTTCATGGGCCTCACCAGAAAATAATATTGAGTGCAATGAACACGATGGTCACGATCACCGCCCAGAACGCCGGTCTTTGATACAGCGGAACCTGCGCCTCCGAAGGTATTTCCGTCGCGCCATAGACGAGTCCGACCAATTCACTGTCGGGCTTCGGCTTTGTAAGCATGCTGGCCCCAACCGTCACGACCACGCATATGATCCAGGACCAAAGCGCGCGGTACATATTTTCCGCCATGTCCTTTGCATCGCTAGAAAGCGCCACGTAACGCAGCGCCGCAGGATCGAATTTCACCCACGCCCACATTCCGACCGACGAAACCGTTCCAGCCAGCAAGCCCCAGAATCCGCCCGCAGCGGTAGCGCGTTTCCACAGCATGCCCAGAATTACGGTGCCGAAAAGCGGCGCTACGAAGAAACTGAAGAGCGCTTGCACGTAATCCATGATGCTGAGAAATTGCATCACGAGGTACGCGGTGCCGATGCTGATCAGCACGCCCAGAATCGTGGACCAGCGGCCCATCAACACGTAATGCGCGTCGGTGGCTTTCTTCTTGATCAGCGCCTTGTAGATGTCATAAGTCCAAACCGTGGAGAACGCGCTCACATTGCCCGCCATGCCGGACATGAAGCCAGCGATCAATGCCGTTACTCCCAAACCCAGAAGTCCGGGGCCGCAGTACCGCGCTAGCATCAGAGGTAATACTTCGTTGTAGCTGTGACCGCCGGTTGCGACCGCCACAGCTTCCCCGGTCAGCTTGATGGGCAGAACGGCGAGGCCCAGCAGGCCGGGCAGAATCACAATGAAAGGCACGAACATTTTGAACGCCGCGCCGATGATAGGCGCCATTTTCGCCGCGCGCAGATCTTTCGCGGCCAACACGCGCTGCACGACGAGGAAGTCCGTCGTCCAATAAGCAAAGGAAATCACGAAGCCCAGGCCGAAGACGATTCCTGTCCAGTGAATGCCCATGGGATTGTCTTTGAACGAGCCGAGCGTGGACCACAGGTGGGTGTATTCAACAGATGCGTTCGCTGCGACTTTAAGCTGCAGCGCTTTCCAACCACCGGCTTCGATCAGTCCGAGAATCGGAATCAACGCCGCGCCGGCCCAGATCAGGATGAACTGCAGGACTTCATTGAAAATCGCCGAGCGCAGGCCGCCGAGCGTCACATAAACCGCGACAGTGATGGATGAAATCCAGATGCTGAAATTGATGTCCCAGCCCAGCACGACTTTCATCACCAGCGCCATCGCGTACATGTTGATGCCACTCATCAGCACCGTCATGAACGCGAAAGAAATCGCGGAAAGCGCGCGGCTGGCTTCGCCGAAGCGCAATTTCAAATATCCGGGCACCGAGTGCGTTTTGGAAATGTAATAGAACGGCATCATCACCAGGCCGAGGAACAACATGGCCGGTATCGCTCCGATCCAATACCAGTGCGCCGCGAGAATACCGTATTGATAGGAGGCCGCGGCCCAACCCATCAGTTCCAGCGCGCCCAGATTTGCGGAAAGAAAGCTGAGGCCGGCGATCCACGCCGTCATTTCGCGTCCGGCGAGGAAGAAATCTTCACCGGTGTTCGAGCGCCCCTTCAGGTAGAAGCCGATGGCCAGCACCAGCACGAAATAAAAGACCACGATCACCAGATCCACCGGCGCCAAATGCACCAAGCGATCTCCGGCGAACATCGCCATGCCCAGATTCATCATTCGTATTCCGCCTGTGGTGGTGCTGGCCGGACGAGCCGGCTACTTAAACGCCCTCGTTCGACACTCTTAAAGCAAAGACTAACACTAACTGGCACACTTACTTGCGCGCGGATGGCGCAAAGTATCGAAGAGGAACCTTGGGCGCGCGATGAGGCATTGCGAGCGCCGTGAATCTCCGCACGATCCGCATTGCATGTAAACGTTTACCGGATAAGGGGATTTAGCACACGCGCTGCTACGGCGTCAACTAAGGAATGTACTTGCTTGCGAATTGGCGGCTAAACAGTTCGTGCGAGAACGCGAGATTCAATCCCTCAGCGGCTAAAGCCGCTCAGAATTTGCCCGGTTACGGCACGGCTGACGCCGTGCCCTGACGCAAAAACGGTAGTTCTCACACAGCCTGTAAAGCCACGACCTACGAAGATCATTGCTGTCGGGCGATCTCGGATTCGCGCGCAGGTGATTTTGCGCGCCACGCTTCCGGCACTTGGACTAGCGACGGTTTTAGGCCCGCGACGGACGCACAACCCATCAGCCGGAGCACCCGCTCGACATCGTCGCGCAAAATCTCCAGCGCTCGCACTACTCCTGCATGCCCTGCGGCGCCCAGTCCGAAGGCGTAGGCGCGGCCCACCAGGACCGCTTGGGCCCCCATGCAAATCGCTTTCACGATATCGGCGCCGCGGCGCACGCCGCCATCCATTAGAACTTCCGCTTGGCCGTTCACCGCCGCGACGACTTCTGGCAGCGCGCGCAGGCCCGCTGACACGGTGTCGAGCTGCCGACCGCCGTGGTTCGACACGACGATGCCATCGGCACCGGCATCAATCGCGCGGCGCGCGTCGTCGCCCGTTAGCACGCCCTTCACCACCAACGGGCCGGGCCACAGTTTGCGCAGCCAGCGCAAATCCTCCCAGGTGACCACTGCGCTCGCCAGTGCCGCGGCGACGTCCATCATCTTCATTGGTCCCGCGTCGCGCGTCACCACATTTTCGAGGCGCGGAACGCCGCCATCGAGCAAGAACGCGGCGAGCCATCGCGGATGCATCAGCACGTCGGGAAGAAACGGAATTTTCGCCAGCAACGAGCTGCCCAGCAATTCTTTCACGCCATTGCGCACGTCGCGCTCGCGCATGCCGGCAATGGCCGTATCAATTGTGATCACCAGCGCTGAATATCCGGCGACGCGCGCGCGTTCGATCGCGGTTTCCGCGACTTCGCGCCCGCCCATCATATAGAGCTGATACCAGACCGGGCCGGTCGACGCGACCTTCGTGTTCTCCAGCTTGTGGCCTGAGACTGTCGAGAGGATGAACGCGGTGCCGAACTCACCGGCGGCACGCGCCCCGGCCAGTTCTCCATCGGGATGCAGCAGGCGGCTGTAACCAATCGGCGCCAGAATCGCGGGAAAAGAGATGTCCTGCCCCAGGACGCGCGTGCGCAAATCGCATTTCTGAAGCGCGACGGCATGACGAGGGCGCAGAACCACGTCCTCGAACGCGCGGCAGTTTTCGCGTAGCGTCACTTCGCCGCCGGCGCCGCCGTCCACGTAATCGAACACCGCGCGCGGCAGTCGCTTGCGCGCTAAGCGACGTAAATCCTCGATGTTCACGACCCGCGGAGAATCCAGCCGAGCCATTGCCCTCCTCGTATTATGCGTTGCCGCGGCGTTCGTGCGGCGACTATGCGCGCTGCGTTCGGGCAGAATTCGCTCTGCGTTCGCGTTCCACTCGCGCGAAACGCGCTCAACCAGCGCACCACGCGCATTATAAGCCCGCGCATCGATTTTCCGCGTGTGACCCGCAAACACTTGCTGCCTGCTGAAACGTTTCGCTATAAGATGATTCGACCAGGCCGGGCCCGTAGCTCAGCTGGTTAGAGCAGCGGACTCATAATCCGTTGGTCCTAGGTTCGAATCCTAGCGGGCCCACCAACTTTCCCAATTCCCATCAGAAACATTGAATTGCGGCTGCGATTCGTCGGTATGGTGT
>Ga0210389_10001742_pt1 | contig 17480 bp, 12 predicted proteins | sample IncBWH28OmetaG_FD_160127 | JGI IMG/M metagenome (GOLD analysis project Ga0210389, IMG submission 160127) | Forest soil microbial communities from Barre Woods Harvard Forest LTER site, Petersham, Massachusetts, United States - Inc-BW-H-28-O ...
TCAAGCCAGGGCAGCGGGTCGCGCACCTGTTCCCGCGCGGCGTCATGGAGGAGTACGCCCTGCAGCGAGTGACCGAGCGGGTCTGGTGGATCTCCCGTCACTTCTACGGATCGCTGTTCTACGTCGGGAAGCGGGGCGTGCTGCTGCTCGATCCCTTCCTCGGCGGGGCCGACGCGACGCTGGCGGCGATCGCCTCGGTGACACCGCTGCCCGTGACGGCCGTCGCGTACTCGCACTTCCACGCGGACCACGTCGGCGGCGCGCGCCGGCTGTTCGAGCTGCTCGCGGCGGCGCCGCCGCGGGTGATCGCGTCGGAGAATACCGCCATCTGGATGTCGCGGTTCGGCTCGGATCTCCCCCACCCCACCGACGTGCTCGACTGGCCGTCAGGTGCGCTGGCCTTCGAGGACGTGACCCTAGGGCTGCGCGGGCTGCCCAGGCCAGGCCACGCGCCCGACCACGCGGTGTTCCTGCTCGAGGAAGAGCGCGTCGGGCACTCGGCGGACCTGATCAACATCGACCAGCTGCCATTCGGCGGATTCGCCGGCCAGGACCCGCTTGTACTGTTCAAGCCCAACCTTGAGTTCGCCAGGGCGCTGGAATTCGACTGGTTCTGCGGCGGCCACGGCAACATCGGCGAGAAGTCGGACTTCGACTTCTACCTGTCGTACCTGGCGGAGGTCGAGTCGCTTGTCAATGAGTACGTCCCGCGCCCGGCCGCGGTCCCCGACCTGTCGCTGACCGACTACCTGGCCGGGCTGGATACGGACGCCAAGTCACGTCTGCTGTGCGAGCTGGACAACCACTTCGGCCTCTACCTCTACGGCAGGCAGATCGCGGCCGGAGACCAGCCGTCTCGCGGCGGCGGCAACCCGTTCATAAGCGGCTCGATCGGTGAGTGGGCGGCGGCGAGAAACAAGGCCGTCGACGAGGCCGTGCCGCTGATCATCGAGCGGCTGCGGCCCAAGTACGGGCGCATGTATAACTTCGACGACGCACAGCCGGGTAACGTTCGCCTCCTGGCCATGTCGATCCAGCCAAGCCTGACCAACCGATAGTGCGGAATACCCTGAGTTACCGAACTCGTGTGGCCTTGGTGGCCAAGAGTTGCTTACTAGCCAGTAGTGTTGCTTGGGCTAAAACAGGGGCATGAGACGTCTACTGTCTGCTAGCCTCACGCCTGGTGGTTACCCACGGTAAGGCTCACGCCGTCGGTAGCCCGCGTGTGCAGGGCAAACACACAAAATCAGTGAAGGGCAGCTACGCTATGCCTACGCTCGAAAATCAGCCCGAATGGGTGAAAAGCTCGTTGAGTTTTGCAAACGGTAACTGCGTTGAGGTGGCGGGCCTGTCCGGCGGCGAAGTTGGCGTCCGGAACAGCAGGGATGCTGCTGGCGCTGTTCTCCGCTTCACGCCAGAAGAATGGCACGCGTTCATCGGTGGCGTTCGGAACGGCGAGTTCGACCGCTTCGGCGCATAACCAGCCGAAACAGCAAGGCGGGTTCCCAAGACTCCCCGGGAACCCGCCTTCGCCGTATCTGCCGCAGGTGACTTTGGCTAAGAGACGACCGTCTGGCGGGCGCCGACCCAGTGGGACTCGGCCGTGTCCAGGATTAGCTGCTTGGAGTCGGCGGGGCTGAGCGCCGCCTCGGTGAGGGTGCGGAACGCTACCCGGTGCAGGTGGGTCTCGCGTTCGCCCTCGAGGATGAAGCCGCTGCGCATCTGCTCGGTGGATACCACGTCCTGGAGGACCGCGTCGCCGTCGGCCTCAAAGCCGAACAGGACGAACGACTCGCCGATGACCGTGTGCGGGCCGTCGAGCGGAAGGATCTGCAGGGTCAGGTTGGGGCGCTCGCACTCCTTGGCCAGGCGCTGCATCTGCTCGTACATGATGACGTCCGAGCCGATCCTGCGGAGCAGGACGGACTCGTCGAGCACCATGTTGAGCTTGAGTCCGGTCCTGTCGAGAACCTGCTGGCGGCGCATCCTGACCCGGACGAGGCGGGTCACCTGGGACGGGGCGATCGGCTCGACCCGGTCGTAGCTGTCGATGATGTGCCGCGCGTAGCCCTCGGTCTGCAGCAGGCCCGCCACCACGTCCACGTGCCAGATGGCGACCGCGGTCGCCTCGTGCTCAAGCCCGATGAACTGCTGGTAGTCCTCGGGGAGGCTCTCGGCGTACTCCTCCCACCAGCCCTTCTGCGACGCGTCCTGGGCGAGCGCGAGCAGCATCTCGCGGCGCGTGCCGCCGACGCCGTAGTAGTCGAGCAGCCGTTCGACCTCTTTAGGACGCAGCCCGGTCTTGGCCCGCTCGTACCTGCTGATCTTGGAAGGTGACCAGCGGAGCGCGTTCGCCACGGACTCGCCACTTCGCCCCTTGGCCTCGCGCAACTGCCGGAGCTCGGCCGCGAGCCTGCGGCGGCGTACCGTGGGACTACCTTCTTCGACCACCGGGCACCGCCTCCTCTCTCAGTGCGTCCCGCACAGTGTCACGTGGTTTCGCCTGCGGCACCCGGCCGGCACCGCCCTGGCCGAGGCAGCACCGAGCCGTGGACCACATACCACGCCGATCTTGAATATTTCACGGAAAGAATTGCTGAAACCAGTGAATCGCCCTTTTCCGCACCGAAGGTGATCAAATCGTCACTACGCACGTGCTTGCGGATTACACATTGTTGCCGACGAAAAGACGCGCGATACGAGAGCGACCCCGGCGATGTAGCGGCGTGAAGGTGATGCATAGTGACGTATGATGCGGTGCTGGCCATTCGATCTGCCGGTGCTTATCGACGGAAGTAGATTACAATAACGATTACAGCGACCACAATTCCCCAGCGAGTCCCTGGTGAAGAAAGTCGCCTTGAGTGATCCGCGATACGCAAGCGATGTGGGCCTCCCGAAGAAATGCGGGCTCACCGAGCGTCATCGTTCCGCGTTTGCTCTGGGGTCAAACCGGAGGCAATACGGTTGTGACTCCTCGTCTGGGTCACGGGGCGGTCGGGTGTCGGCCGACTGGGGGCGCAAGGGCTCCCCTGGAGGGCTCGCGCGGAGCTCGGATGTGGGGCGCCAGTCTTCGGCTGATTACAGGACGTAGCGTACTCTTTCCACGGACATGTCACGAGATGTAGTCTGATGCTTACAATCTGCCATCATGTCCGGCAGCCGTCCGAGCGCTGAGCACCTCGCGTCCGGGGCCGCGGGGTGCGGCCGACCATGATCACGAAGGATTTTTCATCAGATGAGATGAAAATCCTTCGTGATCATGAACCGGGCCCCTGGCCCAGGGAACGTTTCGGGCGGAACGGACACGATGCGCGATTGCTCAAGTTAACGGCGCTGGCCAACGAGGTACGTGTGGCGGACAGGGCTGTAGTGACAAGAGTGAGCGCCGAGACCGAGGAGGTAGCTGTCTAGCTATCGACACATAGGTTGATTCGGCTCTTATTGATAAGAGTTGATCAAAATCGCGATTCGCGGGTACGCCTTGCCAGGCGGGACCTGCGGGGCCGAAAACACCCTGAGTGGTCATGCCGACACGCCCGGGATTCGCAGGCCGCGAAGAAGTTTAAACGTTCGCGCGGTGAATTCTTTTGTCTTCTTGAGGGCTAAAAAATAAGCGGCCCGCCGCCGATTGAGGGAATCGGCGGCGGGCCGTTGTCGGGGACCTATTTCACTGGTGGATCATGTAATAGGGCGTGACGCTGACCGCAACTGCGCTGCCCGCAGGCGCGGCGGCGGTCGTTAGTGCTAGGACGGGACCGGCCACCAGAGAGCCGATCGTGCCAATGGTGAGGATGGCGGGAGCGAGGATGTTTCGCCGAATGCGCATGACTGCCTCCATGCGTTTACCGAGGTCACTGCCCAGACCCTGGTTCGGCGGCCCGAGACGGACAACTTTGTCCGTTCACCAGTCTTTGGCTGATTACATAAGCTAGGGTAAAGCGACGCCTAAGGTGTATTCAATAAGCACGAACCGTATTGTTCGTGCAATCGCGATTTTGACATCGATTGCTGTCGATGGTTCGCTTCAACTCTCTCGATTAGATGCGTCGAGAGTTGCAGTGCAAGTTGCAGAGCATATTACGGCGGTATTAAGCAGCGGGGCATGAATAGGCATCAGCGTTGACCGAATTTGTGTCCTAAAAAGAACCGCTTGTTCCGTACATGTCCAGCTAGTACGCTCTGTCACATGCATCCGGCAATCTCGACCGGCGTGCTGGCCGGACGTGCTGACGAGCTGGCGCTGCTCGACGGGTATTTGAGGGATCTCACCCGAGGCGTCGGCAACGCGGTGCTCATCGAGGGTGAGCCGGGAATCGGCAAGACCACCCTCGTCCGCACCGCCCTTGCGAACCTGCCGGCCGGGTCAAGCCAGGTCTTCTGGGGTACAGGCGACGAACTCGGGCAAGAGATCCCGCTGTCGCCCTTCCTGGATGCCCTTGGCGTGCGGCGACCATCGGCGAACGCCCGGCGGACCACGATCGCCGGACTGCTGCGCGGTGAGGTCGCGACCGACCGAGGCGCCGACCTGCCCGCGATCATCGCCGAGCAGCTCATCGCGTTGACCATCGACGAGTCCGCCGCGCGGCCCGTCGTGCTGGTCATCGACGACCTGCAGTGGGCAGACCCTGCCAGCATCAAGCTGTGGGGTCGGCTCGCGCGGACGGCCCGCCAAGTGCCACTACTGCTCATCGGGTTGACTCGACCAGTCCCACAGCGCGAGGACCTCCTGACCCTGCGCCGCGCCGTTGACAGTGAGGCCCGTGTCCAGTTGACGGCGCTGAGTCAGCCGGCCGTCGCTGAGCTCGTCCAGGAACTCGCGGGTGGGCAACCGGACACCGGGCTGCTCCGACTCGCCGAGGGCGCGGCAGGCAACCCGCTCTACCTAACCGAACTGCTCGCCGCGCTTAGCCGCTCCGGTGGCATCGCGGTCACAGCCTCCGGCACCGCGCGGCTCGCGGCCGAGACCGTACCCGGCTCGCTGCCCGCCGCCATCGCGGACCGACTAGATTTCGTTTCCGCCTCAACGAGAGACGTCCTGCGGGCCGCCGCGCTGCTCGGTGTGGAGTTTGCCGTCCCCGACCTTACGACCGTACTCGGCAAGACCGTGGCCGATGTGGTGCCCGCGATTGACGAAGCACGCACCACCGGGGTGCTCATCGACTTCGGTAAAGGGACGGCCCTCGCCTTCCGGCATCCGCTGATCCGTGAAGCGCTTTACGCGGAATTGCCCGCCGCCGTGCGCAGCGCATGGCACCTCGACGCCGGCCATGCCCTGGCGGCAGCCGGCGCGGCACCAGATCGAGTCGCCCGGCAGCTGCTCCGAGCCCTCGGGAACTCTACTGGTGGGAGCGTTGGGTCTGACCTTCAGTCCGCGGGGTCCGACGCTTCGTCCACGTCCGGAAGAGTTGCGCCGCCAACTCACTGGGCATCGGCCAGGTCCGGTGATCCTGGCATCCAGCTTGAGCGTCCGCCAATTGACACGGCCGCTGTCCAATCGGGCGGCCCGATGGGCGAGTGGATTCTCGAGTGGCTAACCATATCGGCGGAGTCACTGGTCGGCCAGGCACCCGGGGTCGCCGCCGAATTGCTCGCCCAAGCGGTGAGCGGCATGCCCACGGGGTCGTTCAGACATGGTTGGCTGGCGAGCAGGTTGGCCGACGCCCTCTTCCGGACGGGTAACCGGGCAGAGGCTGAACGAGTTGCGGAGCGAACGCTCGGCTATGCTACGGACGCCGATCTGGTCGTAGATCTGCACTGGACGCTGGCCCAGTGCCGAATAGCGGCGGGCTCGGAAGCCGAGTCCTTCGCCGCGCTTGAACAAGCCCTCGATGCTCCGGGAATCATCCCGAAACATCGGGCCAGGCTCCTAGTGCTCGCTGCACGCTCCTACCTTGCCCTCAGCGACGTCGAGACGGCCGATATGAAGGCGAAGGAGGCACTCGCCTCGGCCGAGGAGGCTGGCGATCCCTGGACGACCGGCTGGGCACTCCACGTGCTCGCTGGCATGGCCACAATCCGCGGTGACTTGGTCGACGCGTTGCCCCTCTATGATCGTGCCCTCTCCGTAGCCAACACAGATCCCGCGCTAACCGACCTTGGGCTGCTGCTGCAGCTCAACAAGGCGATAACTCTGCTGAGCCTCGACCGCTGCGACGAGGCGCTGGCAACAGCGGAGCGGGCACGGAACCTAGCGGACCAGGTCGGGACGACCATCCGGCTGGCGCAGGCACATTGCACCCTCGGCCAAGGTCTCCACGGACTGGGGCGATGGGACGACGCACTGACCGAGATAGCGGCCGTTCCCGACAACTTGAAGCCGGCGAACGAGGCCTGCTGCGAACTCAGCATCGCCGCCGACATCAGCTTCCATCGCAACGAGCCTGACGTCGCTCGTCGCTATCTGGCGGACGCCGAACGGCACGCGGAACGGATCGGGGACTTCCCCATTACCCAATTCTTTCGCGCCAAGTCACTTGAGCGTGAACAGGCTGGAGCGCTTGACGAGGCGCTTGCCATCCTCACCACCGCGTTCGACATGCATGCCGACGACCTCGGCGGGATCGAGGAACTCTTTAGCGACGCCATCCGGCTTGCGGTCAAGATCGGGGACAAGGTTGCCGCGCAGACCATCACATCGCAGGCATTCGCGCTCGCTGAGGGGTCGGAGATACCTCATCAGCAGGCTAACGCGCTCTATTGCAAGGGGATGGTCGACCGGGACGCCTTCGCGCTCTTGACAGCCGCTCAGCGGTACAAGGACGCCTTGTTGCCACTGGCCAGAGCTAAGGCACTAGAGGCCGCCGCCGCGGTTCTCGTCGAGGCTGAGGAGCGAACGGCCGCAAGGCAGGCGTTCGAGCAGGCTGTCGAGATCTACGAGTTCCTCGGGGCCGAGGCGGACCTCAACCGGGTCCAGTCGGAGTTCCGGGCCTACGGGATCAGGCGCGGGCCGCACAGCAAGCACCGGCGCGCGGTCAGCGGGTGGGACTCGCTCACCGATGCCGAGCTGAAGGTCGCGGCCTTCGTCGAGGAAGGGCTGTCCAACCCGGAGATCGCGGCGCGGCTCATGCTCTCCAGGCGCACCGTGGCGACGCACGTGTCGCACATCCTGAAGAAACTGAACGTGACGACCAGGACCGATATCGCGCGGGAATCGGCACTGCGCGCAGTCGCCACCGGCTAAACGCAGGTAACCGCAACAAAGCCGGAAAACGCGGGTAACCGACAACAAAGCCGGGTAGCGAGTAACCACGACAACCACATACTCGGATTGGGAGCGGAGCCAACCCGGAAGTCCCCGTCGCCCAGGCCACCCCACCCCTGCGGGCGGCGGGGACGCAAAAGAGCGGCGCGCCGGGTGAGGGGCCGGCGCGCCGCTCGTATAAGACGCCCGCGCAGCGGCCTACTGGAGCGCGAGCGCGTTCTCGTGCGCCCGATACGATGGCGGTTTTGCCATCGGGCGCGCCCCGGGGGTGGGGGTCGTCGTCCCCCCGGGGATAAAGGTGGCGGTGAACCAGCGGCGGATCAGGTTCACCACCACGCCTGGCCCGTCAGCCGGTCCGGCCAAGGTCCGGCTGACGGGTTCGCTTTCCCTACGGCCGGCCGCCATGCGCCATCACGCGGTTTCCATGGCGGCCGGGCCTGGGACGTCGTCCCCGTGCGCCCGGCTGCGGCAAGCCGGGCGCCGGGGGCGCGGGGATGGTGTCGCGTTTGCGGCCCGCGACACTATCCCCGCGCGGCGGAAATGAACTGCCGAGTGCGGCTCAAGGCACCTCATTCCCACGGGTGCGGAGCCCGGGCGTGTGCGGCACACGCCGCCGGCCCCGCGGGGGTGCGGAGACCGTGCACGAGTTGCGACCCACGCGCACGTCCCCACGTCTGGTTACCGCCGGCCCCACGTGGTGGACGGCCGCCTGCCCCACGTGGTGGTGTTCCTGCCCCACGTGGTGCTGCGGCCCCACGTGGTGGTACGCGCCTGGCTCTGGCATACCCTCATGTACCTGCTCCTGACGTGTCGGGGCCGCGCTGGCCGCGGCCCTGGGATCGCCTTCTGATGCCTGACCAGAAGGCGAGGCGGCAGCGGACCTGACGGTCATACACGCCGCGGGAACTCGCTCCGGCCCAGGCCGCGCCGCTGAGGCCGCGGCCGTGGAAACCGATGCCGCGCATGTCGGCGGGGCGGCAGCCGCCTGCGCCGAAAGCGGGGGCGGTGAACCTCCGGGGGCTCACGGTTCACCACCCCCGCTAGCGGCTTCCCGCGGGGGCAATCCGCGGGCTGGCCCCAGGGGCTGCGAGGCAGCGCTCCCCTGGGAGGTCTCGTCAGTCGGGGGGTACGAGGGGTCGTCCCCCCGGGAGACAGAGGGGTCGTCCCCCCGGGAGACAACTGTGATCGCCTGCGGCTCGGGCGCGAGCACGTAGTACACGGCCCGGCCCGCAGGAGTTCTGTAGTGGCCCCAGTCGACCGCCATCGCGGCCGCGAGAAGCAGGCCACGCTCGGCGTCGGCGTCGGCGTCGGCAGTCTCCCAGGAGTCACCGGACACTGACGCGTCGTGGACCTCAACCCGGAACTGGCCAGACGACCACCTGATGCCGAGCGTGATCGTCTCGCCCGCGCCATTGGTGACGGCGTTGATGACGAGGTCACTTGTCAGCAAGATGGCCACCGCCGGGTTGACCGGGACCGACCAGGCGGCGATCGCCGCCTGGACATGCCCGCACGCGTACGCCGCCGCTGCCGCACCCAGCTCAAGCCGGACGCGGCGATGCCGCAGTTCGGTCGGCAGGGCCGGGGTAGCCGGCGCTATCGTGTCCATCACGGTTCCTCTTTCCTGACTTGAACCTTGTTCTTTTTCCCTTACCGCCAGGTTCACTTGGTCGGCACCGTCAAAAGAACAAGATTCATGCTTGAGCTGCTCGGGCGCGTCTGGTCTGCTCCCGGGGAAGGGGCGGAGCAGGGAGCCGAGTTTCTCTCCTCTCGGCCACCGCGTCCTTGCAAGGAAAACAATCGTGCAAGTTGCAGTGCGAGACATCGGTCAGCTGACCGATCTTGACGTACGTCCGTCCGGACGCCCCTCACCTGCATCGATACCGGTCTCTGGAATGTCCGGCAGAAGTTTCAAAGTGAAGTACACGGCCTTACCCGTCGGGGTACGGTAGAAGCCCCACTCGGCCGACAACGACGTCACGAGCAGGAGCCCCCGGCCGGTTTCCGCCTCCGCCAGGGCCTCGTCAATCAGGCCAGTGTCCAGCACTGGGAGATCGCCGGAGCCGTCATGGACATCCACTCGAAGCCCGGACGGGTCGCAGGCGATCGTCAGAAGCACGAAGGTTCCTGCGGTCGGGCTGCCGTGCGTGACGGCGTTGGTCACCAGTTCGCTGGTGAGCAGGACTGCCACGTCCGGGTCCACCGGGACGCGCCAGGCGCGGATGGCGTCCTCGACCACCGAGCGGGCCACCGCCGCGGCGGCGAGGTCCGCCATCAGCGGGGTGCGGTACTGGTGCTGGACCACCGGCAGCGGTGGGCTAGCGATGCTGGTCTGGCGGTTGGGACGGGTCGGCGCCATCGGGGTCATGGGCTTTCCTTAGCGGGCCGGGCGTTGCCTCTTGCATGACAAACACTCATGCAACTTGCACTGACAGACATCGGTCACCTGACGGATATCGAATCCCCGCAGGTGAGGGCATATTCCCGCGAGTCACAACGGTTATCGCCAGCCCAGTCCGTGCTGGCCGCCCACATGAGGACGGTCGGGCCACATGGGTATTGAACCCTCACCTATCTACCTACGAGCTGCGGGGGCGGGGGCCGGTGAGCGGGATCACTACGTTGCAGGTCGGCTCGCCGATTTCGTATCTGATCGCGTTCGCGCTGCCGTGCCTGGACGCCGTGCTGCCGGTGCTGCCGAGCGAGTCCTTGATCATCGCGTTCGGTGTGGCGACCGCCGGGTCCGCCGACCCGCGGATCTTGCTGCTCGTGCTGTGCGCCGCCGTCGGCGCGTTCGCCGGGGACAACCTGTCGTACCTGATCGGGTGGCGCTTCGGTCCGTGGGCGACGCGGCGGTTCTTCTCCGGCGAGAAGGGCGCCGCCCGGCTGGCATGGGCGGAGCGCTCACTGCGCCGGTTCGGCATGGGGCTGATCATCGTCTGCCGGTTCATCCCGGGCGGGCGGACCGCGGTGACCCTGAGCTGCGGGCTCATCAGGTACTCGTGGCGGCGGTTCATTGTCGCCACCGCGATCTCTGGCGTTGTCTGGGCCTCGTACGCGTTCCTCGCCGGGCGGATCGGCGGCAAGGCGTTCGAGGACAAGCCGCTGGTGGGATTCGCGGTGGCCTTCGGCGCGGCGCTGGTGGTGAGCGGGCTCGTCGAAGCCATCAGGCGGCTCATCGCGTGGCGGAAGAAGAAACGCTCCGCGTAAGCGGTCGGCAAGCACCAGGTCCGCCGCGCGGTAGCCCACCAGCATCGCGGGCGCCGCGGTGTTGCCGCTGACCTGGACCGGCAGGACGGACGCGTCGGCAATCCTCAGCCCGGTCAGGCCGCGCACCCGCAGCGACGCGTCGACCACGTCGTCGTCGGTTGGGCCCATCGCGGCCGAGCCGACGGCGTGGTAGATGCCCGTGCCGGTGCGGTGCGAGTACTCGATGGTGTCCTGCCTGGTGGCGACCGAAGGGCCGGGGAACTCTTCCGCCCGGATGAGAGACTTCACCGGCTCCTGGGCGAGGACGGCGCGGGCGATTTCCAGCACCGGGGCGACCGATTCCCTGTCGCCGTCGGTCTCAAGGAAGCGGGCGCTGATCACCGGCGGGTCCTGTGGTGCGCCGCCGGAGATGTGCACCGAGCTCGTCGTCTCCGGGCGGATCGGGTAGGCCATGAAGAGGATGCCCGGGTGCCTGGCCAGCTTCATGTCCTTGCTCGCCGTGTCGAGGGCCATCGGGACGAACAGGCCCTGGATGTCCGGGCGCCGCACGGCCGGCGCCGACTTGAACTGGCAGACCAGGTCGTAGCCGCCGGTCGACAGCAGGCCTTCCCCGGTCACCAGCCACTTGAGCGCTTCCACCGCCCGGCCCGCCGGCGTGCCGAGGCGCCTGGTCGCGGCGCCGGCGTGCTTGAGCGTCACCTGCAGGGCGACGCCGCGCTGCTCGATGACGCGCTCGCCGACGTTCGGTGACTCGACGACCGGGTCGATGCCGTGCTTGCGGAGCAAACCAGGGTCGCCGATGCCAGAGCGTTCGAGCAGCAGCGGGGTCTCGACGGCACCCGCGCAGACGATCACCTCACGGCGGGCGCTGACCTCCGTGACCGCGCCCTTGGCGTCGATCGTCTTCACGCCGGTGACCCGGCGGCCGTCGAACGTGAGGCGGTCGCCGCGGGTGCGGGTCAGGACGGTGAGGCCGCTTGCCGCGCGGTGATCATTTGCCCGGGCGGCGGCCTGGCGGGCGAGTACCGGGCGGACGAACGCGTCGTAGGACGTGGTGCGACGGCCCGCCCTGATCGTCGACGGGGTGAAGCCGATCCGCTCGGTGTCCTCGGCGTTGACGTCTTTGACGTGCTGCCAGCCGTACGTCACGGCCGACTGCAGGATCGCGGCGCTGACCTCGTCCCTGGTATCGGTGACCGAGATGCCGAGCGGCCCGCCCGCGCCGCGCGTCTCGCTCCCGCCGAGACTGTGGTCTTCGATCGCGCGGTAGGCGGGAAGGGCGTCCGCCCACGACCAGCCGGGATTGCCGCGTGCGGCCAGGCCGTCCCAGTCGGCGGGCGCGCCGCGCGTCCACATCATCCCGTTGACCGCCGCGGACCCGCCGAGCACCCGGCCGCGCAGCCAGACCTCCGGTCCGCCCGCCGGCGTGACCGGACTGGTGAGGTACCGGTAGAGGTAACGGTCGCCGCGCAGCGTGTAGTAGAACCCCTTCGGCACGTGGAGCAGCGGGTTAACCGGCCGGCCCCCGTACTCGATAAGCAGCACGCTCGGGCGCTCGGTCGCCGCGGCCAGCCGTCCCGCCACGACGCACCCGGACGCCCCGGCCCCGACGACGATGTAGTCCCACTCCACGAGAGCTATCTTCGCCGACCACGGTCGCGGTGCGCGTACCGGAGTCAGCCGCCCTCGTTCGGGAGAAGAGATCTTGAATTTATCCGAACGGAGGCGGCTGACTGTCGGACTGAGCGATTGCCTGCCCGCCGTGGCCGGGCGGTTGACCACGTTCCACTGCATCTGGTTCTGCGGCGGGCCGCCGGTCAGCCGGCCGGGTCGAGCCACAGGCGGATCGCGAGGGCCAGGCCGGTGAGGGCGACGAGCCAGCGGAGCACGCCTGGCGGCAGGTGCCTGGCCACCCAGGGGCCGGCCAGGCTGCCGAGGAAGAGGCCGACCGCGAGGGCCGCGACGGCCGCCCAGTCGACCCGGGTAAGCACCGCGAACAGCACCGCCGAGGTGATCGTGGCCGCGCCCACCACCATGTTCTTCAGCGCGTTCGCCCTGGCCATGACGGGGTCGGTGGTCAGCAGCAGGAGGGCGAGCAGCAGCACGCCCGAGCCCGCGCCGAAATACCCGTTATAGACGGACAGGGCCAGCAGGCCCGCCGGGAGAAGGAGGGCCCTCCCCCTGCCGTCGCCGTCCTGCCAGCTGGGGCGTGCGGCGAGCCACGGCTGGAACAGCAGGGCCAGCGACCCGGCCGCCACGAGGAAGGGAACCACCCGCCCGAACACGCCGGCGGACGTGTTGAGCAGGAGCAGGGAGCCCGCGGTGCCGCCGGCCGCGGCGACGATTCCCCAGCGCAGCAGCCACGGCCCGCGTCCGCGCAGTTCCGGCTGCGATGCGAGCGCCGACCCCGGCCAGCACGCGACGAGAGCGACGAGGTTCGCGATATTCGCCTGCAACGGCGCGACCCCGGCGAGCAGCAGCGCCGGATAGGACACGAGCGAGGTGATCCCGCCCGCCGTCCCCACGAGCCCGGCGACCGCACCCGCTCCGACGAGAAACAGCTCACGGAGACCCGGCGTCACCGTGCGCGCCGCCCGTTCGCTCCGCCCACCGGCCCACGCTACCTTCGCGGCTTGCGGGTGCCCGTTCCGTCCGGTTTGTCCCGCTGGCATCGCGGCCCGGACCATGATCGCGGAAACATGCTAACGCTAGAAGCGGAGTTAACACTGACGCTCAGGCGCGGACCGGCAGGTGGCCCGTACTCCGGTGGAGGCGGGCTATCGCGGCGAAGCGGCCACAGGGGCGGGCCGCGCGGTCGGAGAAGAAGTCGTCCGTGTCCGTCCTGGTGTCGATGGCCATGGCATGGACGTTTCCCGCTGGGACGGCCGCCGCGGCGAGCTGGCGGCGGATCGCGGCCGCCAGGTCGAACGTGGCCCGCCCGGGCCTGGTCGGGGTCAGCAGTCGCGTCCCCGCCTCGCCGAACGCGGCCATCACCTCCGCCGCCTCCGCCGCGCCGATCTCGTAGCTCGCGGCACCGATCGCCGGGCCGATCCCGATCAGCAGGTCGGCGGGGGCCGAGCCGAACGTCGCCGCCATCGCCTTGATCGTCTGGGGGATCACGCCCTTGAGGGTCCCGACGCGTCCGCTGTGCGCCACGCCGGCCGCCCGGCGCACCGGGTCATAGAGCACAACCGGGGCACAGTCCGCCACCAGGATCGTCAGAGCCACATCCGGCAGGTCCGTGATCATGGCGTCGGTACCAGGGAACGCGGCGGCCGAGTCCGCGACACCGTCGTGCCCCCGGCCGGCCAGCGCGCCGTCAACGACGGCGACCGTGGCGGTGTGCTTCTGGTCCGCGATCGTCAGCCGGTCCACGCCGAGCGCGGCGGCCAGCCTGCGCCGGTTCTCCGCCACCGCCTCCGGCCTGTCGCCGACGTGGCCGCCGAGGTTGAGGCTGCCGTAGGGTCCCGTGCTCACCCCGCCGTGCCGCGTCGTGACGACCGCGGTCACCTGGTCGGAGGCGAAGGGAAAGACCCGCAGCGGAAGATCAGGGCTCACGACCCTCACCCTAATCCCCGATGATGCGTGATGCTGCTGGGACAGGATATGCAGGTGGGACATTTGGAAAACTAACTAATTGCCCGGGCGCGGGATCGCGATCTTGTTGGATTATCACACAACGAGCAGGCCACTCCTGTTGCGAGAGCCAATCGTCAAGAGTGCGCGGAATCGTGATCTTATTGATCTATCAACCAACAAAACAGCGATGTAGCGTTCGCGCCAAAGGTCTTTCTCTCAAAGGAGCGGGTGAGGACCATGTTTAGGCTTAGACATGCGCGCATCGCTGCGGGCGGCGTAGCCGTAGCCGCGGTGCTGGCCCTGATCGCTGGATGCAGCTCAGGCTCGTCCTCGCCAACCGCGTCGACGTCGACGACCGCGTCGTCGGCCGCATCGGCCTCAGGCGCAGCGGCGTCAAGCGCGCCGGCGGCGGCGTCGAGTATCCGGATGGCAATCTTCTATTACAACCCGAGCCCGTACGGGGTCGCGTCGCTGAAGGGCGCGCAGGAGGAGGCCGCGAAGCTGGGCATCCAGCTCGACGCTTTCGACGGGAACAACAACCCGCAGACGCAGACCACGCAGATCCAGGACGCGATCACTACCGGCAAGTACAAGGCCTTCTGGGTCTGGGGCCTCGACGACCCCTCCCTCACTCCGGTTATCAACTCGGCGATCAGCAAAGGCATCAAGGTCGCGTGCGCTGACTACACGTGGGGCTCGCTGGCGCAGCAGAACACCCTGAACGCCAGCCCGACCTGTCTCTCCACCATCGGCCAGGCGATCGGCGCCGAGGCGACCAACCTGGAAACCACGATGAACTCGGCCTGCACGAAGGCCGTGGGCAGCGGTCACTGCAACATCGCCTTCCTGCCTGGGCTCGCCAACTACCCGACCGACACGGTTCGCATTAACTCGATGACGGCGTACTACAAGTCGAAGCCGAATTACACGTTCACCGTGATGCCGCCCGGGCAGTACGACCAGACGCAATCGCAGGCCGTCGCTCAGACGTTCTTCACCGCGCACAAGAACATCAACGTGTTCGCGACGTTCGGCGACCAGATGGCACAGGGCGCGATCACCGCGATGAGGCTGGTCGGCGGCTACACGCCGGGCCAGAACATCCAGATCATCGGGTACGGCGGCGCGCAGGAGATCGTCAACGAGGTCAAGTCCGGCGAGATCTACGCCACGCTCGGCCTGTACCCGGCGTCCGAGTCGGTACTCGGCATCCAGTACCTCGACGACGCGCTGAAGGGGCAGTCGATACCGAACCTGGTGAACATCATCAACCCGGACACCCATCCGGCGATCATCAACAAGGCGTTCCTGAGCGCGCACCCGAACTTCGTGCCTGACTGGAACCTCGAGGGCGGGCTGGGCACCGCCGGCTAAGTGCTTGGGGCAAGGAGGTAAGTGCTTAGCGCGATGAACGAAGGGCGAGTCGGATGAGTACAACGGGCGTCGTGCAACTCCGGCTCGTCTCGATCGGCAAGCGGTACTCCGGCACCAAGGCGCTCGATAACGTCAGCGTCGAGGTTGCCGGAGGCACCGTGCACGCCCTCGTCGGGGCGAACGGCGCGGGGAAGTCGACCCTCGGGAAGATCATCGGCGGCGTGACCCGCCCCGACGACGGGGAAATGTTCATCGACGACCGGCCGGTTCGCTTTCGCGACCCGCACGAGGCGCGCAGCGACGGGATCGCGACGATCTCGCAGGAACTCTCCCCGATGCCGCACATGAGCGTGATCGAAAACGTCTTCTTCGGCATCGAGCCGCGTCGCGCCGGGGTGGTGCAGTTCCGCCAGATGCGCAGGCAGTACGAGGACCTCATCTCCCAGTGGGGTTTCTCGCTCAACGCCCATGCCAAGGTTGGCGCACTGCGGACCGCGGACGTGCAGAAGGTCGAGATCCTCCGCGCGGTCGCGACCGACGCGCAGGTGATCGTGATGGACGAGCCGACCTCCTCTTTGACCAGCGTCGAAACCAGCACCCTGCACCGGATGATCCGCGCCTTGCGCGAGCGCGGTAAGACGATCGTCTACGTCAGCCACTTCCTTGACGAGGTGCTCGACCTCGCCGATACCGTCACGGTGCTGCGCAGCGGCCGCCTCGTGCGGACAGCGCCGGCGACGGAGGAAACTGAGGAGAGCCTCGTCGCCGGGATGTTCGGTGCCGCCGCGGCCGCGGAGCACTTCGAGAAGCGGCAGCACTTGTCCGCGCCGGTGGTTCTTGACGTGTCCGGCCTTAGCCGCAAGGGCGTGCTCAATGACATCTCGCTGCAGATCCGGTCGGGCGAGATCGTCGGCCTCGCTGGCCTGATCGGCAGCGGCCGCAGCGAGCTGGCCCGGGCGATCTCGGGGGCCGATCCGATCGACAGGGGCACGATCGCCGTCGACGGCACCACGCGGCACATCCGCTCCCCCGCGGACGCGATGGCGGCCGGGATGGCGTTCGTGCCAGAGAGCCGCAAGGATGACGGGCTGTTCCTCGAGCTCTCCCTCGCGGCGAACACGACGTTCGCGGACCTGCGCTCCGTCGCCTCGCACCTCGGAGTGGTCCGCCGCGCCAGCGAGCGGGCAAAGACAAGGGAACTGCTTGACCTGACGTCGGTTCAGCCGCCGAACCCGTCGGCGAAGGTGGCGAGCCTCTCCGGCGGTAACCAGCAGAAGGTCCTGTTCGCGCGCTGGCTGCTGCGCAACCCGCGCGTGCTGATCCTCGACGAGCCGACGCGCGGCGTCGACGTCGCCGCGCGCGCGGCGATTCACCGCTTGATCAGCAGACTTGCCGCCGACGGCACCGCCGTGCTGCTGATCTCTTCGGAGATCGAGGAGGTGCTCGGGCTCGCCCATCGCGTGCTCGTGATGCGCCGCGGCTCGATCACCAGGGAGTTCAGCGCCGACCCGCCGATGGAGGCCGTGATGGAGGCCGCGTTCGGCCTCGGAGGGAGAACAACCGATGACCGCGCCGTCTGACCCAGTGGCGTCCGATTCCCCGGCATCCGTTCCTGAGCCGAGGGATCCGGCAACCGGGGACCCGGGCGCCCCAAGCGCCCCCGTTAACGTCGGCGGGATCGCCATCCCTGGCCTGCGGTTCCGGGTCACGCCGCAGCATGTCCGCGACTACGGCATCATCGTCTTCGCCGCCGCGCTGTTCATCTACTTCACCGTCGCCTCGTCCAGCTTCCTGACCTCGGCCAACCTGCTCAACATCGTCTACCAGAACGCGACGATCGGCATCGCGGCGTGCGCGGTGACGTTCACGATCATCGCGGGCAACTTCGACCTGTCGCTCGGGTCGATCTTCGCGCTGAGTGAGGTGCTCGGCGCGTGGGCCGCGGTCCACTGGGGCATCGCCTGGTGCTTCCCCGTCACGATCGGCGCCGGGGCGGTCATGGGTCTGATCAACGGGCTGCTGGTGACGAAGCTGCGGGTCAACGCGTTCCTCGCCACGCTCGCGAGCGGCCTCACGTTCGGCGGCATCGCGGTCGGCGTGACCCACGGCGGCC
>Ga0210389_10001743_pt1 | contig 17470 bp, 16 predicted proteins | sample IncBWH28OmetaG_FD_160127 | JGI IMG/M metagenome (GOLD analysis project Ga0210389, IMG submission 160127) | Forest soil microbial communities from Barre Woods Harvard Forest LTER site, Petersham, Massachusetts, United States - Inc-BW-H-28-O ...
GGTCGTCGGGGGCGTTGTTGGAGGTGTGCTCGGGGGCGTGGTCGTCGGGGGTGTTTGCGTGGTGGTAGGCGGCGTGTACGGGGTCGTCGGCGCCGTCGGCGGTGGGTACGGGTACGGGTACGGGTTGGGGTAGGGGTTGGTCGGGTGCCAGCCCGGGAACGGAATGATGATCGGGATCGGTATCGGCACATTGGGGTTCGGGTTCGGCACGAAACCGGGGGTGCCCGGCGTCTCCGGCCCGACCGGGGCTGGCGCGACCGGTGGCAATCCACCCACCGCGGGCGGTCCCTGCTGCGGAACCGATCCCCCAACAGTCGGAGCGGGCACGGTGCCGCCCTGGAATCCTGCATTGGGGGCATCGGGCGGGGGCGGAGGCACCGGCGCCTGCTGCTGCGTCGGCAACAGCGGCATGAACTTGCCGGGCGCGGCGTTCTGGTGCCCCACCACCGGCGCTTGACTCGCGGTCGGACGAACGGCGATCACCACCGCGGCCGCCAGCGACGCGAATCCGATCACCGCGAACGCGATGACCGCGTTGCCGATCAGCAACGATCGTCGGCTCAGCCGCGCCGGTGCGCCGTCAGCTCCTTCGTCGAAGTCGTCGTACTCGTCGAACTCGGGGCCGTACTCGTCCATCTCCCCGGGGAACGATTCGCCCTCCTCGGCCTGCGAATACGCCAGCTGCGGTTCCTCCGCCTTCGCTCCGGCGACCTCAGCCGCGGGCGCGAACGCGGTGTCATCTGCGGTGAGCCCCACCGCCGGGGCCATGGCGGTCGCGCCCGACGCCGACGCCGCCGCCAGCGGCGCGGCAGCCAGCGCCGCGCCGCGGGCCAGCGCGAAGGTGGGGTCGTCGGGGATCTCCACTTGCATGGTCGACGCGTCGCGAAGCTGGTCAGCAACCCCGGTGAGATCCGACGACGCACCCACCAGGTAGACCCCCGTCGGGGCGCCGGGCAGGTCGGCGAGCCTGGCCATCATCGTGTCGAGCGCGGCGGTGGCGTCAGCCCCGAGCGGCTCACTGGCCAACAGGGTGGGCGGGGCGTTCTCGTCCCCGGCGCCACCCACCATCGACAGCGTCGCCGTCTCGTCGTCAACCACCAGCACACCGCCGGCGCGCCCCGCCGCACGCATCAACGCCGTCACGGCCTGCGACTGCGACAGCACCGCAACGTTCTGGACACCGGAATCTTCCAGCGACTGCCGGAGTTGGTCGGCCTTCCCGTCGTCCCAGCACAGCCGGGTGGCGACCAACCGATGGTTCTCGTCGGCCAATAGCCGGTTCGTCCCGACCACGGTCTGGGTGAGTGTGTTGATGGGGTTGTCGGCCAGGTCAACGACGGATTGGTCGATCACGTCAGCGCCGTGCGCGCCCGGCCCGACGAGCGCCAAGCGGGCAACGGGACCTGCGACCGCGACCCCCAACACGACGTCCATCCCCGGCTCTCCTTCGGCTGGGCTACCCCACGACCAGCATGTCCCGGCATCATTACACTGCGATACCCTCGGCAGTAACAGTCATTCGGGCGACAGGGTTTCGCCTGTGTTCGCCTACGACCGCAGCGTAGCCGGATTGCCCAACAGCAAAACCGTCGACGCGGAATCGCACGTCCCGGCCCCTGCCGCGTCGGGCGAATGGAGATTATGTTTCCAAGTAAGCAACGCAGTCGGCACGCTAGGGGGTTCCCTCGCCTCGCAACCCGCGCTGCGTGGGCCGTAGCCGTCCGCGACACCCGGGGGGAACCGTGAGTCAGAGCAGCGACGACGCGCCTACCGGCCCCATCCGCGCACACACGCAGCAAACGACGGCGGGCGGTGCGGAACGGCGGCCGGCCGCGGCCGTGACGGGCAGGCCGACCCGCCGGTGGAACATCGTCAGCGACCTGACTTCGGCCGCCCTGCTCGTCATCGCGTTGTTGCTGCCGTGGAATCTGTATTTCGGCATCGGAATCCCCGGCAGCAACACGACCGTCCTGGCTGTGCTGTTGGCGGTGACGCTGCTGTCCCTCAGCTCGATCGCGGTGGCCGGTTCCTGGAGGGCGTCGGGCGAGCGGTTGAACGCGGCGACGGCCGGTCGGCTGCGTGTGGGACTCAACGTTCCGTATGTGCTGCTGGTGCTCGCGTTCGTGGGGTTCGACGTGATCGAAACGGTCCGTTTCGGTGGCACCGTGACGGTGCCGGGGGGTGTCGGGCCGGGGGCATGGGTCGGGATTGCCGGTGCGTTGTTGAGCGCGCAACCGGTCATCACCGGTCCACCGGCCGCCGACGCCAAGTTCAGGTCAGTCGGGATCATCGGCTACGCGTCGATGCTGGGTGCGGCGCTGAGCTTCAGCGTCACCCTGTTCTGGCGGGTCAGGTACGCGCTGCAAAGCACGACGGGTTCGTCCGACTTCGGCAAGCAGAACATCGCGGTCATCGCGACCGCGGTGGTGTACGGCGTGGTGGCGTTGGTCGCCGTCCTGTTGGGGTCGAGGTGGCTGCTACGCAGCACCTACGCTTCCCGGCTGGCGACCGTGGCGCTCGGCGCGTCGACGCTGGTTGCCGGGACCATCGTGTGGCTGCTCCCCGTCGGCCGCGACATCGACGCATTCCACGGCATCGCGCAGAACACGTCGACGGCAGGGGTCGGGTTCGAGGGCTATCTGGCGTGGGCGGCTGCCGCGGCGATTTTCGCGCCTGCGACGCTGTTCGCACTGCTCTCGCGGCGGGACTCCTCACCGGCGAACGAGAACACGTGGCGGCTTGCGGCCCGAAGCGGCTTGCTGCTGATCGCCGTGTGGGGCCTGGGATCGATGGTCATGCGGATCACTGACCTCGCTGTCGCCGTCACCCTGGATTACCCGTTCTCGAGGTACGACAGCGTGGTGTTGGCCGTCTTCGATCTGGCGACCGCTGCGCTTGCGATCTGGCTACGCATCAACCTTGCCAAGGGGTCGGTCTCCGCCCGACTGGTCTCGTCGCTGAGCGGACTGCTCGCCACGCTGAGCGTCTGTCGCGTCGTCGTGGGCGTCGCGCTGGCGCCACGCTTCGCCGAACCGCCCAATTCCCCCGCGCAGAACCCGGTCTACGGAAACGACCTCGCCCAGCAGATCACGAGCACCTTCGACGTCGCGCTGTGTGCGCTGGCGCTGTGTATCCTCGCGGCGGCGATCATCAGCGGTCAGCTCAGCGGACGACGTCTGCGGCGGCAAAAGCGCCGCGCCGCGCGCCAGCGCGCAGTTCCGCCCGGGCCCCCACCACGGTCGGAAACCGCGACGACCCGCATTCCGGTCGGCCGCACTCCCCCGCCCTCGGCGGCCGCGACGACCCGCATCCCGATCGGCCGCCCGGGCGCCGACACGGAGTCGCCCACCACCGCGATACCGCAGCAGCTGACCCGGTCGCCGCGGATCTTCCGGGGCCCGGAAGACCCAGACTCCGCCACCCGGCAGATCCCCATCCAGCAGCCCAGGATCTTCCGGCCGCCGCACGAGTAGACGAGTCACCGCAACGGCGCGAACGCGAATTCGCGCAGGCCCTCGCGCGGATCGACGGCCGCTCGGAATCCCATCGCCTCGGCGGCCCGGGCGGGATCGGCGACGATGTGACGCACGTCACCGCTGCGGTACTGGCCGGTGATCACCGGGGAACCCGAACCGTCCCGCGCCTCGCACAGTGCGGTGGCCACCTCGAGGATCGAAATGGGCCGACCCGAGCAGACATTGAACGCCGTGAAGCCCTCCGGCTGCGCCGCGGCGGCCACGAGGTTGGCGGCGGCCACGTCGTCGACGTGGACGAAGTCACGCATTTGGCCGCCGTCCTCGAAAACCCGCGGCGGCTCGCCCTTTTCCAGTGCTGAACGGAAGATCGCCGCCACCCCGGAATAGGGGGTGTCGCGCGGCATGCCGGGGCCGTAGACGTTGTGGTAGCGCAGCGCCACCACCGAGCCGCCCGTCGCCTCCGACCACGCCAGCGCGTAATGCTCCTGCGCCGTCTTGCTGGCCGCGTAGAGGCTGCGCGGACGCAGCACGGCGTCCTCGTCGACCAACTGCCACCCCACGTCGAGCCCGCAGACCGGACAGCGGTGCTCGAAGACCCCGGCGTCGAGGTCGACGCGCCGTCGCGGCAGCGGCTCGACCGTTCCGTGGTCGGGACAGGCGTAGCGGCCCTGCCCGTAGACCACCATCGACGACGCCAGGACCAGGCGGCGCACCCCGGCGGCGAACATCTGGGCCAGCAAGACCGTGGTGCCCAAATCGTTGTGGCCGCCGTAGGCGGGCGCGTCGGCCGCGTCCACGCCGGCGCCCACCATCGCGGCCTGGTGGCACACCAGGTCCACGCCGTCCAGGAGGGGAGCCAGCGCGTCGCCGTCGCGGACGTCGGCCTGCCGGCATTCCGGCGGCAACACCGGGTGTGGGCCGTGGGCGGCGGGCAGCAGCGCGTCGACGGCGACGACGTCGTGGCCCGCCGCCCGCAGCGCCGCGTCCACCCGCGACCCGATGAAACCGGCCGCACCGGTCAGCAACACCCTCATGGGAGCTGCACCGGCAACGTGACGCCGGTGTGCGGCAGGCAGTGCGCGCAGGTGCGCTCGTCGGCGACCCGGCCGATCGCGTCGCGCACCAGGCCTTTGAACAGCTCCATGTTCTTTTCGAACTGCGCGAACACCTCGACAGCCTTGACGCCCTCACCGGCCGTCACGCCGGCGTCCAGATCGGTCACCAACGCGATTGCCGCGTAGCACATTTCGAGTTCCCGGGCCAACACTGCCTCCGGGTAGCCGGTCATGTTGACCAGCGAAAACCCGGCGGAGGCGAACCAGCGGCTCTCCGCGCGGGTGGAAAAGCGCGGCCCCTGGATCACCACCATGATGCCGCCGTCGATCACGTCGGGCAGGCCGGTGACGGCGGCGCGCAGGGTCGGACAATACGGATCGGCGAAGTCGACGTGGACGGCGCCGGAGTCGAAGTAGGTGTCGGCACGTCCGTTGGTGCGATCGACCAGCTGGTCGGGCACCACCACCGCGCCCGGACCGTTTACGGGGTTCAGGCTGCCGACGGCGCACGGGCCGAAAACCCGCCGCACCCCCAGCTTGCGCAGGGCCCACATGTTGGCCCGATACGGCACGGTGTGCGCCGGGTATTCGTGGTTGGCCCCGTGGCGGGGCAGAAAAGCGACGTCGTGCTCCCCGATGGCGCCGATCGTGACCGCGGCGCTGGGCCGGCCGTACGGGGTGTCGACGCTGACGTCGCGGGAGTCGGATCCGAAGAACGTGTAAAAGCCGCTTCCGCCGATGACTCCGAGCATCCGCCCATTGTTTCCCATCGCGGCGTTCGATCGCGGGTGCGGGGCCCGGAGCTGGCAGGATGTTTTGGTGGCCAGTTTTGCTCAGTGGATCTCGGGTGCGCGGCCCCGGACGCTGCCCAACGCGGTGGCGCCGGTGATCGCCGGCACCGGCGCGGCGGCGTGGCTGCACTCCGCGGTGTGGTGGAAAGCGCTGCTGGCACTGGCCGTCGCCGTCGCGCTGATCATCGGCGTCAACTACGCCAACGACTACTCCGACGGCATCCGGGGCACCGACGACGACCGCGCCGGCCCGGTGCGGCTGGTGGGGTCGCGGCTGGCGGCCCCACGGTCGGTGTTGGCCGCCGCGGTGACGAGCCTGACGGTGGGCGCCGTGGCCGGGTTGGCGCTGGCCCTGGTGAGCGCGCCGTGGTTGATCGCGGTGGGCGCCGCCTGCATCGCGGGCGCATGGCTGTACACCGGCGGGTCGAAACCCTATGGCTACGCCGGTTACGGCGAGGTCGCGGTGTTCGTGTTCTTCGGCCTGGTCGCCGTGCTCGGCACCGAGTACACGCAGGCGCTGCGGGTGGACTGGGTGGGGCTCGCGCTGGCGGTGTCGATCGGGGCGCTGTCGTCGGCGGTGCTGGTGGCCAACAACCTGCGGGACATCCCCACCGACGCGCAGTCGCACAAGATCACCCTGGCCGTGCGGCTGGGTGATGCCCGCACCCGAATCCTGTATCAGGCGCTGCTCGCGACCGCCGGCGTCGTGACGCTGGTGCTCACGGTGGCGACGCCGTGGTGCGCGGTGGGCTTCGTTGCCACGCCGCTGGCCGTGCGTGCCGTCGGTCCGGTGCGATCCGGCCGCGGCGGGCGCGAGCTGATCCCGGTGCTGCGCGACACCGGGCTGACCATGCTGGTGTGGGCGATCGCGGTGGCGGGGGCTTTAGCACTGGCCGTCTGACGCGCGCTCGGCGGGAGCCGGGCTAGGCGGCTTTGTCCAGCAGCGCTATCGGCGGGAGCCGCGCTAGGCAGCCTTGTCCAGCAGCGCTATCGGCGGGAGCCGCGCTAGGCGGCCTTATCCAGCAGCGCTAGCACCGAGGCGCGCAGCTGCGCGGTGTAGACGTGTTCGGTGATCAGCCCGATGGCCGCTCTGTCGCCGCTGCGCATGATGCCGAGCAGGAGGTGCTCACAGGCGATCTCGTTGTCCCGGTGGGCCACCGCTTCTCGGACGGCCAGCTCGAGGCATTTCTTGGCGGCGCGGGTGAACGGGACACGGCTGGACCGTCGCTGCCGGCCACGCCTGCGACCCGACCGGGGTAACGCGTTGTCGAACGCGTCGGCGCCGAAGGTGCGCGCCACGCTGTCGCGCACCGCCAGCAAGTCGATACCGATGGCCCGCAGCGCCTCGGCGTCCTCGTCCAACGACTCGTCCGTCGTCTTGGAAGCCGCCTGCATCAGCCGGGCACGCACCAGCTCCGCGGTCAGCCCGTAGCCACTCAACACGGTGGACAGGTCGTTGCCGGCCGCCTGCAGGGCACCGAGCAGCAGATGCTGCGGAGCGATCTCGCGGATCCGCAGTTCGCGGGCCTCCTCCTGGGCAAGGACGACGGCGACCCGGGACTGACGGGTGAAGCGCTCGAACATGCGTCATCTCCTCCGGTTGTACTTCTGGTGCACGGCCTGCCGACTGACGCCAAGGGCCTCCGCGATGGCCTGCCAACTCCAGCCTTGCTCGCGTGCGTTGGAGACGTGGATCGCCTCCAGGCGCTCCTGCAATCGCTGCAGGGCACGCACGGCGCGCAGCCCAACGGCCGGGTCGGTGCTGCCCGCCGCGAGCCCGGGCGCCTCAGCAAGCTCAGAGAAGTCGCCTGCGTCGGATTGCTCGCTCATGGTGTCAATGTAACTTGACACGCTCGGCACGTCAATAAAAGTTGACACTGGGCTGCGCCACCGAACAAAAGCGGCAATGCGCCGAGCGAATGCCTAGAGTCGGTGTGACCGAACCGAGGACGTATATGACGCAGATCGCCGCGACCAGTGGACCCACAAACGTCGGATTGCTCAGTGTCGGGGCGTTTCGCCCCGAGCGCGTGGTGACCAACGACGAGATATGCCAGCACATCGAGTCGTCCGATGAATGGATCTACACCCGGACCGGAATCAAGTCGCGCCGGTTTGCCGCCGACGAGGAATCCGCCACGTCGATGGCGATCGAGGCGGCTCGGCGCGCACTGTCCAACGCCTCGCTGAGCGGGACCGACCTCGACGGCGTGATCGTCGCCACCAGCACCCATTTTGTCCAAACCCCGGCCAGCGCCCCGATGGTCGCGTCGGCGTTGGGCGCCACGGGTGTTCTCGGCTTCGATATTTCGGCGGGCTGCGCCGGCTTCGGATATGCGCTCGGCGTTGCCGCCGACATGATCCGCGGGGGGAGCGCCGCGACGCTGCTGGTGGTCGGCACGGAGAAACTGTCGCCGACCGTGGACATGCAGGACCGCAGCAACTGCTTCATATTCGCCGACGGCGCGGGCGCCGTCGTGGTGGGCCAGACCCCGACCCAAGGAATCGGTCCGACCATCTGGGGAAGCGACGGCGAGCAGGCCAACGCCATCCGCCAGGACATCGACTGGATCACCTATACCGAGAACCCGACGGGCCCACGCCCCTATCTGCGGCTCGAAGGCACCGCGGTGTTCCGTTGGGCGGCATTCGAGATGGGCAAGGTCGGTCGGCAGGCCATGGACGCCGCCGGGGTCAGGCCCGACGAGATAGACGTGTTCGTCCCCCACCAGGCCAACAGCCGAATCAACGAGCTGCTGGCCAGGAACATGGACCTGCGGCCGGACGCGATTGTCGCCAACGACATCGAGCACACCGGAAACACCTCCGCGGCGTCCATTCCGTTGGCGATGGCCCAGCTGCTGGCCACCGGGGCGGCCAAGCCCGGCGATCTGGCGTTGCTGATCGGCTACGGCGCGGGCCTGAGTTACGCGGCACAGGTGGTGCGGATGCCGAAGGGTTGAGCCTTTGCTCTCACCCTTCCTCGGAGGCCTGGTCGGTGACCACCTCGCCGCGCAGCCGCGCCTGCAGCTGTTCGCGCTCCCGGCGCCGACGTTCGCCGGCCACCGCCAGCGCCGCGGTGGCGCGCCGGCGCAGCGGGCCGAACACCCAGATGCCCAACGGCATCCCGATGACGAGAGCGAACAACACCGCAACAACGATGGGGAACTCGGTCACCCCCAGCAGTCGCGCGACCCCGTAGATCGCGCAGCTGAGGACGGCCACCAGCAGCAACCGCGCCATCGCATACGGCAACACATTGACGGCTACCCGATTTCCGGGGCGCCGCCCCGCGTGCTCCCCGGTGCTGTCGTCGCTCGACCCTCGTGACACAGGTCGAGCCTACGGCGCGGGTATATTCGCTCAAAGGAGGTGTTGAGTGCTCTACCTGCTGCTCGTCCTGATCCTGGGGACGCTGATCTACGTCGGATGGCGCGCTGCGCGGTCACAGGCCAACCGGGCGAAGAGTCGCGTCATCGGACCCGACGATGATCCAGACTTCTTGCGGCGGTTAGGTCACGGGGACAAATAACCCCTAAGCGACACCCGGATTGCGCTGATCGCCGGGGAAGCCGTCGGCGACGACGGCCGCCAGCTCGGTGATCGATTCGCGGGTCTTACGCTGTAGGCGGTCCAGATCAATCTCGGCGCCCTCTTCGAGGTGTGCGTCGAACGGGACCAGCCGCACCGCGCGGCAGCGGCGGGAGAAGTGGTCGATCACCTTGTTCATGTCGACCTTGCCCGGGCGGGGCCGCACCGCGTTGATGACCGCGATCGAATTGCGGACCTGCTCCTGGTGACCGTGTGCGTCCAACCAGTCCAGCGTCTGCGAGGCGCTGCGCGCCCCGTCGATCGATCCCGAAGCGACCACGATCAGAACGTCGGCCTTGTCCAGCACCGATGACATCACCGAGTGCAGGAGGCCGGGTCCGCAGTCGGTGAGCACCAGGCCGTAGAACCGCTCCAGGATGTCCAGGGTGCGGCTGTAGTCGTCGGCGCTGAATGCGTCGGAGACGCCCGGATCGCTTTCCGAGGCCAACACTTCCAGCCCGCTCGGGCCCTTCGAGGTGTACCGGCGCACCTCGCTGTAGCGGTCGACGCTTCCGGCGTCTTGCAGCAGCTGCCGCACCGTCGCCGTCGTTTCCAGCGGGATCTTCTGGCTCAGGGTGCCGCGGTCGGGGTTCGCGTCCACCGCCACCACGCGGTCGCCGCGGATGGTGGCGAAGGTGCCGCCCAGCGTGGCGGTGATCGTGGTCTTGCCGACGCCGCCCTTCAGCGACAACATTGCGATCCGGTAGGAACCCCGCAGGGGCCGGTTGACCCTGGCGACCAGGTTGTTGTAGCGGGCCGCCCGGGGGCTCTCGCCCAAGTTGATCAGGTGACCGGACGCCTCGTAGAGCAACCGGCGCCAACCCTCCGATGGCGGGGGCTTGACCGGGCGCAGCAGCATGCCGGTGGACAGTTCCGGATACGGCGTGTGCGGCAGCGGCTCGGGGCGGTACGGGACTTCTGGGGAAGGCGCGTCGGCCGGCCCGTTGTAGTAGGCGCCGAACGCGGTCGGGTCGACCCGCGGGATGCCCGTGACCGGTGTGTGGTCCCAGGGCGGCATCCCGGCGGGGGGCGCCGGCTCACGCCGCTCGCTCGCGGGGACCCGCCGCTCGGTGCGGAATCCGGCGAAGGCGCGGGTCGGTGCTTCGCCGCCCGACTCCGCAGGCTCGGCAGGGTACTGCTGAGGTGGCAGCTGCGTGGTCGGTTGTTCGGGCGCACCCGCGCCTGTCGGATGGTCGGACACGTGCACTCCCCCTGTTGCAGTTACTCGGGTCGATTGCTGACTGTCAGCCCACGCCCGCATATGAGTGCAGGCCCACAGTCACCAGGTTAACGAAGAACAAATTGAAGACCATGGCCACGAAGCCCGCGACGTTGATCCAGGCGGCCTTCCTGTCCCGCCATCCCGCCGTTGACCTGGCGTGCAGGTAGGCCGCGTAGATCACCCATGCGACAAAAGAAACCGTCTCCTTGGGGTCCCAGCCCCAATACCTGCCCCAGGCTTCCTCGGCCCAGATGGCACCGAAAATCACCCCGAAACCAAACACCGGGAACGCGAAGATCGTGGTGCGGTAGGCGATGCGGTCCAGGGTCTGCGCGTCGGGGAAGCGCTGCACGATTCGTGCCAGTGCGCCCGCAGTGTCGGGATCACCCAGCCGGGACGTGCGCAGCAGGAACAGGATGCTGGCAATGCCGGCGACCAGGAACACCCCCGAACCCAGGCTGACCACCGACACGTGAATGGGCAGCCAGTACGACTGCAACGCCGGCATCACCGGGGCGGCGTTGGTGTAGAGCCAGCGTCCGGAAACCGTGAGCAGGATCAGCACCGGCATCAGCAGGAAAACCCACAGCGGGCGGTATTGCGCGCGGCGCAGCACGACGGCACCGGCAACCAGCCCGCACAGGCAGGTGAGGTTGATGAACTCGTACATGTTGCCCCACGGCACCCGCAGGGTGGCCAGCCCGCGCAGCACGATGCACGCGAGCAGGAACCCGATGCCGAGGTAGGCCACGGACACCCCGGCCCGTCCGACGCGGTCGTCGAACGGCCGCTGGCCGGCGTCCTCCACGACGCCCGGCAGGGGGCTGTCGGCGGCGACCGAGCCGGCTAAGACAGGCGCGCGGTTTTCGACGCGGCGGCCCCCGACGTACGCCAGCTCGAAGGCAAGCAGCAGCAGCGCGACCACCAGCGCGACCACTGCCGAGGTGAACGCCCAGTCGGAGTAGCGCGCCAACCCGACGTTGACGTGCGAGGTGTTCACTTGACGTCCACCTGAGAACTCCTTCTGGACGCTGGGGGCGTCAGGCCGGTGTGCGACCGGTCCGCGGCGCCGGGCTCGCGGAGTCCTCCCTGCAACCGCTCGGTCAACCGCTCGAACTCATCGCCCCAACCGGAGTTGTCGGTGCGCGCCAGGCCGCCCAGTTCGACGTTCACCGTACCGGCCGCCTCGCGGCCGGCCACCGTCAGTCTGACCCACACCCGGCGGCGGCGCACCAGCAGCGACACCACCAGCCCGGCCATCATTGTGATCGCGAAGACCAGCACCCAGATCTGGCCCGGGTCGTGGGAGACCTGCAAGTTGACGAAGGGTACGGCGCCGTCGAAGCGGACGACTGTGCCCGCCGCCGGGCCCTGGTCGAGCCGCACCTCCTGGCCGGCGCGCAGGTTGACCCGCTTCTCTTTGGTCAGCCGGCCCTGCTCGATGAGCCGCGGATCCAGCGTGAACAACGACTGCGGCCGCCCGCTGTCCAGGCCGGTGTCGCCGCGGTAGATGTCGATGGCCACCGCGGGGGCGTCCAGGGCCGGGAAGCGCGACGACAACAGGGTGCCGTTCAGCTGCTCGGTGGGGGCCAGCAGGCCCTGGATCGCAATTTCATGCTTGCGGCGGTCGGCGAGATTGGGGTAGCTGCCGGCGGGCGGGTCGATGCGGGCCACCCCCGACGACAGGAGCGTCTGCGGGTTGTCGGGTCGCCATTGCACCGTCGACGTGCGCGTCTGCCCGTCCGGGAACGTCACGGTGAAAGTGGGCGCGTAGCCGTGGCCCTGCAGGTACACCCGGTCGCCGCCGACCCGCAGCGGGTGGTTGACCTCCAACCGGTAGGGCCGCCAGTTGTTCGCCGCCAGATCGTTTCCGGCCTGGTAGGCGATGTCCGCGGAGAACGACGTGGCCTGCCCCGACGGCAGATAGTGCGCCTGGAAATCGTTGACCCGGATGCAAATGGGGTGCAGCGACGTGCCGTCGACGGTGTTGCCGGCACGGAACGAGTCGAACGCCGCCGGGGACGCCGAGCAGACGCCGGGACCGCCGTCGGCGATGACGATCACGTTGCCCTCGTAACCGAACAGCTTGCCGACGGCCACCGCGACCAGCAGGCCCAGCAGCGAGAAGTGGAAGACGATGTTGCCGAACTCCCGCAGGTAGCCCTTTTCGGCGGACACCTCGACGCTTCGCCGGTCGCCGTCTTCGATGGAGTTGTCGTCTCGGATGGTGGTACGCCAGCCCCGCAGCCGGCCCGCGATGGTGGAGGCCAGTTCGCGCGGGTCGCCGACCAGCTGCGTTTCGGCATGCTTGGGCAGCCGGGCCAGGTTGCGCGGGGCGGCCACCGGCGTGGCACGCAGGCTGCGGGCGTGCTCGATCATGCGTGGGGTCAGGCAACCGACCAGGGAGACGAACAGCAGCACGTAGACGGCGGTGAACCAGAAGCTGGAGAACACGTCGAAGGCCTGCAGCGCGTTCAGCCACGGGCCGATCACCGGGTGGGCTCTGAGGTAGTCGTCGACCTTGCCGGCGTTCAGGCTGCGCTGCGGCAGCAGCGCGCCGGGGATGGCGCCGAGCGCGAGCAGGAACAGCAGCACCAGCGCCGTCCCCATCGACGTCAGCGACCGCCAGGTGTTGCGAGCTTTTTGCGCGAGCAGACGCAGAATCGCACCAAAACGCGTCGTTTTGCGCGATTCTGCGTCTGCTCGCGCGTCTAGATCCCCACTCAAATCGGCAACCTCACGTCAGACACGAACGCGTCGCGCAGCCAGGAGACGAAATCGTTCCACACCCCGGTGACCAGCAGCGCGCCGACCGCGATCAGCAGCGCGCCGCCGAAGATCTGGATGGCCCTGGTGTGCCGCCGCAGCCAGCCCAGGCCGGCCACCGCGCCCGCCGAGCCGAACGCCAGCAGCACGAACGGGATCCCCAGCCCCAGGCAGTAGGCGATCACCAGCACCACCCCGCGTGCCACGTTCGCGCCGTCGGTGGCCGAGGCGACGGTGATCACGCCGGTCAGCGTCGGCCCCAGGCACGGCGTCCACCCCAGCGCGAACACCGCGCCCAGCAACGGCGCCCCGGCGACCGTCGTCAGCTGCCGCGGACTGAACCGGGCCTGGCGCTGCAGAGCCGGGACGAGGCCCACGAACACCAGTCCCATCACGATCGTCAGCACGCCCCCGACCCGCTGCAGCACGAGCTGGTTGGTGATCAGCGTGGTGGTCATGCCGAGCACTGCGACGGTGCCGAGCACGAACACCGTGGTGAAACCGGCCACGAACAACACCGCGGAGCCGACGACCCGCCATCGGGCGGCCGGCGGGGCTTTGATCGCGCCCGGTCCGGGCGCTTCCGCCACGCCCACCAGGGCGGCGAGGTACGACAGATAGCCCGGCACCAGCGGCACCACACACGGCGAGGCGAATGACACCAGCCCCGCCAGCAGGCACACGCCCAGCGCCACCAGAAGTGGCCCGGCGGCGGCGATCTGCGCGAAGCCCGTCATCTCGGTGAGTCTGGCTGTCCCGGTACAGCCTGGCTCGCGGGAGATTCCCCGGTTTCTTCAAGGGCCACTCTTTGCACCACCGGCTGCAGATCCTGGGCCAGCAATTCGCGCAGAAACACGGCCGCGACCCGGTGCTGACGGTCGAGCACCAGCGTGGACGGGATGACGGTGGTGGGGTACTTGCCGCCGAACGCGATCAGGGTGCGCATGGCCGGATCGTAGATCGACGGGTAACTCACGTGGCGGTCGTTGACGAAGTCCAGGGCCGCCTGGCGGTTGTTGTCGCGGACATCGATGCCGAGAAAAGACACGCCGGCGCGCCGGGTGGCGTCGTACACCTGCTGCAGTTGTCCGACCTCGGCCCGGCACGGTCCACACCATTGCCCCCACACGTTGATGACGACCACCTGTCCGGCGACATCGTCCAGCGACCGGGTGCGCGCCGGGTCCGCCAGGTCGGGCCCGGACAGCGGGCCGGGGCGGCCGCGGCTTGCGGGAGGGTCGTAGAAGATGTCGGTCTTCCCTCCCGGGGAGACGAATTCGAAGGTGCCACCCTGGGCCACCGCGTCGCGACCGGAGCAGGCCGAAAGTAATGCCAGCAACGCCCCGGCGACCAGCAACCGGAGCATGGCTGAGGCGCCGCCCGACATCGCTTTGCTGCTCTGCATCGTCGCGGCGGTCAAGTGCCCGCCGGTTCGCGGTACTCGACGTCGACCAGCCGGTCGCCGTCGTAGACCAGCGTCGTCACCGAGGCGAGCCCGCATTGCCGTCGCCGCGGATCGTGCCAGAGCCGCCTGCCGGTCACGTGCAGCCGTAAGGTCCACACCGGCAGTTGATGGCTGACGCACACCACCTCGTGGCCCGCGCCGCGAACACGCGCTTTGTCCACCGCGGTCGTCATCCGGGCCGCGATCTCGGTGTAGGGCTCACCCCACGACGGGCGGAACGGATTGCGCAGCTGCCACCAGAACCGCGGGTCCCGCCAGGCGCCGTCGCCCGGGCCCATGCGCTTGCCCTCGAAGAAGTTGGCCGATTCGATCAGGTCGGGATCGGTGTCCACGGGCAGGTCGTGTTGTGCGGCGATGGGCGCGGCGGTCTCCTGCGCCCGCTGCAGCGGCGAGGCGATCACCGCGACGATGTCGCGGTCCGCCAGCGCGGCGGCCACCGCGGCCGCTTGTGCCCTGCCCTTGTCGGACAGGTGAAATCCCGGCAGCCGGCCATAGAGGATGCCGCTGGGGTTGTACACCTCGCCGTGCCGCATCACGTGGACCCGGGTTTGTTCGGCCATCAGGGTCGGTCCTCCTGTGCGGCGGCCGCGGCGCGGGCCGCCAACGGCAGGGACTCGGCGATCCGGTCGAACGCGGTGTCGTCCAGCGCCGTCGAGACGAACCAGGCCTCGAAGGCGCTGCAGGGCGGGTAGACGCCCGCATCCAGCAAGGCGTGAAAGAAGGGCGGGTACCGCCAGGTCGCACTCGCCCGCGCGGAGGCGAAGTCGGTCACCGGCGTTTCGGAGAAGAACACGCTGAGCATGTTGCCGGCCCGGGAAAGCTGATGTGGCACATCGGCTTTGGTCAGCGCGTCGGAGAGCAGCCCGGCCAGGCGGTCTGCGTTGGCGTCCAGCGTCGCATAGGCCGCGTCGTCGGCCGCGCGCAGCGTCGCCAGCCCTGCCGCCATCGCCACCGGGTTACCCGATAACGTGCCGGCCTGATACACCGGCCCGAGCGGTGCCAGCCGCTCCATCACGTCGGCTCGCCCGCCGAACGCGGCGGCCGGCAACCCGCCGCTCATCACCTTGCCGAAGGTGAACAGGTCCGCGGCGACCGGATCGATTCCGTACCAACCACTTCGGCTGACCCGGAAACCCGTCATCACCTCGTCGACGATCAGCAACGCACCGTGCTGCGCGGTGATCGCGCGCAGTGTCGCGTTGTAGCCGGGCGCGGGTGGGACCACGCCCATGTTGCCGGGGCTGGCTTCGGTGATCACTGCGGCGATCTGGTCGCCGAACCGGGCGAACGTCTGCTGCACGGCGTCGATGTCGTTGTAGGGCAGCACGATGGTGTCGGCCGCGGTCGCACCGGTGACACCGGGCGAGGAAGGCAGACCCAGCGTCGCCACCCCCGATCCGGCGTCGGCGAGCAACGCGTCCACATGGCCGTGATAGCAGCCGGAGAACTTGACGATCTTGGCGCGGCCGGTGAAGCCGCGGGCCAACCGGACGGCGCTCATGGTGGCCTCGGTGCCGGAGTTCACCAGCCGGATCCGCTCGACCGGCGCCACCCGGCCGATGATCTCGGCGGCCAGGTGGGTCTCTGCCGGCGTCGGGGCCCCGAAGGACAATCCGGAGGCGGCTGCTGTGGCGACAGCCTCGACGACGGCCGGGTGCGCATGGCCGAGGATCATCGGTCCCCATGAGCACACCAGGTCGACGTAGCGATTGCTGTCGGCGTCGGTGAGCCAGCACCCGCGCGCGGCGACGATGAAGCGCGGCGTGCCGCCCACCGCGGTAAACGCCCGCACCGGGGAGTTCACCCCGCCGGGGATGACCGCACAGGCGTCCGCGAACAGCTGAGCCGATGCCGGCACAGCGACGGAGGCACGCATTGTCGCCTGGTCACCGTTACCCATGCCGACCAGTGTCCCAGCCTCGACGGATCATTCAACTACAGGGTGTAGCAGCGGCCCGTGGGGCGATCGGGCGTCTCAACGACCGGCTTCCTGCGGTGCTCCTTGCCGGTGGGCGCACCCACGCGCTGACACAATCGGGTGGTGACCCGGCAGAGGGCCGTTGACGTCGCGGCGGCCAGGGTCGCCGCGGTCCGCGACGACCCGGGCGGCCGGCTTGCGCTGATGCGGGGGCTCTACGAAGTCCCCGCCGCCGTGGATCGCGGCCACCTGCCGTTTCGGCAGGCGGCGTCGGCGTTCATGGGATGGCAGCTGCGACGCGGACTGCTGAACCCGCCCGACGGGCCCGCCCCCGGGAGCCCCTGGTGGCGGGCGATGAACGAGCGCCTGCTCCGGGACGGTTGGGAAGCCCGTGCGCTGGCCTTCGGTCACGCCGGCACGCCCAGCTCGCCGGCGGTCGCCGCGACGCTCGAGTTCATCCGGCATCCGTCCGCCCAGCGCTGGTACCGCGCCCACAACATGAGCGTCGTCAGCGCATACCTGGGACATGAGAACCTCGCGTCCCGCGAGTCCCGCGTCGAACGATTCTTCATGAACGTGGTGCTGGTTCGCGTCCTCTACGCCCACGCCCTGGTCGCCGCGCCCCGGCTCGCCCTCGGCTGGCTGGCCTTCGCCGGCCGGCCCCTCGGCGACCCACGACTGGGCATGACCGGCATATTCCTGTCGCTGTCGCGAGTGCTACCCGACCGGTACCCGCTGGGCAGTGACCTGATGCCCTATCTGACAGGAGAACACGGGCTGGGGCATGTCCTCGACGTCGGTGTCATCCAACCTCGGGCGCAAGTCCTGTACGACTGGTCCGCGGGCGAGCTGGCCATCCCCGACCTGCGCCGACTCCTCTGCGGCGAGACCCCTTGTTACGCTTGGCCTTCGGGCGACGAGCAGCCGTGGCAGCACCCGCCGTCGCGGGCGGCCCGGCTGGCACTGCAGCTGTTGCCCGCGGGGCGCGGGCAACCCTGAGGACACCTTGAGTCGGCCGTTGGGTACGAGTTGGATGGGCGGTATGCAACTACCGCAAGGGCTCGCCCGATTCAACCGACATGTGACCAACCCCATTCAGCGGCTGTGGGCCGGCTGGGCCCCGTCGTTCGCCATCATCGAGCACGTGGGGCGGCGCTCCGGAAAGGCGTACCGCACACCGGTGAAC
>Ga0210389_10001744_pt1 | contig 17469 bp, 19 predicted proteins | sample IncBWH28OmetaG_FD_160127 | JGI IMG/M metagenome (GOLD analysis project Ga0210389, IMG submission 160127) | Forest soil microbial communities from Barre Woods Harvard Forest LTER site, Petersham, Massachusetts, United States - Inc-BW-H-28-O ...
GCCAGATGTTCGGGAGGGCCGGGCTCCCGCTGCTCCGCAAGCGGGTGCTGCTCACCGCACGCAACTGAACGCAGCCAGGACTTTCACGAAATTGGGGCCAGATCCCAGATCAAGCCGTCGTAACCAGGGACCCCAGTACACGGCTGACAAGGCCAAGGTCACCCAGTCACATGTGTCCCGGGCCTGACCTGGGTGGCTTGTCCGTGCGGGCGGGAACCCGGGACCGCAGTGCGCCGAAATCCCTTGGCGCGTCCACGGCGTGCTTTACATGCTTGTGGAACCAGTGCCCCGTGAGGTTCTTGTTGAGGTCACGGACCGCCTCCAGGGCAGAGAACCTGGCGCTGCCGGACACTCCGGGCAGCACTGCGAGCATGGCAAGAACGTCGGTCGCCATGTCAAAGCACCACAACTCGTCCGACGTGTAGTACCTCGTCTCGTTGTCGAAGCTGTCCCGCAGCTGCCCGCTGTCGCGGACTCGCACGCCGGCCCCGCCCACCACCGCGCCAACCGCGCGAATCTGCTCATACAACCCAGGCTGGTGGCGGACGGCATCACGGACCGCCGATTCGGCACTCAGCCCGTAGTACGGGCCATAGCCAAGCGAGACCAGGAGCAGGTCAATGAACGGGACGTTGGTCCCCATCACGAAGTCGGGCGGAATGAGGCTGAAGTCGTTATCGCTCATGGGCGGATCGTAGCGACGAACCGATGGGTTAATTGAGGTTTCTCCTGGTTAGGCGGTTATCGTTCGAACCTGTGCCCGTAAGCGCCACCGGCCGGGCACTCGCCAACGACACAGCACCGCCATCCGGCAGCGTCACACGCGGGGCGCGACCTCGATGTCGGCCCAGAAGATCTCGATGGGGAATGGTGCCGAGACCTGGACCGCCACGCGTCCCATATCGCGATGCGAGGTTCCCACGTGTACATAGCTGCCTGCTCCGCCAGCCAGGGCATACCGTTCAATGGTCACCGCTCCGACCTTGTCGAAGCCGACCAGCCAGTAATGCGCCATCCCCGCGTCGCCGTAGTCCGACATCTTGTGCACCCGGTCCCGTCGAGCTGACCAGGTGGACAGCATCTCGACGGTGATCAGCACATGCTGGGCCGTCAATTGCTCGAAGCCGCGGGGTCGCGATGGCCAGTCGTCCGGCATCCGTTGCAGGTGTTGCCCTACGATGCCCCTATGATCACCATCCCTGCGGGGGCGGAGCCAGTGGTCCCCATGCCGGAGCGGACGCCGGTGGCGATCCGGGCTGCGGTTGCCAGGCTGGACGTGGCAGTGCTGCCCCGCTTCGAGGCAGAGTGGACAGCCGCCACAGCGCAGGCCCGCGATGAGTACAGCGTCATGCCGGTCCAGCACTTCATGGAGAAGTGGTGGCTGTGGGTCGCCGTCCGCCGGTGGCCCGAACTGGCCGCACGGCTGCGCGAGTGCGAGCGCCGCGCCGCGGTCGCCAGCGACCTGATGGCTGCCCGCGCCGCGTCGGCCGAGATTGGCGAGATCCTGCGGGCGGCGGCGGACGCTGCCGCGTGAGCGACTGGACGTGGGAGTACTCGCCGGATGCTGCCCATGTCGTGGGCGGCCTGGCACCGGAACAAGTCGCCGAGGTGGACGCCCTGGCCCAGAGGATTGCCGACGCCGTGGCGGTGCGCCGGATTGGCACGCCGTTTGACGAGCAGGAGGCGGCGTCCGACCTGAAGGCCTACGGCGAGGGTTCAGTGCTCCTGAGGCGGTGATCATTCCATGCTTCCCAGTGGGCCTTGCCGTCTAGGCCGATGTCGTCGGCGGGCACGAAGACCGCACCGAAGTGCTCGTCCAGTTCCTCCGCCGTCGCGAACCGCTCTCCGCACGAGCAGGCCGCCGAGGAGAGCAGCGGGCACAGCTTGCCCGCCCGGTCGGTGACCTCCGCGAGGGCGTGGCGCATCAGCGCCGCCCGCGCCAGGTCGTCGGCGGTGGCGTCGTCCACCTCCACCGGCATCAGCTCCACGAACAGTTCCCCGATCACGCTCAGCAGCTCCCGGGCCGGCAGCAGCCGCACGCCCGCTTCGCCGAGTTCCTGGAGCTTGTCGCTGGCATCACCCATCACGCCCTGCCTTTCTCCTTAGGGTTCAATGTCCGGCGCCAGGCAGGAGCACTTCCGCCCATACCGCCTTGACGTGCGCGCTCAGCCGCCGGGTCCCCCACCGGTTGGCGAGCGCCGCCACGATCACCAGCCCCCGCCCGCTCTCCGCCTCATCCGACGCCACTTGCTGGACCGGCAGGCCAGGATGGCAGTCCCACGCCTCGATGACGAGCCGCTCCCGGTTGGCCAGCAGCCGCAACGCCACCGGCTCCGCCGCCTCCACGGAGACGGTGGCCTGCACCGCGTTCGATATCAGCTCGCTGGTGACCGTCTCCGCGTCGGTTATCAGGTCGCCCGGGATGCCCCACTCGGCCAGCACCCACCGCGCCTGGCGCCGGGCGCACCCGACCGCGGCCGGGCAGGCTTCGGTCTCCAGCACGCTGACCAGCGGCCATCTCATGAAAGAGGACCGAGATCCAATCCATTGGGCAGAACGAACCGTTCTTGCCCCGCCCACCGACCGCCACTCCGCAGCACCAGCACTGTGACTCAACGCGCCCACCGCCTCACAGGAAGCCTGTATGTTTGCCAGTATGTAGACGCTTCAACGAAAATGCAAGGTAGTCGTTTAAGTCTCTGCGAACATTGCCTGAGCACGTGTCGAACCGGGCAGACGCGTGGTGATCAGGTACCATCTAGGCGAATGTTGAGGTCACAAGTGGCGACGAACAGGGCCAAGCCCCCGACTGTGCGACTGCGGCGCTTGGCGGCTACGCTGCGCCGTCTGCGCGAAGAGGCAGGCCTGTCCCGCGAGGACGTCCAGGACCAGACCGAGGTCAACGAGGGCACCCTCTACCGCATCGAGACCGCCCGGTCCCGTCCCCAGCCTCGCACCCTCAAGACCCTGCTCAACCTCTACGGAGTCGCCGACCCGGTCCGGGCCGACCTGCTGGAACTGGCCAAGAACGCCGACAACCAGGGGTGGCTGCGGGCCTACCAGGCCGAGCTCCCCGAGGAGTACGCGGCTTACATCAACTTCGAGAACGAGGCGCGGGCTGTTCGCAACTACGAGTCGCTGTACATCCCCGGCCTGCTCCAGACGGAGGACTACGCACGGGCCGCCTGCTACGGTACTTCCCCAACTGCCGGCGCAGAGGTAGTCGAGAACCGCGTCCGGGCCCGCATGGAGCGCCAGGAGCGCCTATCTGGCGAACCTCCGTTGGAGTTCTGGGCTATCGTGGACGAGGCGGCGATTCGACGCCAGGTTGGTGGCCCGAAGGTCATGCATGCCCAGCTAGCGCACCTGCTGGACGCAGCTAAGAAGCCGAACGTTACGCTCCAGGTGATCCCGTACGACGTAGGTGCGCATCCAGGGATGCCTGGGTCGTTCGTCTACATGGAGTTCGGCGAGCCCGTCGACCCGGACCTGGTGTACGTCGACACGCTGGCCGGGGACCTGTTCCTGGAGTCCGACGACGACCTGCGCTTGTACGGCTCGATGTTCGACCACCTGCGAGCCATCGCGCTGAGCCCGTCCAAGACGAAAGGCTTGACCAGCGATGTCATGGAGAGCTTGAAGGGGGAACAGTGATGGACAAGCTCACCTGGTTCACGAGCAGCTACTCGTCCTTCAACGGCCAGTGCGTCGAGTGCGCCCGCACCCAAGAGGGTGGCATGGTCGTGCGTGACAGCAAGGATGCTGTCGGAGTCGTTTTGTCCATTCACAGGGAAGCGTGGCGCGAGTTCCTGGCCGCTGCCCGTCGAGGGTAAGGCCCACTCAAGGCGGTCAGCGACGATGGTTACCCCCATCGCGCTGCGCCCTGCCACCCCGGCCGACAGCGAGTTCTGCTACCAGTTGCACAAGGCCGCCATGGGCGGCTACATCACAGCCACCTGGGGGTGGGACGAACAGGTCCAGCGCGACTTCCACGCGCGCGCCTTCAACCCGGGCCACTGGCGGATCATCACCACCGGCGGGGCAGACATCGGCATGCTCGACGCCGAATACCGGCCCGGCGAGATCTACCTCGCCCGCATTGAGCTCCATCCCGATCACCAGGGGCATGGCATTGGTGCCCACCTGGTCCGCGCACTCATCGACGAGGCCACCCGAAAGGGCCAGGACCTGGTACTCGACGTGCTCACCGTCAACCACCGTGCCCAGGCTCTCTACCGGCGACTCGGCATGACCGAGGTGGCCAGGCACGGCGACGGCGACATCAAGATCACCATGCGGTCCACCCGGCCACACCGGCGGGCATGAGGCAGCGTCGCGCCGATTCACATGTTCTACTGTCCTACCGGGAACGGGCCGTCGTGGAGATCGAACGGCATCCGCAGGCCGCCCGTCGGCTGTACGCCGCCGAGCAGGCCCTCACGAGCCACGATGCGCAAGTCCGGGACGCCGCCATCCGCGAGGCCGGCGAGATCGTCCGCGCTGCCCACAGGGCCGTCGCGGGTGAGTGACTGGACCCGGGAGCCTGGGAATTCGACCAACGCTGGCGCGAACTCGTCCCCGCGCCGTCACTGATCTCCATCGAAGCGGGATCGAAAAAAGATCTTGATGCTACATATTGTAAAATCATATATTTGGTGGCATACTTGAGTCAGGTTCGCGAGAGCGTCGGCGACCGCCGATGAGCCAGTGCGTGAAAGTCTCCGTCAGGGGGTGCCTGGCAAGCCCGGGACCGTGATCCGCCTCGGGGGAGGTGATCCAGGTGTGCACTATCGCTGATGATGGCACTGGCGTTGCGGGTGCTGTTGACGGGCAGGGGCTCGGGAGCGTCGCGGAGGCGCTGGCATTGATGGACCGTGCCCTGGATTACCTCAACGGCCCCGATGGCGCTGCCCTGGTGGAGGCAGCCTCGCTTGGCGGGGTGCTGGAGTCCATGGGCGGCCTGAGCGCGAAGTTCGCGGCGGCCCGGTCGGCGGTCCTGGCGCGGTTCGACGCCGGGCGCGGCCACGACGCTGACGGCTACGGGTCGTCTCGGTCCTGGCTGGCGGCGAAAGGCCGGGTGACCGCGCGGGCCGCGAGCGCCCAGGTCCGGCTGATGCGCCAGCTGGCCGCGCACCCCGTGCTCGCAGCGGCCCTCGCCCGGGACGGCATCTCCGAGTCCTGGGCGGTCCAGCTGGCGGACTGGACGGGGAAGCTGCCCGAGGACTGGCGGCACGACGTCGACCAGGTCCTCCTCGACGCCGCGGCCTCTGGGGCGGAGCTGATTGACCTGGGCGTCATCGCGCAGGCCGCCTGGGAGAAGTGGCGCTCCCAGCAGCCCGACCCCGACGACCCGGACGACGGGTTCGAGGACCGCTACCTGAAGCTGGGCACGACGATCGACAACGCCGGGCGCCTTAACGGGAACCTGACCCCGGAATGCGCCGCCGCCGTGCAGGCGGTGCTGGAGGCCCTGGGCAAGGACGCCGGACCCGAAGACGACCGGACCGAGGCCCAGCGGAACCACGACGCGCTGCAGCTGGCCTGCCAGCTGCTGATCCGCGCCCGGATGCTCCCAGACCGGGCCGGGGCCGACACCCGCATCGAGGCCATCGTGGCCCTCGGTCAGCTGCGCGACATGCCCGGCGCGACCGGCCTGGAGGAGGCCTGGCTGGCGGCGGTCGCCGGGCAGCCCGGCTACCTGGCCGGCACCAACGCCCAGGCCGCCGCCTGCGACGCGCTCATCTCCCCGGTCGTCACCGGCCACCCCGACCTGTCGCTGGCAGACCAGATGATCGAGGTCCTGCTCGACTTCCTCGACCAGGCCGACTCTGGTGCTGGCCTTGCCGCCGCCCGGCAGCGGTCGAAGGCCCTGCCGCCGGAGGCGTGGCAGGCGCTGCGCTACGCGATCGCCAGGCTCGCCGTCGACCTGGTATCCGGCCCGGACCGGCTCGCCTCCATCTTGCGCCGCGGCCTGCTGGACGCCCCGTACAACGGCAAGTCAGCCATTCTCGACATCGGGTACTCCGATGACATCCCGTCCGCGGTCCGCCGCGCCGTCAAGCTCCGCGCCAACGGCCACTGCGAATGGCCCGGCTGCCACCGCCCGGCCGCCTGCTGCGACGTGCACCACCTGCGCCACAAGAGCGACGGTGGCGAGACCTCGGTATGGAATTGCGTTCTTTTGTGCCAATTTCACCATGACGTTTGCATCCACCGGCGCGGCTGGCGTCTCGTCCTGCACCCTGACGCCACCACCACTGCCCACGGCCCATGTGGCCAGGTCATCCACAGCCACCGGCCACCATGCGGGCAAGGACCACCAGGCACCGGACCGCCAGGAGGCAGCACCAGCCCGCCCGGATCCCCGCCGGGCTAGTCCCGCCACCCGCGCCCATACCGAACCCCACCCGCGACCGGGAACCACCCCGGCCGCGGGTTCAGCCATGCCAAGTGCCAGTCAGGCAGGCCCACATCCTGGGTCGCGCCTGGCCGCTCGCCCGAGATGTTCGACAAGATGCAGTTGGCCTTCAACCCGGCCGCCGCTGGTATAAAGTGCGCCGGAGATGCCCAGATACGTTGCCCTGCTGCGCGGCATTAACGTCGGCGGCCGGAACAAGGTGGCGATGGCCGACCTCCGGCAGGTCGCGGCATCGCTCGGGCACACCGAGGTTGCCACCTACATCCAAAGTGGCAATATCGTCTTCACCAGCCCGGACACCAGCGTCACCAGCCTCGCCGATGCCCTGGAACTGCAGATCGCCCGCAGCCTCGCCGTGCGGCCCGCCGTCGTGGTGCTCTCCCGCGCCGGCCTTGCCCAGGTGATCGCGGACAACCCCTTCTTGGGGGAAACAAACCCTAGGTGCCTGCACGCCGTGTTCCAGCGCCAGGAGATGACCCCTGACGCCATCGCGGCCATCGCCGCCGCGCAGCAATCCGCCCGGGCAAAAGGCAGCCTGGATGAGGCCATCGTGGTCGGGCAGACGCTGTTCCTGCACACACCCGACGGACTCGGACGCAGCGAGCTGGCCGTACAGCTGGCACGCACCAGCGGTCAGACAACCGGCACCGCCCGCAACTGGGCGACCGTAACACGGCTGATGGCCATGCTCGACTCAGCCGCTTAACAGCTCAGCCCTCCGCAGCAAGGCCTCCTAGTTGCGCCGCTGACGGCGCCAGAGCCGGTGACGGCACAGGTCGCTGCAGGTCTTCCGGGGACGGCCGGTCCCGGGCTGGATCATGAACTGGGCGCAGTAGGCACAGAACCAGTCCTGCAGGCCCAAGCGGATGATCATCGCCAGGAAGTGCTCGTCCCGGCCAGCTCGCCGGATGCCGCTCAGGGTATCCAGCAGTTCGGCGTCCTGGCGAAGAGAAGCGAGGGTCGCGTCGATGCGGGCTGCCAGTTCCTCGCGGCTCGTTCCAATCTGGCGCTCCAGGCTGGCAAGCGAGATGCCGAGTGCGACGTGTGCGAGGAACACCCTTCGGTCCTGCTCGTCAGCGATGCGTGAAGAGACCTCGGTTAGCAGGGAGGCCCCGGACACGTCACCGATCGCCACCTCAGACGTGATGTCAGGTCCGCGCCGATCACCGCGTCCCATGCCTGGCCTCCCGTGCCGACAGATCCTCGTTATTGTCCACCGACCGCCGGATCTTGCCGGACCACGGCCAGATCCAGCAGAACGGGCTGACCAGGCCCGTCAGTGCGACGATCACCGCGGCGACCTGGTCGGGCGTGGCCCTCTCGATGGCTCGCACGGCAACCTCGCGCACGAGCCAGGCCACGATGAAGACCGCGACAAGCGAGCTGCACGCGACCACGCAGACCACGGGCAACGCGCTCGCCAGCACGTCGTTCAGGCGTGACAACATCACTGCCTTCCTTCTAAACGCAAAAGCCCCGCGTGCGTGGCACGCGGAGCGACCGTGGGGAACAAAAAAGCCCCGGCAACTGCCGAGGCTCATCAGATGGGCACAGCTCCACCCACGCGGGCAATAATAGCACGCATACGCTGAGGCGCAAAAGTGCAGGTCACTGGACGCTCGGTCGCTTTATGGGAGATACTGACTTTTGTCCCACGCTAGAAGATGTGGGTCTTTATGTGGTTCTCATGTGGACGACCGGGAGCGCGTGGCCGCATCAGGAATAATCAGATATCTGGCCTGATCTACTAGTCGGGCGTTCTATCGCGCGACGGATCCAGTTCGTCGTGCGGCTGATCGAGGGGTTCCACCGTGAGGCGGTCGCACCAGTACCAGCCGGCGACCTCGACCTTGTTGAGAGCGGCAACGTCATTGATCAGGCTGCCTCGCAATTCGTCCCAGCCCCACAGTTCTCCGTTGCCGTGCGAGGCCGGCGGCGAAGCACCGCCGTGGCACTGGTTCCACGCGGTGACGGTCACCGTCCCAGTACTCGACTACCCAGTGGTCGGTCCACCGCTGCGCCTCGAAGTACCCGGCGAAGCCGCACCGGATGCGGGCCGGGGTACCCGTGGCGCGCAGCAAGGCGCAGTGCAGCAGGGCGAAGTGGTAGCAGAAGCCGACCATTCTCCGCTCGGCGGGCCGCTCAAGGCCCAGGGGAGCCGGGTCGAGGCTGAACACGTTGTCCACGATCGCTTCGGCGCCGACGGCCTGCATGTGCGCCATGCGCTCGGCCGGAAACAGCAGGCCCTGAACCTTCGCCGTCCGGCACCCGCCAGCAGCGGCCGGCCGTCCCACCGGGGGAGGGTCGGCCGCTGCACACCAATCAGTTCACTGTGCATCGACTGCTACCGAAATTGCAGACGCCCCGGGTTCTTCGTCGCATAATCGCTGATTGACATCGGCTGCCCGCAATAATCGGTTACGCTCTTCGCGGCAATACCGTCAACAGCGTCGCGAACCCGCAAAGGGGATACCATGGCGCAGTCGGAACAGTCACAGCAGCCTCGCTGGCTAGCAGATCTCATCGACCTGGTCCGGCAACTTTGCCCGCCACAGCAGTCCCAGGCGGGAAAGGGCGCTGGACAGCAGGAACCGGAAGAGATGGCGAAGCCATTCGGGACTGTGGCACCGGACGATGAGCGCGGGCCGGGCTGGTTCTCAATTCCGCTGGCGGGGCACTCGTTCGAGAGCGACCAGCTAGAGGCGGCTTACCTGGCACCCCACGAAGGTGGCCAAGACCATAAGTTCCAGCTGATCGAGACGGTGCATGACGGCAATGTGCTGCGGGTTCGGGCCGCCGAGCACGCTCCCCGGCACGGACTGCTGCTGTGGGTTCCCGACCGCGACACCGGGCGACTCTACGCGTCGCTGGTGGAGGGGCTGTCATCGATTAGTGATTTCGGCCTGGTGGAGCGGATCGCGGTCGGCGACGCGACCCCCGTGCCACCGGAAGGACCCGGCGAGAAGGAGCGCGTGCCTGGCCTCAACGACGGGCAGCGGGGGGCGCTGCGGGCCTGCCTCGCCCCGGGGGTGCACCTCGTCTGGGGGCCGCCGGGGACCGGCAAGACACAGGTCATCTCCAGGGCGCTGCGGGAGCTCATGGACCGTGGGAAGAGCGTGCTGCTGGTCTCGGGAACCAATATCGCGGTCGATAACGCGCTGGAGCGGGCGGCGCGGGACATCGACCCAAGGCCCGGCGTCATGATCCGCGCCGGGGACCCGCACCTGCCGGAGATCGCCCGCAACCCGGCGATCTGCCTGGAGGCACTGATCCGGAAACGGCAGCAAGGACTCGAGCACAAGCGGCTCGAGCTCACCGAGCGGATCGCCAGCCTCAAGGTCCATCCCGCGCTGGCCCGCCTTGAGGCCGACCGGGCCGCGCTGGCCGGCTTCGACCTGGACGCCTACCAGGCCGCCGAGGCGCGGCTGCGCAACGCCGAGGCCCTCACGGCCCGGCAGGCCGACTACGCGGCCGCCCTGCAGCGGGCCGCCGACGTGCAGCAGGGGGAGGCAGTCGCCGCCGGGCACCTGCAAAGGGTCGCCCAGGAACATGCCCAGGCGCAGGGCGCCCGGCCCTTCATCGAGGCGGCCGAGGGCCAGGCCAGGTACCTGGCCACCCTGGAGCAGGCGGTCGCCACCGCCAGTTCCCTGGCCAATTCAAGGGAACTGGAGCACGCCGAAGCCACGGCCCTGCTAGCTGCGGCCCGCAACCCGTTCGGCAAGCGGCGACTAAGGGCCGGCCTAAAGGAAGCGGAGGACAACCTCGCCTGGGCACAGGCCGCCCTGGAGGCGGCGAGCCGGGAGCAGGTGCAGCAGACTCCACGCATCACCGCGGGGATGGACGACAACAGGAAGGCGGCCCATCCGCACAGCAGGGCGTCGCTTGACCACCTGGACGCTCGCCTCGCGCATGCCAGAGCCGCCGCCGATGAGGCAGCGCGGGCGACCGCCGCCCAGGACCTCCGGGCGCGGGAGGCCCATGGGGCGGTCACGCGGGTGCAGGCCGCACCGCAGCCAACCGACGCCGACGCTAGCCTGGTCGCCGAGGCCCGGGCCGCCGCCCTGCCGGACAGGCATGCCGGGCTAGCCCAGGCGGAGCAGGACGCGGCCGGCGTCCAGCGCGAGATCGGCGAGTTGGAGGCGGAGCACGAGCGCCTGCTGGACAGGATGTCTAAGGAAGCGCCCCAGGTCCGCAGGGAGATCGTCGCCGGCGCCCAGGTGGTCGCCACGACGCTCGCGATGCTGCGGATGCGTCCTGAGCTGCGAGAGCGGGAGTACCACCACGTGCTCATCGACGAGGTGTCCTTCGCTCCGCCGCCGGACGTGATCTACGCGGCCAGTCGGGCGGACGTGGGCGTGACGCTGCTCGGGGACTTCCTGCAGAACGGCCCCATCATGCCCGACAGGCTCAGCAAGTCAGCGGACGGGAGGATAAAGGCCGCGGCCGAGCGATGGTACGGGCGGGACATCTTCGCCTTCTTCTCGATCACCGGCCCGAAGGCGGCGCTCAGCAGCCTCGGTTGCGCGGTTCTCACCGAGCAGTACCGCTTCGGCCCGGCCATCAACACCCTCGCCAACGCAGCCGCCTACGATGGCAGCCTGACGGTGGGCCAGCCCCGCCCCGACGACGCGGACGACGGCCCCGAGGTCGTCTTCGTGGACGTTGACGGCCTCGGGGCTGACCTCACCCACATTCGCCCTGGGGTACCCAGCGGCCGGTGGTGGCCGGTCGGGGCGCTGGTCGCGCGGGCACTGGCGGCGCAGCGTGTCCGGCAGGGCAGCGAGGTCGGAATCGTAGTTCCGTACCGGACCCAGGCCGGTTTCGTTCGGGAAATGATAAAGGAAGAAGCTCTTGAGGCGGCCGTGAGCGTGGGGACGGCACACGCCTTCCAGGGCCGGGAATTCGACACGGTGATCTTCGACCTGGTCGACAACGACGGCACCGGCTGGATCGCGCGGGGCAACCTGCAGCAGGGCCTTTCCGGGCTGCGAGTGTTCAACGTGGGCATCACGCGGACAAAGCTGCGGCTGTACCTGATCGGGAACGCGACCGCGGTCCGCGCGGCCCGCACCGGGCCACTGCTCGCCATCAAGGACCTGGGCACGACGGGCGGGCTGCGGGTGGTCCGAGCGCGGCAGATCCTTGGCCTGCCCGACATGCCGGAGCGCGACCCGGTGGCCCGCGAGGTCTGGCAGGCGCTGCACAGCGTCGTCACCATCGTCGGGGTCTACGACGAGCGGCAGGTCCCGGATGAGCTGCGGCGGCGGCTGGATGAGGCGCGCAAGCGCATCTGGCTGTGGAGCCCATGGGTGGGGAAAAGTTCAGACGAACTGCTGCCGCACCTGCGCGCCGCCCAGGACCGTGACGTCCCCGTCCATCCCGTGGTGCTCTGGCCGGAGGAGGTCCAGCCGGACCTGCAGAACCGGCACCAGGCCATCGGCGCCGAGTTGGCGAGGACGGTGTACTTGAGGAACATGCACCAGAAGATCATCATCATCGATGACCGCCTGACGTTCATCGGCAGCATGAACGTCCTTGCGCACCCCCGCAACGGCCGCCTGGAGACGATGGCGCTGCTGGAAAGCCGCGCCCTGGCCAGGCAGTACCTGGACCACGAGCGGGCCGACGAGCTCGGGAACCCGCCCACTTGCGGCGACTGCCACGCCCCGGTACGACGCGTGCAGCGGGTCACCGAGCGCGGGAAGGCGCAGCTGCACTGGGTCTGCATGGCCCCCACGGCCAGCGGCAACTGCCCCTGGCGCAAGCCCTTCCCCGCCGCCGACGGCGGCCGCTACGAGCGGCAGCCCAGGAACAAGCCCAAGCGCTCGCGGCCATAAAGAGACGGCCGACGTCGGCGACTCGCTTCCTACCGCCCTCGCTGGTGGGCCGCAAGCAGGCGAGCAGCAAGAGACCAGGCGAGTCAGGCACGCTTGATCCGTCGGTGTGCGGGCAATACCGGGCAACGACGTTTTGATCGTCACCTGCGGCTGCTACGTGCGCGGCACTCATCCCCCGGTGGTATCCGAACTGGTCCCGGTAGTCGTTCGTTACCTTCCGCCAGCAAGAACTAACCGCGGCGATACTTCATGTCATTCTGACAAAAAGTGACAATCGACGCGTGACCGGCGAAGAATGGCAACCGCCGAACGTGTTCCTCACCGTCGACCTAGTGATCTTGACCCTGCGCGGGACGACCCTGCAAGTGCTCCTGGTAGAGCGCGGCGTCGAACCCTATCTGGGTGTTATGGCACTCCCCGGCGGCTTCCTGCGCGATGCGGGAGAACCCATCCCAGTTGCAGCCCGTCGGGAACTATCTGAAGAGTCCGGACTTGACGCCGACGGGCTGCTCCTGGAGCAGTTCGGCGTGTACGGGGACCCGGGCCGTGACCCGCGCGGGCGGGTGGTATCCGTGGCCTTCCTGTCAATCGCGCCACGGCTACCGGATCCCGTGGCAGGCACCGATGCCGCGGAAGCGCGCTGGACGCCGGTCGACGCAGTGCTCTCTGGGGCACTACTGCTCGCCTTCGACCACCAGCGCATCGTCGCGGACGGGGTTGAGCGTGCACGGAGCAAGCTGGAGTACTCCGCGATCGCCACCGCCTTCTGCGGGCCGACCTTCACCATCTCAGAGTTGCAGCAGGTCTACGAGTCGGTCTGGGGTGTCAGCCTCGACCCTCGGAACTTCTACCGCAAGATCCAGGGCACCCGCGATTTCGCCGTCCCGGCAGGTCCGGGTAAGCGGACCGGAGCCGGCCGTCCCGCCCGGCTCTTCCGGGCCGGGTCAGGCACGGTGCTTTACCCGCCGATCGTCCGGCCTGCCAGTTCCCCATCCCCAAGCCCCGGTAAGCCAAGAGAAGGAAGAGCCAGTGAGCGAGCAAAAGACCTTGGTGGTTCTTCCGCCCTCGATCTGGAATATGAATCGATCCGGGGCCAGCTGACCGATCTGCGGGTGCAATCTCACCGGGCGGGTACCCGTTTCGAGGTCGGGCGCCTAGCGGACCATGACTGCCGGGTGGCGCTGGCCCTCGCCGGCAAGGGCAACCACGCCGCCGCGGTGCTGGCCGAACGCGCGATCTCGGAGTTCGACCCTGTGGCCTTGCTGTTCGTGGGCGTAGCCGGTGCGCTGCGACCGTCACTTGCGCTCGGCGACATCGTCGTGGCATCGCATGTCTACGCATATCACGGCGGGACCAGCCAGGATGACGGCCTGAAGGCCCGTCCGCGAGTGTGGGAGGTTTCGCACCGCGCGCAGCAGATCGCTGCGCTTCTCAAGCGGACCGGCGAGTGGACACGTCGCCTGCCGGCCGGCGCGGAGCGTCCGAACGTTGTATTCGGGCCGATTGCGGCAGGCGAGATCGTGCAGGATTCGACGATTTCCGCCGAGGCGCGGTGGATCCGCGAGCACTACAACGACGCCTGCGCCATCGAGATGGAGGCAGCTGGGGTCGCGCAAGCTGCGCACCTGAACGACTCTCTTCCGGTGGTCGTGGTCCGCGGCATCAGCGACCGGGCCGATGGCGGGAAGGTCGCCACGGACAGCGTGGGGTGGCAGCCGAGGGCTGCAGCCAACGCCGCCGCCTTCGCCATTGCCCTCGTCGCTTCGCTCGCTGAGGAACTTGGCAACGATCGGCCGGGCACGCCGGGTTCCCCAGAGACGGGACAGGGCGGCAGCACGAACACCAACATCGCGACCGGCAACGCCCGGGTTGGGGTGCAGGCCCAGAACATATACGGCGGCGTTCGGCTCGGCCCTGACCTCGGCACCGGCCCGGCCAGCTTCGGGACCCCCGAGCAGCCTGCCGCCGGACCAGGGAAGCTGCGACTGGCGCTCAGATGGCTGCGCGGCGTGCTCAGCGATATCGCTGGCCTGGCGACCGGTGTGGTGGCGCTCGTGTCCGCAGTCCGGAGTCCGACATGACGGGCCCGAGTGCGACGTCGTTCAACGTCGCCGGTGGCGGCGCTCACGGATTCGTCCAAGCCCAGGACATCCACGGCGATGTCACAGTCGTCCACACTGACGTGCGCTTCGAGATCTCTCCTGGCTCATCGCCCGCGGACAAGTACCGCGTTGGAGTCAACAACCTCACCAGCGGCATGGCATCGAGGGCCCGTGACCTCATCTGGGAGGCCATGACTGAGGGATGCCGGAGCAGCGAGGTACTGTTCCACTGGCAAGTGGCGATGCTCAGCGGGCGGACGATCCGGCAGTTCTCGGCCGAGGAGATCTCGCAGCTAAATAAGGCCGAGGAGCAGCTTCCCGTTGGTGTCGAAGGCGACCCGTGGACGGAAGGCGCGCGGCTCATCTTCCGGCTGCTCGAATCGGTGGGCTTGCTGCACAAAACCCCGCGACCCGACATGTCAGATGTCCTAAGCGAATTCGAGGCCCTCGGCGCGAGCCAGCGTCAGATGCTCCTGCCTCATCTGGAACTCTTCCTGGACGGTCCACGCAAAGACGAAATATGGCAACAAGAACGATCTGCCGCTGAGGCCGGGCGGACGGACGGAGACAGGAGGAACCGGGCATGGATGTTCTTCCAACCGGTACCGGCCGGGGCGCGCGTCTACCCCGTCCGCGACATGTCGACCACGCCCTCAGAGCGGCGGATCGCATGGGCGAGCACCGGGATCTGCGCCGGAACCCTCGGATACCTCGGCTGGGAACTGCTGCGGCACGGTGCGGTGTTCGGTCTGCTTGCATACGTGATCGCCGTCGCGTGCGGCGCAGTTGCCGCGATCAACGGCCTGGAACTGCGTTTCCTGGAAGAGCGCCAACGCCTGAAAGATAAGCAGCTTCAAGCACCGGGAGAATCCGCCTCTCGCCCGCCACGTGACGGATTCGCCGACAGGGTAGACGCCCTGTTTAGGCATTACGTGCCCGAGTACCTGCCTGACGCGGAAAGAGAGGCCTGGAAGGCTGCCACTGCCGGAATCCAAAAGTTTGACAGGGACGAGATCGTCACCGTGTACCGAGAGGAGAGAATCCCGGCCGAGCGGGTGGCCTGGCTTATCCGGTACCGGATCCGCCAGTCCAGGAACCGCTGGAGGGACGGGAAGCTTTATGACTACCGGGAACGGCTTCGCCCGGAGCGCGGCAGGGTAATAGCCTGCCGGGCTGGTACCGTCGTTGCCATTCTCGGCGGCATCTGGGTGATCCTCGCGCTCCGCGCCTATCCGCTTGCCGACGTACTGGGCGCGATCGTCGCGCTCCCGAGCGGTATCTGGGCATGGCGCAACTGGCTGCGGATTGACCTAGAGCGAAGGCGGTTTGCCGCCGACACGGAAGAGAAAGACGAGCGGCTAGCGGACAGCCGGCGAGAGTTCGAGCGATGGAGCGACAGGCTGAAGCGCCGTCCCGGCGATTCTGAGATGGCCGCCTGGCTGGATTGCGACCGGACAGCGCTGCTCGGCCAAGCGATCGACCACTACAAGCTGGCGCGGAGCCAGGTGATCACGCATGCCTTCCTGGAAGAACCCGGGACTGGGGCCAAGCGCGCACGGGTCCATAACGGACCCATGCGGTACTCCAGGTACAAGCTCGTTGTGTTCCTGCTGACCTCGGACGGCGTCCGCCAGATGTCGGCCGAAGTCGGATTCGTATCAGTTACCCTCCGCAAAGGTGACCGCATCAGCTACCGATACGACGCCGTCGCCTCCGCTCACGTCTCGCTGACGCGAAATGCCTCGGAGAAGTCCCGTATCCAGCAGGAGTTCAAGCTCACGCTGGTTAACGGAGAGCCTATCAGCGTTGTCGTCACGGACCTCGACCCCCAAGATTTCGAGCAGGGAGAGGACGCTGAGTCGCTTTCCCGGGCCACACTCGATGCCGCGAGCGTGGCCAACACCCTCCACGTGCTGGAAGGTATCGCCGCCGAGGGGAGAGCCTGGCTCCAGAATCAGAAGATGGGCTAAGGACTGGTCAATGGCAGCGAGTCGTCCCCTGTCGCCGCGAAGCTGAGCTGCCGCTTGAGTTGGTTGCCCCGTGAGTGGGACCAGATGCCGTCGTGCTGAAGGCGGCCGACGACGATGCCGGGTGCCACACCGAGCCTTTCGGCGAACCTGTGCACCTGGTCGGCAGACTTGAGCCGAGGCAACTCTCCAGCGTCACGCGGCGGGATGAGCACGTCCCGGGAGAACTTATCCGCTTCGGCCTCACGTGGATCCCTCGCCCCCGATGAACTGGCCTCGATCCAGACGTCGGTCTTGCCGTGCCGCAGCACGTGCCCGATCTCGTGGAAGAACGTGAACCACAGATGGTCGTCGGTTTTGTAGCGGAAGCTGAGCTGGATCAGCGCTTTGGTGGGAGTCAGCCATCGCGTCACCCCGCTGGCCCTGGACCCCGGCAACTCTGGCACGAACACGACCGCTACCCCGCAGGCCGCGCAGATGGCACGCATCTGCGTGCAGAAGACCTCAACGGGTTCCCGGGTGAGCTCCCGGAGCTTCGGTAGCGAGGCGCCTAGTTCCCGTCGCTCGAACGGAACGCACTGCACGTCCTGGGCCGCGAGTTCGCCGAGCCGCAGCGAGGTGGCCAGTGCCTCCGGCTTGGCCTCAAACGCCTGCGTCGTCCGGAACGCGCAGGCCAGCCCCGAGTACACCTCCTCCCAGGCACCCACGCTCGCCACGCCGAAGAAGCCAAGCAGCTGCTCCAGCCGGGAGACCTGGTCCACTGGCTGCGCCGGCAGGTAGTCACGCCTCACCAGTTCCGCGACGGGGAAGTCATCGACCCACATGACGTCCCCGGAGAGTTCGCGATCGGAACGGATTCGCTCCTGGTCAGAGCGGTAGTCAGCCTCCCGCCGGTTCCAGATCCGGGCAGGTGTCCCGGTAACGCGCTCTAGGCGCAAGGCGACGTCGGCGCTCAACGGGACCAGTCCCTGGATCAGCTTGTTGACATGCTTGGGGCTGAGGTCTGCGCGACGGGCGAACTCCCGCTGTGAAATGCCCTTCTCGTCTAGCAGCTCCCGTAGCGTCTCACCGGGCGGCACCGCGTAGTCGGTGTTACCAAGCGGGTAGAGCTCCTTCTCTCCTGTCATCGTCACTGGTCACCACTT
>Ga0210389_10001745_pt1 | contig 17465 bp, 17 predicted proteins | sample IncBWH28OmetaG_FD_160127 | JGI IMG/M metagenome (GOLD analysis project Ga0210389, IMG submission 160127) | Forest soil microbial communities from Barre Woods Harvard Forest LTER site, Petersham, Massachusetts, United States - Inc-BW-H-28-O ...
ACTCCACTGAAAACGCTGTCGTAGCTGGCCCATTACCGGACCCGCTGAACGGCGCTCCCACCGCATCCATGAGTTGAATTCTGCTTGACAAGCAATTTAACTTTATTTTATAAAGTACTATGCAACCTAGAAAACTTGCCGCGCTCGAATCACTGCTCATAGCTCCGGCGATGCTCTTTATGGCGGCGCTGGTTACTCGATACCTGCATTTTCCAAGCCCTGCGCAACAAATCATCGATTGGTATGCGCATCGGATGTGGACGCTTTGGGTTTTGCTACTGGCGCTGCCGCTTATCGTTCTGCTCACGGGCTGTGGCGCACTTCGAATCCAGCAGACAAAATCAATTCAGCCCGCTCCACGCGCGATCTACGCAACGACCGTAGCCGCCGGAGTCATCGTCACCGTTGTTGTTCTCCACATGCTTGCAAACTGAGGCGCCCGCGAATCTGCGATTACCTGCAGTCAGGCCGAAGGAATAAGCCTATCGCCGCAGGCCGTATCTAACCGCACAGACATTCCAGGGATGCTGCCAAAAGACAGGTTTGGAAGCCCGTTCCATCTGCGTTACTGTGCGTCGTAGAGGCTTTTTGAAACCAAATGGACTGCGCTGAATGCGACAACCTGCATTGCCACTATGAGTCGCTCACATTCGCGATCACCCGCGCAGAAAGCGCTCTGGCGATTGCGGACAGGATGTACGACCTGGATGCATCGATGCGATTGACCGTGGAATTACAGGCGCTGACTGAAATGCGAAGCGAAGCCCGTGCCGCCCTCGACGTACATCGGAACACGGTTCATCGAATGCCTGCAGCGGCCCTTGCGATCAGCGCGACGCGTTGGAACTAAGACCTGATTACGCGATCTACTGGCGGCGCCCACCGCTTTCCAGCTCAGAGCGAAAACTACCATTGTCATATCTTTCTGTACCTTTCGACCCAGTGCCGGCAAACTGGCGATTATCAGCCACGCGTACTGTGGTAGCTTGGTTGATCCGCGTCACTTAGCCGTAATGATTTTCAGCACCCAGCAGCGTCCCCGGGAACGAGAAAATATCTGCCGGTTCTGCCAGCGTCCGTTTCTTACCACCGTACCCAACGCGGCCGTTTGCCCCTCGATCGAGTGCCGCGTCAAAGAAAAGCAACGGCGCGACGAGGCGAACAGACAGAGCCACAAGAGGCGGCGCGCTTCGCTGAAATTGCGGGACTAAGAAACAGGGGACTACGAAACGAAGGAGGCGCCACCCGGCTCGGAGGAGGGGAAAGGCCGCGCCGGGGGGCGCAAGGATCACGTCATCCGGTCCTTAAGGAAATCCTAACTCGGCATTCGCCGAAATAAACTCTTGCTTTTGGATATTAATCGCTTCGTTCAGATCCGGACTGTGATCGAACTCACGCACCCCACATTCGAGTCCAGAGGGGTACGCTGCAGCCGAAATCGCGGAGGTAAAAGTACGCCACCAGCATGGCCAGGGCCCCCATCGCAAGCATCAGTTTGTTTTCGCGCTTTGCCTTGATGAGGATCTGCTGCTCGAGGCCGGAGACTTGAGTCTTCAAGCCTTCGATCGCTGCGTTCAATTTGGCGACTTCCGCAGCGTGCTGTTCGACAAGACGCTCTTTCGAGATGACCTCGAAGCGCTTCATATCGTCTTCTTGATTGGGGACGAGCGTGATACCAAGGGCGTGGGCGCTGATTCGCTCGGCTTCACGCTCGCGGACAGATGCGGAAACGGAGAGGGTTTTGGCGGTCTTCACAACATCAATCCTGGCCGCTTTCCGCCTACCGGAGCAAGCGCCCCGGTACTATGTCCAGCGTAAGTTATCAGCGCTGCCCTGTTGTAAACTCAAGCGGGCCTTGACCGCCGGATTTAGTTCACGGACAACTTGCGCAGAAGCCGTAAGTTGTTCAAAGTCTTGCCAGTTCCGTTTACTACGGAAGTCAGAGGCTCGGATGCAATCATTGCCGGCAGGCCGGTTTCCTGGCGGATCCTGACATCCAAATTCCGCAGTAATGCCCCACCGCCGGTGAGAACTATGCCACGCTCGGCGATGTCGCCGCTGAGCTCGGGCGGCGTGCGCTCGAGAGCATTGCGGACGGCAGCCACGATGACAGCCACCACGGGCGCCAGGGCTTCGCGGATTTCCGCGTCGTTCACGTTGACGACCTTGGGCATCCCGTTAATGAGGTCTCGACCCTTGACCTCCATACGCAGCGCCTCGGCGACCGGATGCGCGGAGCCGACGCCGATCTTCACCCTCTCGGCAGTGCGCTCGCCCACGAGGAGAGTGTGGCGGGACTTCAGGAAATCGATAATCGCGGCGTCCATGGCAGTACCGGCCGTGCGAACCGATTGGCCGAAGACGATGCCATCCATGGAAATGACAGCGACGTCCGTGGTGCCGCCGCCAATGTCGACAATCATGTTGCCGCCTGGTTCGGAAACCGGCAGGCCGGCGCCGAGCGCGCCCATCATTGCCTGCTCCACGAGGTAAACCTCGCGGGCCTTGGCGCGATATGCGGAATCGAGAACGGCACGCTTCTCTACCGGAGTGATCTCGCTCGGCACGCCGATGATGATTCGCGGCCGCACCATCCAGTTACGGGAGTGAGCCTTTTTTACGAAGAAACTCAACATGCGTTCGGCCGCGCTGAAATCGGCAATGACACCGTCTTTCATGGGTTTCAGCGCTTCGATGCCGCCGGGCGTACGGCCCACCATGGCATTGGCGTCAGCGCCGACGGCCTCGATCTGGCCAGTCCGTTTGTTGACGGCGACGACCGAAGGTTCGTCAATTACGATGCCTTTGTCCTTTGCGAATACGAGCGTGTTGGCCGTGCCGAGGTCAATGGCGAGGTCAGTGGAAAAGGCGCTGTGGAAGGAGGGACAGTACATGTTGGATTCCTCTTTAATTAAGATTCCGAAGTTGTTGTGATTCTAAGTCTTCGGGAGTACCCCAACGAGATTCTCTTTGGTTATTGCCGGAATCGTGGAATTAACCATCGTGCACTTTCTGGAAAGCTGCGGTGTCTCTGACGATAAGACAGAGCATGATTTCTCTGCGGAAGCACATCGAAGCGTATGACAGGCAACTGGCAGACGCGCTGCGCTCCGCTTGCCGGGCTGTCCTTCTTTCCGCAGCAAAATCCGGGGGGCAGGCCGTACCAAGTCTGGCTGCGGAATTTTCCAGGAGCCTGAATGCACTGCGTGAGAAGCTGGGAACGCTCACGACACCTTCGGAAGTGGAGAGCATCCAGACAGACATCGAGACGGAATTCGCGGCGTGGGGCGAGAACGCCGCCAAGAGTTCGCTCGAGAACCTGAATCAGATAAAAGAGGTCATGATGACTGTGGCTAGTTCGGCCGCAGCTATCGCGGACCGGGATCATCGCTACACGGATCGCTTCAAGGACCTGGCTTCGCGCCTTCAGACCGCTGCAAGAGTGAACGATCTCGAGAAGATGCGGCGTTCGGTCGTGGACAGCGCGTCAGAAATAAAGACTTGTGTGGCACAGATGGCGGAAGAAAGCGAGCATTCGCTGGAGCAGCTCAAGTCGCAGGTCTCGCGCTATCGCGCGGAACTGAGGGAGTTCCAGAAGCGCGATGCCACCGATTCGCTTACCGGGCTGGCGAGCCGTCAGGAAATCGATGCTCAGATCGAAGACCGCATGGTCTGGTCATCGACTTTCTGCCTCGCTATCCTGGATCTGAATGAATTCAAGGGCATCAACGACCGCTACGGGCACGGCACGGGCGACGATGTGTTGAAGCAGTTCGCGAAAGAACTTCGATTCCTCCTGCGATCGAGCGATGTGGTGGGCCGGTGGGGCGGAGATGAGTTCGTTCTCATCATTGATTCCACACTCGTGGAGGCAGGCAATCTGCTGCGACGCGTCCGCGAGTGGGCGTTCGGTGAATATCAGATCGCGCACGGCTCCGGAACCATCCTTACCATCGTCACGGCTGCCATCGGAGTGGCGGAATGGGATGGCAAGGAAAGCGCCCGCGATCTGTTCAATCGCGCCGATCAGCTGATGTATGTAGACAAGAGGTCAGCGCCTGTTTCGAATTTTTCGAGGAGCGCGCGCAGCCGCGGGTCGGCTCCCGCTTTGGAAGGCGTAGGCGCCGGGCCGTCGCGGTAACTCGCGCGATGTGGGCCAAAAGGCCTGCTCCACAGGCCCTCTTTCGAAAATCGCTCTGCGCGACAGGTATGGGCGTCTGGATTTCGGTTTCCTGGCAGCGAACGGACGCAGGCGAAATCGCATACGCTACATCAACAAAAAATCAGCCACGGGCGTCCGATAAGCAGTTGAATCCTTGTCAATGTCAATGGACGTATACATCGGACGGCAACCCATATTGGACCGCGCATGGAACATCGCGGCCTACGAACTTCTTTTTCGATCAGGTAAAAACGAGTCCTGCGAAGGAACGGATGACGTATCCGCGACCCCGCAGGTAATCTCGAACGCGGCCACCGTGTTCGGACTCGATCGGCTGCTCGGCGACAAGCCGGCCTTTATCCGGTTCGATCGGACGCGCCTGATCGGTGACTGGACGACGTGCCTCGCTCCCGATAAAGTCGTCATCGAGATTGTCGGCACGAATCCAGCCGATCAGGAGACGCTCACGGCCTGCGAGCGCCTGAACGAGCTTGGTTATGCGCTTGCGCTCAACGATTGTCTGGATGACGGGCGCACGGAAGCATTCGCCCCGTTCGTGGACATTCTCAAGGTGGATTTCCAGCAGACTTCGGCCACGGACCAGGAAAGCCTGATCCGGCGCTATAAGAACCTCAAGCTGAGAATGGTGGCCTGCAAGGTCGAGACGGAGTTCGAGTTTGTCAGAGCAAGCCAGCTCGGCTACCACTATTTTCAGGGTTTCTTCTTCGCCAGCCCGACCGTGCTGCAGACACCGAAAGTGCCTGCGTCACAGATGGGCGGACTGCGCCTGATGAAAGAAGTCCAGAAAGAAGAACTCGACCTCAATACACTCGAGCCGCTGATACGGCACGACCTGGCGTTCTCACATTCACTGCTGACCTACCTGAATTCCGCGAATTTTAACTGGAAGACGCGGATTGAGTCGGTGCGCCAGGGGCTGATTATGCTGGGTACGGACCAGATCCGCAAATGGGTGTGGATGGCAACGGTTTCCAGCCTGGGGCAGAACCGCCCGCCCATCCTGATGGGCCAGGTGCTGATGCGGGGCCGTTTCTGCGAGGAGATTGCGAGTGCCGGGAAGCTGAATATGGGAGATGCCGATCCATTCCTGGCCGGCATGTTCTCCCTGCTGGACGCGATACTGCGAAGACCGCTGAAGGATATTCTGGACGAACTCAATATCGGCGGGGTGATCCGCAGCGCGCTCCTCGGTGCGACGGACGAGTCCGATTCCCTTTCGCGGGTTCTGGCGATCGTGAAGGCGTACGAGCGCAGCGATTTCCAGGCAGTGGATGCCGGGGCGCGGGCCATTCATTTGTCGGCTGATGTTCTGAATGCCTGCTATCTGCGGTCGTTGTCCTGGGTCGAGTCGATTCACTCGAACGAAGAGAAGACGTGGCGGGCATCGCACGCGGCACCGCTGCCAGGTTTTCATCGCGAGGCAGAATCGCGATCGCGCCCATTCAGCGCCTGATCGGGTTTGGTTGAGCGCGCAGCAAAGACAATCAGAAACGCGGCTACCGGCGCGTGCAGCCATTCAGTGCAGGCGTGCGAGCATTTCGCGAATAGCCCCCTGATCGGCAACATCGGCGCCCGCCGATAAAGCGGTTTGTAATTCCTGGCGCGCCCTGGCCTTGTCCCCTGCCGCGATCAACGCTGAGCCCAGATGGTAGTGGTAGGTCGAATTGTGAGGATATGCGACCGCAAGTTTCTCGAAGATCTCCAACGCTGCCGCGGTCTTCTGCTTCCTCAGATAGATCCATCCCAACGTATCCGTGAAATGCGGTTCATCCGGTGAACTGCGGCGCGCCCTTTGCGCCAGCCGCAACGCCACGTCCAGGTTGCCGCCATTTTCAGACAGAAGGTATGCGAGGTTGTTCAACACGAGGGGGTCGTGGGTATCCATATCGCGGGCGCGCTCGAGGTGCGGCCTCACTTCGGAGTCGCGCCCTGCCTGGCGAAGAGCCACGGCGGCGAGAATTTCGAGCCTCGGGTCCTTCAAGCCCGCGTGAATGCCCCTCTCAGCAATGGCAGCAGCGTCACCGGATTTGCCGTTCGCGAGATACATCTGTCCCAGTTCCAAATAGAGAGCCACGGTCTCCGGCGATTCTTCGATTCTTTGTTTGCAGGCGTCGATCGCGAGATCGCGGCGGCCCGCGAGAACAGCCGTCAACACCACCATGTCTCCGACGATCCCCGACTTAGGAGATTTTTTCCACTCGACCTGCAGCAGTTGCAGAGCCCGATCGTACTGCTGCTGTGAGCTGTAAATTTCGGCGAGACCTGCGGCGCTTTTTGCGTCAGAATGCGCGGCGCCATGCAGTTTGTTGAAGATCTGCTCGGCATCGTGAAATTTCTGTTCGCTGATATCCAGAACGGCAAGCTGCAGTTGGACGTCTTCGCTTTGCGGGTAATCGCCGGCAAGTGCTTCGAGTTCATCGCTGGCCGCTCCGAGGTTGCCAAGCGCTGTATTGGCGGCGGCCTGTAGAATCCGCGGTCTTGGATCCCTGGGTTCCACGGCGAGAACCTCCTCGGCTTCCCGTAACGCGTCCCCGGGCTGGCGCAGGCTCATGTTGAGTCCGGCCAGCGCGATTTTCGCGGGTACGAAGGTTCTGGGAATACCGGAGGCTTGCGCCCATTGGCGCTGGGCGCCGTCCAGATCGCCAATCCGATACAAGAGAAGACCGAGATTGAAGCGAATATTGCCATCGCGCGGATTCTGTTCCGCGGCAGTTTCCATATCTCCGGCAGCGCGGTGCAGGTTTTCCAATCCGCCTTTTTGAATCAGAAGATTCGCGCGTATGAGGCGCGACTCCGCGTCCCGAGGGATGTCCTGCACGACGGAATCGATGATCTCTTCGGCCTGGTCCAGTTTGCCGGCAGTTACGAGAGTGGCGGCGATCTTCTTGCGATATGCGTCCTTCGATTGCGGAAACTCCTCGAGACCCTGGTTGAGTATCCGCAACGCGGCATCGTGATCGTTGATCGAATTGTAGAAATCGCCAACGAGCAGCAATGCCGGCGGCGTACGGTCTGAATCTTCAAGGATCGGCTGGAGCGCCGCGGCCATCTCGGTCTTTTTCCCGGCGTCGGCATAGTGGCGGGCAAGCTGAACGCGAAATGCGGGATTCCCGGGATTCTTCTCGATCTTGCGAAGCAGGAGTTTGGCAGCATCATCCAGCTTCCCGCTGGCCCGGTAATGCGCATAAAGCACGTCATAGAGCGGAGAGGCATCGGGGTGGGCAGTCAGGAAGGACAGAGCCTCGCGTTCTCCGTCCTTCGGCTTGCCGTCCTGATAAAGGGCCTCCACGAGACCCGCGACGATGCGGGAATCGTCCTTTCTCAGGGCCAGCGCACGCTGCCAGGCTTCCACGGCGGCGTGAGACTGCTTATCCAGAAGGGCGAGCGCGCCGCGCAAGCGCCAGCCATCGGCAGACCGCGAATTCTTCGTGAGAATCTCGCTTGTCAGGCTGACCACCAGACGGCGAAATCGCTCGGAGCGGCCGGGATCGGCGACGAAGGCCTGGAGATTGAGCTCGGCGAAGGCCACCTCTGCTTCCTCCGATCCGGGTAGCAGCCGTATCGCATTCGCAAGACTGTCATAAGCTTTGGCGGAATCGTCACGGGCAAGCTGGGAGAGACCCAGCCGGAGGTAGGCTTCCCCGAAATTGGCGTCCCGCTGGATTGCCTTCTGATACTGGATCTCGGCGTCCGCGAGTTTGCCAGCGCGAAACAGGGCGTCGCCGCGCTCGACATAGGTTTCCGGGGAGCGGCCGCAAGCGGCGGTCACCACCAGTGCCACAACGCATGCCGAAAGACCAGGCCTCCGCAAGTTGTTGACACGCCGAGGCCGATGGCCGTGTCCGCCGCCCGGCGCAGCTATACCGAAGGTCTCTGCACCAGGCAAAAACATAAGCCCCAACGCCACTTTTCGACCATAAATTAACACAGCACTACACTTTCCGAACACCGCAGCCGAGGCAAGACTCTCAGTACTACCATGAGTACTGAACCCAAAAACAGATGATACTGGTACCCGCCGTATTCTCTTGCGGGAGAGCGGGGAACAACTTATCATCGAATTTGGCCAGGACCCAATCTGTGAGCCGACGTTGTCTTTACATCTGTGCCGGGTTAACGATGCTTGTTTCCCCGGTTCTCGCCGATGTCACTTTCAGTGGAAGTGCTGCCAACCCGGCCTCCGGGAACACCGATGACGCCTCTGTCATGTTCAGTTTAGCGGGCAGTACGCTCACGGTGGTTCTGTCGAACACCACAACAGCGGCGGACATCAACAAAAAGTTCGTTCCTACCGATGTCCTGACTGCAGTTTTCTTCGGAACCCAGCAGATTGCAGCCACACCCATTTCGGCAACCCTCACGAACGGAAGTTCGGAGATCGATCCGAATGGCAGCAAGTACTCCGGAACGCAGCCGTTAGGCGGCGAATGGGGCTACGCAGATAACATTTCCATCGCAGACGGGAATGCGACACTGCTCAACGGCATCAGTTCGAGCGGTCTAAACGGGCTTTTCGGACATGGGAACTTCGGTTGTACTACCGGGAAAAACGGTACATGCGACAGTCTGAGTGGCATTCCCTGGGGAATCGTGCCGACACCTTTCCCGCCCCCGCAGGGCATCAACAGCGGGGTAGCAGGACCCGTGGAATCGAATTCCGTGACATTCGCGCTGACCGTTGGTCAGGGATTCTCGCTCAACTCGATTCAGGATGTACGTTTTCAATACGGCACTGCCACGACCGAATTCTTCACGCAAGGCACTGAGGGCAATGGACAGGAGGATCTCCCGGAACCCCGGTTTGGCGGCGCCGTGGGGATGATCCTGGGAACTCTTTTGCTTTGGCAGGGCTGGCAGCGCCGGCGTGCGCTGACACAATTCCTTCGAATCACTTCGATCTGACGGCAGGCACAGACTGAAGTCTGTGGCCTGGCATCTGGATTTCGGTTTCCTGGCAGCGATCGGACGCAGGCGAAAATGGCTACGCTCGATCGATTTTCATCCCCTCAAGCATAGGCGGTGCCACAGAGCGGCAGAATTCTGAGAAGATCTCACATGAGAACTATGCTTTCGAGATTTCTGTCAATCGTGTTGGGGCCGATCGTTTCCGTCGCCAGCGCCGCTACATGCGAGGGCCTGGCATCGCTCTCGCTGCCGAACACGACGATCCTGCTGGCACAAAACATTGCGGCGGGCGCTTTCACGCCGCCGCCGCAGGCAGGGCGTGCAGGCGGAGGCAGAGGAGCAAATTTCAGTGATCTTCCCGCGTTCTGCCGCGTGCACGCAAGCGCGAAGCCCACGGGCGACTCTGATATCCGCATCGAAGTCTGGCTGCCGGCCGGGAGCTCGTGGAATGGCAAACTCCGCGGCACGGGAAATGGCGGACTAGGCGGCGGCACCGGCGCGAATCCAGGGGCGCTCGCTGCCGGGGTGCGGTTGGGCTACGCCACCGCGGGCAACAACACGGGCCACGAAGGCGATTCGAGTTACGCCATCGAACATCCGGAGAAGATCAAGGATTTCGGTTACCGCTCCGCGCACGAGATGACGCTGACCGCGAAGGCCCTCATCAAGGCTTTCTACGGCCAGGATGCGAAGGCTTCCTACATGGCCGAGGGCGGCGGCGGAACGATCGCGGCTCTGAGCGCGGCGCAACGATATCCGACCGATTACGATGCGATCGCCGCGACGGGCATGGCTTCCTACCTGACACATCACGTGTTCGGGCAGATGTGGATCTGGCAGGCGACCCACAAAGATGCGGCGAGCTTCATTCCACCCGAAAAATACGCGGTGCTCCACAAGGCAGCGCTCGACGCCTGCGATGGCAACGACGGACTAAAGGATGGAATCATCGGCGATCCTGAGCACTGCAGATTTGATCCTGGTGTGACACTGTGCAAGGGCGCGGATGGTTCGGAGTGCCTTACTGCGCCTCAGGTCGAAGCGGCGCGGAAGATCTACGAAGGCCCGCATAACCCGCGCACCAGGGCCGAGGTTTATTCGCCGATGTTTCCAGGCAGCGAACTCGGCTGGGGCAGCCTCGCGGGGGGCGCGGCCCCGATTGGAATTCCTGTCGAGTTCTTCAAGTATTACGTGTTCCGGGACCCGAGCTGGGATTACAAAACGCGGCCAGTTAACTTTGACAGCGATGTCGCTCTCGCCGACGCCCCAGTGAACTTACCGGTGGACGCCGTGAATCCGGACCTCAACGCTTTCTTCGATCGCGGTGGCAAGCTTCTGCTGATCGATGGATGGAATGACAATCAGGTGCCGCCGAAAGTTGCGGTGAATTATTACAAGGCCGTGGTGGCAAAGGTTGGAGCGAAGAAGGTTAAGAAATCCATGCGTTTCTTCATGGTGCCTGGCATGGAGCACGGGCCGGGAACCAACGGCGTCGAGAATTTCAACTTCGATGCTCTGGCGCTGCTAACCCAGTGGAAGGAAAACGGGATCGTTCCGGACGAACTCATCGTCACCCATTACAAGGATGGGACGGAGGCCGGGAAACGGCTCGTCTGCCAGTATCCGAAGATCGCGTTTTACAAAGGCAGCGCCAATCCGGAAGATCCGGCAAGCTTCGACTGTAGAGCGAGCGGCTCGAGATAAACGTTTAGAAGAGTTTCACCAGATTGTCAATTTGCGATCGGCCTTTGGGCGCACCACAAATTTTTGCGAAACGCTCTAGTGGTGGTAATCGCGGTCGTGATCGCGGTCCCAGTGATGATCGTGCTCGCGCCTGCCGTGGTCTCCGTCCCAATAGCCGTCGTAGTAGCGACCTCCGTCATGGCGCGGACCGATCCAGCGCGCGCCTGCATACGGGGGCCGAGTCCAGTAGCCCTGGTGCCAGACGTAGCGGCCATTCACCGGATACCAGTAGCCATTGATCCATGTGTAACCCGGGCCCGGTAAGGGCGGAGGCGCCACTGCCACGGGCGGAGGCGGCGGCGGGCCAATCGTGATCCCTATGCCGATGGCGGCGAATAATCCGCCTGATGCCAATAATGCCAATAAAAGAAGTTTCTTCTTCATACCGGGATTAGAAAGGCACGTCTTTGACCAGATGCTGCAGGCTTGAGTGCGTTTGCGCACCAAATCCGGCCCTGGCGTCCGCAGTAGATTAGTGTCTAGTGCTTGCTTTGCTTTTGGCTGTGGCGGCCAGTCCGCCTCCTGACCCGGTATTCACTCGCGACATAGCGCCGATCCTTTACAAGCACTGTGCTTCCTGTCATCACGAGGGTGAAGTCGCACCGTTTCCGCTGGTGACTTACGAAGATGCAAAGAAGCGGAGTCGTCTGATCGCCGAAGTCACGCGGACGCGGGTAATGCCGCCCTGGAAACCTGTTCCCGGTTACAACCATTTTGCGAATGAGCGGCGCCTCACGGAACTGGAGATCCGGCAGATCGAGCGCTGGGTTGCTGCTGGCGCGCGCCAGGGTGATCCGGCGAAACTGCCCCCGCCGCCCGAATTCAAGGCGGATTGGCAGTTGGGGAAGCCGGATCTCGTGGTGCAATTGCCGGAGCCTTTCGATATTCCGGCGGACGGCCCGGATCTGTACGAGTGCTTCATCGTTCCGATGAACATTCCGCATGATCGCTTCATTCGCGCAGTCGAATTCCGGCCCTCGAATCGCCGCGTGGTGCATCATTCGCTGATGTTCACTGATACCAGCCAGACCAGGCGGGAGCCGCGCTATCCCTGCTTCGGGACCGTGGGACTTTTCCCGACGCTTGGGCTCGGCGGATGGTCGCCTGGCATGGGCCCGATCCGGATGCTCGAAGATACGGCGCCGCCGATACAGGCAGGATCGAAGCTGGTTGCCCAGGTTCACTACCATCCGGACGGGAAACCGGAGCAGGACCAGTGGAGCGTGGGCTTCTACTTCACCGACCGAGCTCCAGTGCGGCGCGTGGTTGACGTCGGTCTTTCCTCGACGGCTATCGACATCCCGCCGGGCGATCCGCGTTACGTTGTGCGCGCACATTTCACCATTCCCGTGGCGATCGACGCGGTAGGCGTGATTCCGCATGCGCACCTGTTGTGCCGCGAGATGCGTGGCTGGGCCATTCTGCCGGATGGACGGAAACAATGGCTGCTGAACTTGCGCGATTGGGATTTCAACTGGCAGGACCAGTTTCAATACGCGCATCCGATCCGTTTGCCAGCGGACAGCCGCATTGAAATGGAGTTCGTGTACGACAACTCGGCGGCCAATCCGCACAACCCGAACTCGCCGCCGAAGCGCGTTCACTATGGGCCGGGGACCAACGATGAGATGGCGGGGTTGCATATCCAATCGATCCCCGTACACATGGAGGAACTCCCGGAGCTGAACCAGGCGCTCTGGGGCGCTGTGATGCGGTCAGTTGGGGGAAGCTTCTATCGATTGCCCAAGTGAGTCATGGCATCGTTCGGTATTCCGCGACCGGCTTGTATCCGACCAACGCGACGGAGGCAGAGTATCCGGCCGGCGCCGCGATATCGATGGCACAGATGTTGTCCGCAGGCTTGTCAAACAGTGCGCCGCCAGCGGCTTTGCTCCTCGCTTCGCGGCGCGTCCACGACTGATACAACTCTGGTTCGGTTGGGGGCAGATCGGCTTCACCGAGCCGGCGCAGGAGCGCAGCCATATCGACACTGAGGCGCATGCGCTCGATGTCGACACCGACCGGGATCGACCGCGAAACCGCGATGATCGCCCAATCGCCCGCGTGAGACAAGTTGAATTGAACATGGCTGAAGGGAATCGAAGGCTTGCCGTGCTTGCCATAGGCAAATACCAGATTGCCGGGGTCTTCGCCGGCATATCGCGAGAGAATCATTCGCAGCGCGGAACGCGCGCGAATCCAGCGCACTCTGTCCGCGTCAAACTTGAACCGATTCGCGCGTGCTGCTTCGTCCTCGGAAATATGGCTCGGGTAGTCGCGCGTCAGCGAGATCGTCCACAGCTCAACCGGATGCGTGTCCATGACAGCGGTCCTCTTATGTTACGGCGGGCGGATGCTACGGTGATAGATTCGAATGAAATTCTGTTTCTTTGTGTTTCTGGCAACGGTGTCCCTTTGTGCTCAACAAACGGCGGCGCCGCAGGAGAATGAAAGCATCATCGTTACCGGGACTGCCGAGCCAATCCCGCTTTCGGAAGCGGATCGCGACGTCAACGTGATTCCACTGCCAGAGAAGCAGCGCCCGCTCTACGAATCGTGGTTCGATTTGCTGAACCTCGACCCGGCGCTCGATCTCAAACAGAGCGTCCCCGGCGGCTTTCAGGGCGACCTTTCCATTCGCGGCGCGACGTTCGGGCAGACGCTTGTACTGCTGAACGGGCTCCGCGTTAACGACGTGCAAACGGGGCATTTCAATCTGGACCTTCCCGTGCCCCTTGAAATGATTTCCGATCTTCAGGTGCTGAAGGGCTCCGGCTCGACGCTCTACGGATCGGACGCGATCGGCGGTGTGGTGAACGCGCGCACCGAGCCGTTTGAACCGGGTGAACTCAGACTGCTCGGCGGAGCCGGCAACTTCGGATTCAATCAGGAACACGCTATCGCAGCGTTCGGCCAGTCCTGGTGGCAGGAGGAACTTGCCTTCGCGCGGGATTTTTCCACGGGTTTTATGCCCGACCGCGACTATCGCAATCTGGCGTTGAGTTCGCTGAGTACGCTCAAGTCGCGACTGGGCGCGACGAGCCTGCTATTTGCATACAGCGACCGGCCTTTCGGCGCGAACGATTTCTACGGCGCGCCGGAGCAGCAATGGGAGCGGACGAAGACCTGGTTTGCGTCCGCGCATCAGGATCTCGGAAAGAACACCGAGGCCAACTTCGCGTTCCGCAAGCACACCGATCTCTATGTGTATATCCGGGACGATCCGGCTTTCTATACCAATCATCATCTGGAACAGGATTGGCAGGGGAATCTGCGGCGGCGCGACAAGCTGCCCTTTCATGGCGTGTTGAGTTACGGCGTCGAGGGTCTGGCGGAATCGATTCAAAGCACGAACCTGGGAGTTCACAGCCGCACCCGCGGCAGCGGCTATCTGTTCTACGACCTGCGGTCCGCGCGGCGTCTTTCGCTTTCCGCTGGAATTCGCGAAGAGGTCTATGGCGCGAATCAGGTCGCGACCAGCCCATCGCTCAGCGGGGCGGCCTGGCTGTCGGGCCGGTTCAAGCTGCGAGGGGCGGCTAGCCACGCGTTCCGGCTTCCGAGTTACACGGACATCTACTACAGTTCGCCATCGACAATCGGCAACACAAATCTCAAGCCCGAGACGGCGAACAGTTATGAAGGCGGGCTGGACGCCTGGCTGCGAAACGACATGCACGCGTCCGTAACAGTGTTTCGGCGGCGGGACACTAACGTGATCGATTACGTGCTGCCGGCCGGAAGCAACATATACGAAGCGCAGAACCTGCCTCCGTTGGATTTCACGGGGGTGGAGGCCGGCGTCGTCTATGATCCGCGTTCCACAGAACACATTGGGGTGAGTTTCACCGCGCTGCACGGGCAATACGCATCACCAGAGAATCTGGTGACCGAGTACACGTTCAACTACCCGGTTCATTATGCGATCGTCGAATGGCGGGGGAAAATCGTGAAGAACGTGATCGGGCGGACGAGGATCGGCGCACTGAATCGCGTGGGCACCAACGCTTATGCGGTCTGGGATGCTTCTGTGGCTTATTCGGCCGGGCGCATTCGACCGTTCCTGCAACTAACGAATATCACAAGCACCGTTTATCAGGACATTCCGCTGGTGGCCGAGCCGAAGCGTGGCATTATCGGCGGCGCGGAATTCTATTTGTTCGGCGCTTCGCGCTGAACCAGCAACACAACCGCCTGCGCTTCCGCCGAGTGTCCTTCGCCCACCGGACCGACGCCTTCGGCGGTTTTGAACTTCACCGAGACAGCGCCGATATCCAGCGCCATCGCCTTTGCCAGAGATTCGCGAATCGCCAGCCGGTAATCCTTCAGCTTCGGCCTCTCCAGAATCACCGTGGAATCGACATTGACGATGCCAAACCCGGTCTTCTCCGCAAGCCCGCAGGCATGCCGCAGGAATTCGAGGCTATCGCGGCCCTTCCACTGCGGATCGCTGTCCGGAAAATGCATGCCGATATCGCCGGCAGCGATCGCGCCGAGAATCGCATCGGTGATGGCATGGGAGAGGACGTCGGCGTCGGAATGCCCCGCCAGCCCGAAGTCGGAAGGAATGGTGATGCCGCCGAGGATCAGCGGCCGGCCCGCAACGATGCGATGGACATCCCAGCCCTGCCCCACTCGCATTCCCGAACCAGGAATCAACGCCGCGCCGTTTCCTGCTCGAAGAACAACCGCGCCAGGTCCATATCGCTGGGCCGCGTGATCTTGATGTTGCGCTCGCTGCCAAGAACCACGCTGATCTCGACCTGGTCGAGACGCTCGACAAGGCTCGCTTCGTCGGTGCCGACAAAGTTGTCGCGGCGTGCGGCTTCGAAGGCGCGCTTCAGGACGTCGTAGCGGAAAACCTGCGGCGTTTGGGCAAGGATCAGGCGCTCGCGCGAGATGGTTCCGCGCACTTTCGCGCCTCCTGCCTGCGCGCCGCTGACCTGCTTCACAGTATCCACCGGCACGATGCCAACGATCGCCGCGCCGCTCACGGACGCTTCTTCGATCACTCGTCGTATGGTTTCAAGATCCACGAAGGGTCGCACCGCATCATGGACGGCAACGATGTCGGTATCCGGGTCGAGGGCCGCGAACGCGCGTTCCACGGATTCCTGGCGGGTGTCACCGCCGGCGACCACACGCAATGCCCCGAGAAGGCCGCGACCTTCCTTCTCAAGCATCTCTTCGACCCAGTCGATCTCCTCCTCCCGCACCGCGACCACGATATCGGTCACGAGCGGCGACGCGACGAACTTGCGAACGGTATGGACGAGAATCGGAGCGCCTTCGAGCAGCATAAACTGCTTGCGGCTGGTACCCGTGGTCTCGGCTGAAGGAGAGGCGCCACGCTGCATGCGGGTACCAAGCCCGGCAGCCGGCAGAATTACGGCAGTCTTCACGATTAACCTTCGCCTACCGCCTGTTCGCGGCGCGGCGCGGCTTCCTGACGAGGCGCATTCGGAGCAGGTGCGGGCTGGATCCGATCGTCATACTTGCCGAAAATCATTTTTCCCGCTGTCGTCTGCAGGACGCTGGTGACCGAGATGTCGATCGTTTTTGAGATCATGCGCCGGGCGTTGTCAACAACAACCATCGTACCGTCATCGAGGTACGCGACGCCCTGGTTGTACTCCTTGCCCTCTTTCAGAATGAAGACACGCATCAGTTCGCCGGGAAGGACAATCGGCTTCAGGGAATTCGCCAGTTCGTTGATGTTCAGCACTTCAACGCCGCGGACATGGGCGACTTTGTTCAGGTTGAAATCGTTGGTGATGATCTTGCAGTTGTAGAGCCTCGCCAACTCGATCAGCTTCATGTCCACTTCACGGACCTGGGGGAAATCCTCGCTGACGATCTGGACTTTGACGTGCGACATTTTCTGCAGGCGCTGCAGAATATCGAGCCCCCGCCGTCCGCGATTGCGTTTCATCGAGTCGGCCGAATCCGCCACCATCTGGAGTTCGTGCAGGACAAACTGCGGAACGACCAGGGCACCATCGAAAAACCCGGTGTCGGCGATATCCGCGATGCGGCCATCGATAATGACGCTGGTGTCCAGAATTTTCTGGTCCCTACGAACTTCGGCCTCGTTTCCGAAAAGGCCGCCGAGCGCAGAAAGGTTCAGAAGATCACCTTTGGCCGCGCCGATTACGGCGCCGATGTAGGCAAAGAGCAGCAGACAAACAACTTCAGTAAGACGCAGTCCGTTCGAAGACGGGTTGCCGACCTGACTCAGGACCAAGCTCACCAGAGCCGCGCAGAGAAGTCCCGCGACTACTCCAAATACGACGCCAATCAGGCGTTTCAGCGTGATGCGCTCGATGCGGCGCTCGGCCACGATGGCGAGAAGGCCAAGCGCCGCTCCCATCAGTGCAGCTGACCAGAACGGCTGATCCGGCGGGCGAAAGTACCCGGCGGAAATGCCCAGAATGACGATGAATAAGGTCCTGAAAAGGATGAAATCCAGCACTTCCGACGCCCCCTGCGCGAACATCGCACTGCATAATAATGATGATTACAGATGCCACGAGATTGTACCACTTATGTTGCAGTGGATCACACGGCAAAACGCCTTCCATAGCAGGCAGGACGATGAAAAACACACCGGCTGGCGATTTCCCGGTGAACTCCGGCG
>Ga0210389_10001747_pt1 | contig 17455 bp, 18 predicted proteins | sample IncBWH28OmetaG_FD_160127 | JGI IMG/M metagenome (GOLD analysis project Ga0210389, IMG submission 160127) | Forest soil microbial communities from Barre Woods Harvard Forest LTER site, Petersham, Massachusetts, United States - Inc-BW-H-28-O ...
GCTTTTAAAGGCATTTTTAGCGCGACAAGCGCGACTAACATCGCGCTATATAGAAATTCTTGGCAAACTGATTTTTTCTACACGGGAAATCGTAGTTTTCGAACGGAGTTGTGCAACAGCCACTAAAGCCGACGGCAATGAAAAACTATCTCGTTAATATATAATAGATGACCTATGACAAAACTGATCGAATGTGTTCCCAACTTCAGCGAAGGTGTCAACCTTGATATTATAAAGCAAATCACTGACGAGATAGAATCCGTTGAGGGCGTAAAACTCCTCAACGTCGATCCCGGTAAGGCGACTAACCGAACCGTGGTAACTTTTGTGGGCGAACCTCCCAATGTGATCGATGCGGCATTTTTGGCGATAAAAAAAGCCGGCGAGCTGATCGATATGAGCAAACACAAAGGCGAACACCCGCGCATGGGCGCAACAGACGTTTGCCCGCTGATCCCTATTGCCAATATCAGCATGGAAGAAACCGCTGAATATGCCAAACAATTGGCCAAACGCGTGGGCGAAGAATTGCAAATACCAGCCTACCTGTATGAATATGCGCAGCCGGATAAAAACCGCAGCAACCTGTCGGTTATCCGGGCAGGGGAATATGAGGGATTTTTCAAAAAGATAAAGCAACCGGAGTGGAAACCCGATTTCGGCCCGGCTGAGTTTGATGCCAAACGCGGGGGAACGGTTATTGGCGCAAGGGATTTTTTGATCGCTTATAATGTCAACCTCAACACTATGTCAACCCGGCGGGCAAATTCTATTGCATTTGACGTCCGCGAGGCAGGCAGGGTACTGCGCGATGGCGACCCGATCAACGGCAAGATCATTACCGATGAAAACGGCAAACCAAAATCTATCCCCGGTTCCTTAAAATCGGTTAAAGCCATTGGTTGGTATATCGAGGAATACGGTGTTGCACAGATATCCATGAACCTAACCAATATCGAAATTACACCCCTTCATATTGCTTTTGACGAGGTTTGCAAAAAGGCCGGTGAGCGCGGCATACGCGTAACCGGCAGCGAATTGGTGGGGCTTGTGCCCCTGAAATCCATGCTGGATGCGGGCAAATATTTCCTGCTGAAACAACAACGCTCGGTTGGGGTAAGTGAGAAGGAATTGATCAGAATTGCCATTATCTCCATGGGCTTATCTGAGTTAGCACCATTTAAGCCGGAAGAACGGATCATCGAATATTTATTGAAAGATAAAGCCTCCTCAAAACTGGCATCGATGACGCTCACTGATTTTGCCGACGAAACCGCCAGCGAAAGCCCGGCCCCCGGCGGTGGCTCCATTGCGGCCTATCTCGGCGCGCTGGGTGCGGCTTTGGCGACTATGGTGGCCAACCTGTCTTCCCATAAAAAAGGATGGGACGACCGCTGGAAGGAGTTCAGCGACTGGGCCGAAAAAGGCCAGCAATACAAGGATGAGCTGGTTAGATTAGTTGACCTTGACACGGCCGCATTTAACAAGATCATGGAAGCATTTGGCTTGCCCAAAGGAACCCCCGATGAAAAAGCTGTGCGCGACCAGGCCATACAGGATGCTACGAAATATGCCATCGAAATACCCTTCAAGGTAATGAAGGCCGCTTTTGCCTGCATGGAAGTTATAAAAGCGATGGTTGAAATTGGTAACCCAAATTCCGTCAGTGATGCGGGTGTCGCCGCGCTTTGCGCAAGGTCAGCTGTGATGGGAGCTTTTATGAATGTGAAGATAAATGCATCGGGGTATAAGGATAAAACCTTTATCGGAGCTATCCTGGCCGAAGGGGTCGCACTTGAAAATGATACTATCGCGCTTGAAAAAGAGATTATCAGCCTGGTGAATAGCAAGATTTCATAAATATTGTCTCTTCAAATAAACCGGGATCAAAGGTCCCAATGCCACCAGTCATGCTGAACTTGTTTCAGCACCCCACGCGCTAAGTGTCCTCGCGATAGGTGGCCAGGAGATAGGTAACCGAGCTCTTATCTACATATCAGCTGGTTACCTATATGATGAGGTGCCGAAACAAGTTCGGCATGACTTTTTTTAATGACGCTCAAGTTCCTGGTTCAAATCTAACACACCTGGCAAAACCGATAATGTGATTTACTCCTACATGACACTCCCTCGTTGCCACGTCCTGCAATATTCCCTATCTTTAGCCAAATGAACAGGCCGCTTTTCTTTTTTGTCTTACTGACTTGTCTCCATCTGTGTTCCTGTAAATCCGATCAGTCCACCTCCAAAAAAACCGTCTTCAACATCAATTTGGATGAAGGCCTCAGCTCACTCGATCCTGCTTTCTCGCGCAACCAGAATGCCATCTGGATGAATAACGAGTTGTATAACGGATTGATACAAATTAACGACAGCCTTAAAACTGTTCCCTGCATCGCTAAAAGCTGGGACATATCGCCCGACGGTAAATTATACACCTTTCACTTGCGCACCGACGTTTATTTTCACGATAACCCTCTATTTGTTAATGGCAAAGGCCGCAGGGCTATCGCCCCCGATTTTGTATACAGCTTCGGCCGCCTGATCGACCCGAAAGTAGCCTCGGCCGGCTCCTGGATATTCAGCGATAAGGTTGATGGCAAAGCCGCCTTTACAGCGCTGGACGATACTACCTTACAGATAAAGCTAAACCAGCCATACCCACCGTTTTTAAGCATGCTCACCTCGCAATACTGTTCAGTGGTGCCGCATGAGGTAGTCGACTATTACGGTAAGGACTTCCGCGACCATCCCTGTGGTACCGGCCCCTTTTATTTTAAATACTGGAAGGAAGGCGAGGTGATGGTGTTGCTGAAAAACCAGCATTACTTTGAAAAGGACACCGACGGTAGTCCGCTGCCGCACCTGGATGCCATTCGGGCGACCTTTATTGGCGATAAACAAACTGCCTTTATGAACTTTATCAGCGGCAAGCTCGATTTTCTGAATGATATCGACGGCACCTACCGCGATGATATCCTTACCAAATCCGGCCGGATCACTCAAAAATATAAAGGGAAGTTTGTGCTGAGTTCAGGGCCCTACCTAAACACCATTTACCTCGGTATGCTGGTAGACAGCAGCCTGGCCATTGTAAAAAGCAGCCCGCTGCGGATATTGAAAATACGCCAGGCCATTAACTACGCCATCGACAGGCAAAAAATGATCAAATACCTGCGCAACAGCATGGGCACCGCCGGCGTAGCGGGTTTTATTCCGGCGGGCATGCCCGGGTTTGACGCTAAGCAAGTACATGGGTATGCTTTTAACCCTGATAAAGCCAGGCTATTGCTTAAACAAGCCGGCTACCCGAATGGTGACAATCTGCCTGAGATCGTTTTACATACTACTGTGGGTTATCGGAGCCTGATCGAGTATGTACAAGGCCAACTGGATAGGGTGGGCATAAAGACCAGCGTGGAAATTACCCAGGGTGCCAGCCTGCGCGAGCTGGTCTCCAAAAACGGCGTCAACTTTTTTTACGGCACCTGGATAGCCGATTACCCGGACGGAGAAAATTACCTCTCGGTCTTTTACTCCAAAAACAAGGTGCCCTGGGGACCAAACTATACCGGCTTTAACTGCAAGCAATTCGACGCCCTGTTCGATCAATCCTACCACGAACCTAACGACCAAAAGCGCTACGCCCTTTACCGCCAGATGGATAATATTGTAATGCAGCAATCGCCGGTGGTGGTTTTATACTATGACAAACGGGTTAATTTGTATCAGAATAATATTTCAGGGTATGGGGTTAATGCGCAGAATTTACTGACGTTGAAAAGGGTTAAAAAGGCCAATTAAGTTAAGAGATATCCTGAAAAAGAAATTGCATCAAAAATTCAACTAATGACAATTGTGGTGACAAGTTTTTGTCACTGACAAGATATTGTCAGTAGTTAAGCCGTTATAAATCAACGTTGTAGCGTTTTGTAGCAGGGTGTAGCACATGTAGCACTACGCTACAAAATTAAAATTTCATGAATTCCTTAATTCTATAAATTCGGGTTCAGACAAAAAAAGCCCCTCCAAATGCGAGGGCTTAAATCATTTTCTTAAAAAAATCGGTGAAATCAATTTTTTCAATCAGTGTAATCCAAAAAAATCCGAATTATTTGTACTTTAAAGCATCGGCCTTAACTATACCATCAGCCGCATCTTCGACTGCGGTAGTTCCCAGTATGATAATGCCATCGGCGCCAATTTTTTTTGCGTATGCGGATAGTCTAGCTTTTACCGTTTCCTGGCCAGCGCTGAAATAATTGACAAAACTTAAATGCCCAATCACATCATAATTTTTTTTAACATCATGGGCCGAATAATAAATATCTACCGAAGAAGTCGGCGCAAGGCTGTCGCCGAAATAGGTGACGGGTCCACAGGATGAGAACAACAGGCAAAGTCCAACGATTAAAAATTTTATAGGTTTCATAACTCAAGGTTTTATCTGTATGACTGGTAAATATAAAATAAGGTTTACTGCCTGATTGTAAGGATATTATTACAACAATTATTGTAAGCGCAATATTACATAAAAATAAAAAGCCCCTCCAAATGGAAGGGCTTTATAGCTGAAAGCAGAAAGACCAAAGCCAAAAGCAGCTTTAAGCTTTCTGCTTTATCCTTTTAGCTTTACGATGCCATTTCCCTACGGATGATGTTCAGCGCGCCGCCGGCTTTAAACCATTCTATCTGCTGTTCATTATAGGTATGGTTTACCGGAAAGCTGTCTGTCGAACCGTCTTTGTGATGCAGCACAACCGTTAAAGGCATGCCGGGCGCAAAGGATGTCAATCCGTTAATATCGAAAGTATCGTCTTCCTGCACCTTGTCGTAATCGCTGCTGTTGGCAAAGGTGATGGCCAGCATCCCTTGCTTTTTGAGGTTGGTTTCGTGGATACGGGCAAACGATTTTACCAGGATAGCACGAACGCCCAGGTGGCGCGGTTCCATGGCGGCATGCTCGCGTGAGGAGCCTTCGCCATAATTTTCGTCGCCAACTACAACGGTGCCTATGCCATGCGCTTTATAGTCGCGCTGGGTGGCCGGTACCGGGCCGTATTCACCGGTAAGTTCATTCTTAACGCTGTCGGACGTATTATTGAAATAATTGATAGCGCCGATGAGCATATTATTGGAGATATTGTCCAAATGCCCGCGGAACTTCAACCATGGGCCGGCCATCGAAATATGGTCGGTAGTACATTTGCCTTTGGCTTTAATAAGCAGCTTCAAACCGCGCAAGTCAGTACCTTCCCACGCCGGGAACGGATCAAGCAATTGTAAACGGGACGACTTAGGGTCAACCTTAACATCCACGCTGCTCCCGTCTTCTGCAGGCGCCTGGTAACCGGCATCGTCCACCGCAAAGCCTTTTACCGGCATCTCAATACCCATTGGCTCGTCCAGTTTTACCTGTTCGCCGTTTTCGTTGGTCAGCGTATCAGTTAACGGGTTAAAAGTCAAGTCTCCGGCAATTGCAAAGGCAGTAACGATCTCAGGCGAAGCCACGAACGCATGCGTATTGGGGTTGCCGTCGTTGCGTTTGGCAAAGTTGCGGTTAAACGAGGTGATGATGGAGTTTTTGCGGCTGGGGTCGTCGGTATGGCGTGCCCATTGGCCTATACAAGGGCCGCAGGCATTGGCCAGCACTACGCCGCCCATTTCGGCAAAGGTATCCAGGTAACCATCACGATCGACCGTAAAGCGAACCTGCTCCGAGCCTGGTGTAATGGTAAACTCCGCTTTGGTTTTTAAATGTTTATCGATAGCCTGCTGCGCGATAGAAGCCGAGCGCGTAATATCTTCATAAGATGAATTGGTGCACGAACCGATCAGTCCAACTTCCAGTTTTTCGGGCCAGTTGTTTTCCTTAACGGCGGTTGCAAATTTCGAGATCGGCCAGGCCAGGTCGGGCGTAAACGGACCGTTCACATGCGGCTCCAGCTCGCTCAGGTTGATCTCGATAACCTGGTCGAAATATTTTTCAGGGTTCGCATAAACTTCAGCGTCACCGTTTAAATGTTCTTTTATCGCATTAGCTAATTCCGCAATGTCGGCGCGCTTGGTACCGCTTAAATATATGGCAGCCTTCTCGTCATAACCAAATACCGAAGTAGTGGCACCGATCTCGGCCCCCATGTTACAAATGGTGCCCTTGCCGGTTGCCGAAAGCGATTCCGCACCGTCGCCAAAATATTCAACGATTGCGCCGGTGCCGCCTTTTACCGTCAGGATGCCGGCTACTTTCAGGATAACGTCTTTCGCCGATGTCCAGCCCGACAATTTCCCGGTTAATTTCACACCGATTAGTTTCGGGAATTTTAGCTCCCAGGGCAGGCCCGCCATTACGTCGCAGGCATCTGCACCGCCAACACCAATGGCGATCATCCCTAAACCACCCGCGTTTGGCGTGTGCGAGTCGGTACCAATCATCATACCGCCGGGGAATGCATAATTTTCAAGCACTACCTGGTGGATAATGCCCGCGCCCGGTTTCCAAAAACCAAGGCCGTATTTATCAGATACCGAGGCCAGGAAATCGTAAACTTCTTTGTTTACGTCCTTTGCCGTAGCCAAATCCGTATCAGCGCCTATTTTCGCCTGTATCAGGTGGTCACAATGCACAGTGGAAGGCACAGCTACCTTCGGGCGGCCGGCCTGCATAAACTGCAGCAGCGCCATCTGCGCGGTAGCATCCTGCATGGCCACGCGGTCGGGCGCAAAATCAACATAGTCCATCCCGCGGCCGTAAGCTTTTGAGGCATTGCCTTCGGTAAGGTGGGCGTATAAAATCTTTTCGGTTAAAGTAAGCGGTTTACCGGTCGCTTTGCGGGCAGCCTCCACACGGGCGCCAAAGCGGTCGTAAACATTTTTGATCATATCTAAATCAAAAGCCATGGTATCTGATCTTTAGGTGAGAAATGTAAGAAAATTCAAATATAAAGCCGTTTCCGACCTTGCGCGGCGAATTTACAAAAATTAACAGCCAAATGATGTAAGGGGCTGGGGTAAATGTTATTTGGAGGGGTTCTAAATTAGTGATTGGAGACTGGTGATTAGAGATTAGTTGTAGAAGTTGGAAAGGTTGGAAAGGTTGTAGTAGGTAGAAAGGTTATAACACACCCGTCGTCTTTGTCCCCACAGACGACTTTTTGATTGGCGTACATATTGGTCAGTACTTGAAAGAGGGCGATGCCTCCGGCCCGGGCTGTTCGCTTATACTGCACAGGCATTAGCCACAAGGCCGGTATTCGCTGCCATCCCTATCGCGAATATGGTTCCTAAAGATAATTAGTTTAATGCTTGGTTTTTGGTGGCTCTGGTGGTGGTGGTGGAGGCGGTTTTTGAACATCGGGAGGCGGCGGCGTCAAAACAACCTTGGTGACCTTTATTTTAGAGCTCGAGCCAAATGAAGAAATAGCATCCGCTTTGGCAGGTGGAAAGCCGACTGCACTGCCTTTGACGATTTTTCCCGTGGTTAATAGCTTCCAATCGTCATCAATCCATATTGCCTCGCTTACAATCCATTCGTAATCGCTTCCTTTCGACTTAAAGTAAATGATTCCGCGCGCCGAACGAAAATACGACATTGGGTCTTTTATCTCCTCTAATTTACAATCGACGTAATCCGATTTTGTCAGGTCTATCCCTAAACTATCCGCTTGATACATAAGTCTGCCAAAGCGTTGTATTATCGCTTGATGATAAAACAAGTCAGCAAATCTTTTAACTCTAATCCATCCTTCGCTGGTGTCGGCAAGTTGCGGTGAACTGATCCGTACCAACCGTTCGAACTGCTGTCCATTTAAAGAGTTGGTTCCGAAATCAACCGAGTCGCTGGTCTTTAAGTCAACAAATAGCTTTTGAAAAAAAGGAAGTACCGATTGTTGGGCGTTACAGGCTGTTTCCCCGAAGAAAACGATTGTAATCAACCAAAGTATTTTTTTCATAGTACGGGATTCAATTATGAATTATCTAAGCTATATTTATTTACCAAAGCAAACAAACGGAATGAAAAAGATAAATAGTGAAGAAGAGTACGCACAAATAATGGTCAAATTAGATGGCCTGATGACTAAAGGCAGCGAAAATGTGTCAAAAGAAGAACTCGAAGAAATTCGTTATTTGGCAGAACTTGCGCAGGAATATGAGCAGTCAACTATGTTCCAATCCCCCTAAACTCAAACCCCGCCCTACTCCAATACTCCAGCGCCCTCGGCAATGCATATTCCATCCGATCCCGCGCCTTCAGGCTATCATGAAACAGCACGATCTCTCCTCCTTTTACATTCTTCACAACATTATCCAGGCATTTTTCAGGACTTGTAGCTGCATCAAAATCGGCCGAAAGTACATTCCACATCACAATTTTAATCCCAGGCTTTGCTTCCTGCAGGAGTTTGATCTGTGAGCGTTTTATCCTGCCATAAGGCGGCCTGAACAGTTTTGAACCGATCAATTCGTCCGCCTGCAAAAAATTATCCAGGTAGGTTTCGTCGTCAGTATGCCAGCCGTTTAGGTGGTTAAACGTATGGTTGCCGATAGCGTGGCCCGCCTGTTTTACCTGCTCAAACACCTCCGGATGCTTGCGCACATTGTCGCCGATACAGAAAAATGTGGCCTTTGCGTTGTACTGTTTTAAAATATTTAAAACAAACGGTGTAACAATGGGTATAGGGCCGTCGTCAAAAGTGACAAAAATGGACCGGCTATTACCACCGCCATCCCATAATAGTTTGGGATACAGCGCTTTTAGCAATAACGGTGTTTTAACAAGGTACATTTTAGTTCATAGTTGAAGGTTCATAGTTCATAGTTAAAAAACTATTTGCGATAAACCGGTTGACGACGGGCTTAAAAATAAGAATAATTTTAACGATTGAGTTTGTGGCTCCTACGATGAACTATAAACCATGAACCAAAAAGATGATGCAAAATATATCCCGATTTAAACTATTGATTCTACCGGCGTTCATTCTGTTGATGATGGCGGGGTTGAAAGCAAATGCCCAGCAGGTGGTCAGCCTGCAGCAGGCGGTGGATTCAACCATAAAAAACAACCTTACCATCAAGCAGGCTCAGCTAACCGAAGCCCTGGCCGACCAGGACTATCAACAAGCCAAATACAACCAGCTGCCCAGCCTTACGGCAAATCCACAGGGAGGTTACTATATTGGTAAAAGCCAGATTGCAGGTGTTTTTGCGTACTCTACATCAGCTTTAAATATACAGGGACAAGCCAGTTTAGGAATTACACTTTTCCAGGGCGGCCAGTTGCGCAACCAGATACTGGAAAATAAACTAACGCTTGATGCCGACAAAACCAGCACCGCGAAAGTTAAAAACGATCTTCTTTTAAATGTTGTTACCGATTACCTGACCATATTGACTGATCAGGACCTGGTGATCGCCGCGAAACAGCAGTTGGATTTGGCGAAGATCACGCTTGACCGCGCACAGAAAAACTTTGACGCGGGTAACGCAACCCGTGCCGATTTGGCACAAGCCCAGGCACAGGTGGAAACCGCCCAGCTAACTTTAACAAACGATCAGAACCAGGTTGACCTGGCCATTTTGACGCTGAAGCAGTATATGGAAATGGCCCCGACGACAAAAATCACAGTTGAAAAGCCGGATATCAGCAAATTGACCAATGTACAAACGGTATTTGATGTGGCGGAAGTAATTAAAACCGCGTTTACCACAAACCCGGATATCCGCCTTGCCGAACTGCAGCAGCAAACCTATGCCCAGGCAATCAAGATTGCGAAAGGCAATTATTACCCGGTATTAAGTTTTTATGGCGGTATTGGAACGAGTTATTCCAACCAGGCCTTAAACTATGCCGAAACAATAAACGGAACTACTCAAATTGGCGTGGTACAGGGCACTCAAACACCTGTTTTAGGGCCGAACATCCAAACAACCACCACTCCAATTCCGTTTGGCAGCCAGTTAAGCAATAACTTTAATCAATTTTTTGGCTTAAGCCTCCAGATACCTATTTTTAACCATTACACGGCCCGTACTTCGGTCACCAAAGCAAAACTGAATTACGAATATGCAGAACTAACTACCCAGCTGGCCAAAAACACGCTAAGCAAAACCATTATCCAGGCAGTACTGGATCTTGAGGGGGCAGAAAAAACTTATCAATCGGCTATAAAAACATTCGAAGCAAATAAGGAAGCGCTAAACGTTACAAAACAGCGGTATGACGCAGGGCTGGTAAATACCCTTGACTACAATACAGCGCTTACCAACTATAACACCGCACAAAATCAAATGATAGAAGGCCAATATGAGGTTGTTTTCAGGAGTAAGGTGATCGATTATTATTTGGGTAATCCGATAACGTTGTAATGTGCAGATGTGCGTATATGCCCCGCGCGTGCGGGATGCAAATGAAATTAATGATTAGAAATAGAAAACTTAATAATCCGAAATAAAAATAAATACGATCCCGATAGCTATCGGGACCGAAATAAAGAGAATCATGGGAAAAACTACTAAATATATTTTGATTGGCCTTGGGGTCGTGGTTGTTATACTGGTTGTATTAATTGCGACCAAAAAACCGGCTTTAACGCAGGTAGCAACCGATAAAGTTGCCGTACACGAGATAAACGAAACGGTATCAGCCAGCGGCAAAATAAAGCCGCACATCGAGGTAAAGATAAGCCCCGAAGTTTCGGGCGAAATTGTTGAGTTGCCGATAAAAGAAGGCGATGTTGTGACAAAAGGCGAGTTGCTTTGCAAGATCAGGCCGGATATTTTACAATCTGAGCTCGACCGCGCCGAGGCACAGTACAATACCCAAAAAGCGACAATAGGCAACGCCAAAGAATTGCTTAACCAGTCCCAGGCTGCGTTGGAAAACGTCGAATCGATCTATAACCGCGATAAACCGCTGCACGATAATAAAGTGATCACCGATGCGGAATTTGAGGTGGCTAAATCAAATTACTTCTCGGCAAAAGCACAATATGAAGCCAATAAGGAAAACGTGGTGAGCTCAACTTATGGGCTGGCCCAATCACAGGCGTCGGTAAAAGAGGCGCATGATAACCTGGTAAAAACCACCATTTACTCACCTGTTGACGGCGTGGTTTCGAAATTATCAGTTGAAAAGGGTGAGCGCGTTTTAGGTACCCAGCAATTTGCCGGTACTGAAGTGATGACCATATCCGACCTGAGCCAACTGGACGTAAATGTGGATGTAAACGAAAACGACATCAACCGGGTACAGCTTGGCGATTCATCCAAAATTGAGGTGGACGCCTTTTTGGGCAAGAGTTTTGCCGGCACCGTAATTGAGATCGGCAGTTCGGCTAATGTGGTGGGCACCAATGCCGACCAGGTTACCAACTTTACCGTTAAGGTGCGTATCGACCCGGATTCGTATAAAAACCTGTTGGTAAGGTCAGCGGCCAATCCAAATCCATTCAGGCCCGGATTAACCGGTACCGTAGAAATAAAAACAAATCATGCCAAATCGCTGGCTGTGCCTATTCAAGCGGTAACTACCCGCGGCCAAAAGAAAGCCGCAAACGCAGCCGTTACCAGCAACAATGGCCCGGGAACAGCCGTCCCTGTTGACAGTACCAATAAGCCAAAAATAACGGCTTTGGCCAAAGAATACGTTTTTGTTTACAAGGCAGGCAAGGTAAAGCAGGTGCAAGTAACCACCGGCATACAGGATGATAGCTACATCCAAATACTTTCAGGCTTGCAAGGCGGGGAGGAAGTGGTTTCCGCCCCGTTCGCAGCAGTATCAAAAGACTTAAACGACGGCATGGCTGTGCAGAAGGTGGATAAGAGCAAACTCTTCAGCGGCACCGGGCAATGAGTTGATCCCGCACGTGCGGGATAGTTCATAGTTCATAGAAAAAGTGAAATCCATCCCTTCCAAATTCTCCCATGAACTATGAACCATAAACTATGAACTAAAAAACAGTAGATTTGTCCCGTCAATTAAACCTGGCGGGACATTTTTATTTTATTTAAAATTGACCACTCACCACTCACCACTCACCAAAAGCAAGATCACCGTTGTCGGCGGCGGAAGCTGGGCAACGGCCAATATCAAGATCCTAACCGACAACACCGTCGAAAAAGAGATTTTTTGGTGGATGCGCAATGAACAGGCCGTTGAGCATATCCATAAATTTAAACACAACCCCCATTATTTAAGCTCGGTTGAGATCAGCGTTCCGCCGCAAAATATTTCAACCGACCTGCCGGCGTTGATCCATGAGGCCGACTATGTACTCCTTAATGTGCCCGCTGCATTTTTAAAACAAGCCCTTGCAGGCATTACGCCGGCCGACTTTGCCGGCAAAAAGATCATTTCGGCCATTAAGGGTATTGTGCCTGATGAAAACCTGATCATCGGTGAGTTTTTAAACCAGCATTACGGTATTTCCTTTGCTGATTTCCTGGTGATCAGCGGCCCTTGTCATGCCGAGGAAGTGGCGCTTGAGAAATTATCCTACCTTACCATCGCCTCGGCGGATGACGAGCTTGCCGCAACCTTTGCCGGCATGTTCAGCACCCGGTATATTAAAACTATCGTTTCGGATGATATCTACGGAACCGAATATGGCGCTGTGCTCAAAAACATCTATGCCATCGCCGGCGGCATTTGCCACGGCGTGGGCTATGGCGATAACTTCCAGGCCGTACTCATCTCCAATGCCATCCGCGAAATGGAGCGCTTTGTGGCAGCCGTCCACCCGATTGACCGCGACATCAAGGAATCGGCCTACCTTGGCGACCTGATGGTTACCGCGTATTCGCAATTCAGCCGTAACCGTACTTTTGGCAATATGATCGGCAAAGGCTATACCGTAACCTCGGCACAACTGGAAATGAACATGATAGCCGAGGGCTATTATGCAGTAAATTGCCTACACCAGGTGAATAAACAGTACAATGTTTTTATGCCCATCTGCGATGCCGTTTATGCCATTTTATACCAAAAACGGCCTCCGGCCCTAGAAATGAGGCATTTGGCCGAACATTTGAGTTAGTATCTTCATATCTAACTAATTTCAATTCTATCACTATGAAAAATTTATTTAAAGTGGCCGTTGTTGCCGCCGGAATTTTCTCTTTCGGGCAGGCACGCGCAGCTTCAATGCCGACCGATACTGCGGCCCACAAGGTGAAACATGCAGCAAGATCAGTTGGCCATGCTACAGCACATGCAGCGGCAACCGCAGATGCAGCCGTTGTTGATAAAAGATATGATGGCAAATACGGGCCCGACGGCAGGGCAGTTTACATCAACAAACATTCGCACTACTATTATATCAACAAGTCCGGTCACCGGGTTTATTTAAAAAAATCCGAGTTGAGGGATAAACCAACACAGTAGTTAATAGTCTTAGTTTAAAAGCCGAAAGTCTGATTCGTCAATTTACCGACTCCAGACTTTCGGCTTAAAACTTGCGACTTAACATCATGACTATGAACAAATACCTGCTCATACTTGTACACGTGGCCACGGCTGCAATACTGGTTACCGCGGCATGTTCAAGCCCCGTAAAAAACAAATTGCAGGGACAATGGCAGTCAAAAGACGGATCCGTCAGACTCAATATAACCGATAAATCATTTACAATGGATGATGGCGAGCCTATCGCCGAAGACTATTTTACAAAAGGAGACACCGTATTCACTTCTTTCCAGGGCAACCAGCCCTATACTACCTTCGTCGTACAAAAACTCGACGAACACGCCCTCAGACTAATGGGCCCTGATTCTGTCGCCGTAGATTATACCCGGTAGGTTGGTTCATTAGTTCACTGGTTTATTAGTTCACTGGTTCATTAGTTCACTGGTTCATTAGTTCATTGGTTTATTAGTTCGGCATCAAGGCGTGCAGCACTAATCGTCTAACTAACTATCTAAATCTTTCTACCATGACCTATGAACCATCAACCATGAACTAAATCACTTCTTCGCCCAGGGGGTACCGTAAAAAATCGTCATCACTATGGCAGCCAGCGTAAATACAATGAAGATAATAATTACCAGCCTTCGGATAAAATGACTGTCTTTTTCCTGTTCTGCCTCTGTCATAGTGGTATAGTCTTAATTGGTTAAAGCTAAAGGTATAAATAAATTGCAATTATTATCGTCACAAGGGCGCAATTTATAGCGGTAAATACTTGCTGTTTAACCCAACTTCCCGGCAGTGTTCACGTGTTCATGTGTGTCGAAAAATGAACATTGTGAACACTTATGAACACCGTTAAAATGATTAATTAATTGATAATATGCAATATATACAATTAACAAAAATAAAAAGTCGTCATTTTCGCCCAAAAAAGCGTTCATTTTTTGAACGCGAAATGAACACTAAATGAACGCTTTTTTGACTGTCTATTCCTAAAAAAAGTTGACACTTTTTGGTGAATAACCTGTTTTAGTTTACGTTCTGAAAACCCAAAATTGCAGCTGCCCTCTTTCCGCCGAAGGCGAAGTGAGGGTGGTCGATCCGCCTTTAGGCGGAATGACCGGGTGAGTCAACCCTGCGGATATTACCGCCATTGCCGCCCTTCAACGCCATTTCAAAGTCTTTTAAAAACACTCTCAAACGCCTTCGAAACGCTTATGAAAAGAGTGTAAACAACATCGAAAAAAAATTTACGAAGGCAAAAAGCGTTCATTTTTGAACATCAAATGAACACCCGAAATTTGTATTTTTATCCTAATCAAAGTGGGTCTGAACCATGATTTACCTGATTAAAGGATTTTAGGATGGAAAAAGAAAATCGTCCTTTTTCCCCACGAATGCAAAAGGTAACTTGTATGTTATGGAATTAAAAAGAGGTACTCACCAGGGAAAATTTAAGGAAACGAATTAGTGTATGACTAAAAATAAATCGAAATTTGAAAAGGCAATTAACCAATCCATAATTCAATATTTGATATGAACGTACAGGAACAAATCAACGAATATATTACCAGCCAACCTGAACCAAAGCGTAGTGATATGCAAGCGTTGCACCAGCTCACACTTCAAGTTCTGCCAGGTTGTCAATTATGGTTCGACAATGGTAAAAACAGCGAAAATAAAACGGTTAGTAACCCTAATATAGGCTATGGATTTTACACCATAAAATATGCTGATGGAAAGACCAGGGATTTTTTTCAAATTGGTTTGAGCTCAAACAAAACCGGGATCTCTGTCTATATCATGGGTGTCAAAGATAAGACCTACTTAGCCCGAACATACGGAAAAGACCTGGGCAAGGCGAGCGTGACCGGGTATTGCATCAGGTTCAATAAATTAAAAGATATAAACATTAATATACTTGAAGCGGCAATACGATTTGGCTTTGAGGCTCAGGGGGAGTAGGGTGAGGCCTTTTGTCTGAACCATGATTTACTTGATTAAAGGATTTTAGGATGAAAAAAATTATGTTAATCCTCAAATCCTAACAATCCTAGTTCAGACAACTACCGCTTGTAAAAAACAAGGCATAACAAGTCATCGCCGCTACGGGTATAACAATCAGGTAAACCGGCCAGCGGGCGTAGTTGAAAACATACCGGTTTACTGTTCCGGGCACACGCACTATTAGGCGGTCATCGTCCGGGTTATAATAAAAAATACCGGCTTTAAAGTTGTCGCGGTTGTTGATGGGATCGTCTTCGTTTGTCATAAGTCATACTTAATACTGCACAATATAGCAATTGTTTGAACCAGGATTTGTATGATTAAAGGATTTTAGGATGGAAAAATGATGTAATCCTAAAAATCATGGGTCAGACAATCCCGCAGCTGGTCCAGTGTATATCGGGTTTACCATGACACCCGCCAGACCGTCCTTGCGAGGAACGAAGCAATCTCTGCGCCAGACAGTCAGCTGAACGCAATGAACGGATGCACCGCGTGCGGCTGACAGGAACCCGCTGAAAAAGTCCCGTTGGTTAGCGAGTTTTGAGATGGCATCGTTCATCACCATGACGCACAGATAGTGCAATGGTACCAGCGTTGATTTTATTCCTTAATCAGGTCGTCGTATAAATCCCTCCATTCGGGATTTATGGAACTGACCAGATTGATCTTATTTTTGCGACTGCCGCCCTTAAGCGTCTTTTCTACCCCAATGGCTTCTTCAATGCGCGGATAAAAATAATAGTATACCAATTTATCGCAATTGTATTTAGCAGTGAAGCTGTTGGGGTAAATTTTGTTTTTGTGCTGCCACACGCGGCCGGTTAAATCAGAACTTACGCCAACATACAATACTGTATGCATTTTGTTGGTCATGATGTAAACACAGCCCCCGTATTGAAAACCCATGATGCAAGGTAATAAAAAAAGTCTCGTTATATGATCGTCCTTGCCAGGAACGAAGCAGTCTCTACAATAGACAGTCTACGAACCACGATGAACAAGTGGGCGGCGCGGTTGATCGGTAACCCGAAAAACACGGGTCCGTGATTAGCATGTGTAGCGATTGCTTCGTTCCTCGCAAGGACGCTCTGGCGGTTTGGAGGGCTAACTTTAACGCGGAGACCATACTCTGCGTGTATTTGTGGCAAGCTCGGGGTACCTTTTTTCGTGCCAGTTAAGCCGGCCTCAGTCCGTCGATGAAGCGGCTATAAAAGTAACAACGTTGCTTCGCTCGTCAAGAATAGTCCAGCAAAATGTTCCCCACCATTCTTTCCCTGCTTCAAAATAATTTGACCAGTTGTCAGACCACGAAATGATCTTCAACAATTCCGCTTCAGCTATGTTGTTTACATTCAAAATCGTTTTGAGATAGGCTTGTAGTAATTCGATGTAAAATCTAATTTCCGAGTCCATATATTCTTTGTCAGAAAAAGAACCAGCTCTTTCAAAACGAAGAGAATGCGGCGGCGCTAAAAACGCCTTCGCAAAGCCGCCGTTTTCTGCCCCCCGCATTACTTTGAATCGTTCGTGATATTCGAACATTGTCAAGGCGCCCTTCTCAACGCCGTAGTAATCACCAATAAAATCTTTGAAATGGATATACTTCCCTACCAGCTCCTCAGTCGCTAAAATCTTAATCTGAAAATAATCCGACGGGTTCAAATCCGGGTTGCTCCTTATAAACGACGTATGATATCGCTTAGCCAAAACTTCCATACCATACCTGGCCGCTTCCTCGCATAGCTCGTAAACACCAGTGACCTGTCCACTAATTTCTAAAATTACCGTCTCGGTTACTGCGCCGATATTGTCCAGATATTTAAGGAAAATCGCCTGTTTTTCTGAATATTGTGCCTCGGAAAAAGTCATGAACAAATGTAATTTTTAAATAGATGTAGGCAAATCCCCCCATCAATCGAGTAGGAAGTAAGGGATTATTTCCCTTACTGTCCTCTCACACCACCGTACGTGCCGTTCGGCATACGGCGGTTCATTAAACATTAACAGTTTTGGGCAGGGTTGTGATGTCTTTCAGACTTA
>Ga0210389_10001749_pt1 | contig 17454 bp, 11 predicted proteins | sample IncBWH28OmetaG_FD_160127 | JGI IMG/M metagenome (GOLD analysis project Ga0210389, IMG submission 160127) | Forest soil microbial communities from Barre Woods Harvard Forest LTER site, Petersham, Massachusetts, United States - Inc-BW-H-28-O ...
CTTCGTTTTGCCTTCGGGGCTGAGCGTCGCCCAGGCAGCATAGAGCGCGGCGAGACGAAGGGGTTCGGCATGTTCCGCTTCGGTTTTGAGCCAGCGCTCGACGTGATCGGCAAACGTGCGTTCCGTCAGAGGCGCAAGCATGAAGGCTTCGAGCTCGGCGGCAATGGCGTCGCCGTCGATCGCCGAAGCCTTCTCGGCGGTGTATCCGGTGAGCGCCTTGCGCTGGACGAATTTGCGTTTGACGGAATAGAGCGGCGCCAGTTCGTTGTGGCGCGCCTGGAGTTCACGTACTTCTGTATCGATGCCGAACAGCTCGCTGACAAAATCTTCGAGATGCGGCGCGAGTTCGATGATCAGCTCGGAACGGGTTTTCGGCGCCAGCGCGGACGGATCCTGACGTGCCGCGAGCAGACGGGCGTGCAGTTCAGCCGGGGCTTTCTCCAATTGGCTGAGGAAGATGCGGTCGAGTTTGGCGAGACCTTCATGCGTGAAGAGATCGTCGAACGCAACATCAAAAGACAGGGACAGAGTCAGAGTGTGGCTATCCCGCGAAATGACTGAATTGCTCACTTTTTTGTGATTCCTGGGACCCAGGTTCTGCTTATAGTTTGGCAGATGCCTCGCGACGCCCGGACGATCCGAAATTCCTTCCATTTCCGCCGGTCTGTGGTTCCTTCAAGCCTTCCTTTCAATAAAGTTGGAGCGCTCCACTGCCTGATAACCCTCAGGACACGGGCTTTTGTTGGTCTCCCGGAAAGGACCGGGGCCGCACCAATAACGGGGGCGCCTGCCGCCTGTTGTTTCGACATTCACCATGACAGAGCCTCGAGGACTGCACGGCTTGGTGACCGGATTCATCACAGGTACGATCAGGTTCTCGATTGGAGAGTAGCAGGGCGTGGGAACGATTCGTTGCAGACACCGTAAAAATTCATCTGCAAGCCCCTGATTCGCAGCGCACAAATTATTCGTCCGGATATGTCACCGGTTGCTTCCCCAACCCCCTGCAGCCGGGAAAAGAAGGTCCAGTAGCACCAGAGAGACTTCCATCCGGGCAAAGATTCTGTTGATGCCCAACAGCACAAATACGACTTCGTGTATGGTTCCTGCTGACGAGATCAGGCTGAAGCCTTTTCGAAATGGTCCTGCGCGAGCGATATGAGGGTAAGGATCCGCCTTCCTGCCAGGGGCGAACTCAGGCGAAAACGCCTAAGCTACATCAGAACGACACTTTCACCATGAACTGGAACTGCCGGGGATTCAGCATCGTCCTCGGCAAGCCAAAATTGGCATTCGGTTTCGACGGGATGAACAAGGTCGTTCCTATCGGCGTTGGCGCAATACTTCCGCCCGGAACCCCAATTGGTCCTGCAGGACAAGCTGTTGACCCTGCTTGTCCCTGGATTGCGAGACTGGTGGCGTCGTTGTAGTGGTGCGGAACCGTTGGCGTCGTCCCGCAGAACACGGGTGAGCCGTAGACTGAAGTCACTTCGTCAACGTTTGGCCGATTCAGGAAATTGAAGGCATCGACGCCTGCAACCAGTCGGGCCTTCTGGGTGAGCTGGAAATACCGATCGAGGTGAAAATCCCAGGAATACAGAGGATCACCGATGTAGGTGTTCCGCGGGATCATCGTCGAGCACGTAGTTGCGGAAGCGCAGCTGGAGGCAATCGGCGCTCCACCTACGCGGTCCGTAGCCCCGCCTGCAATATCGTTGAGCGTGTCGGATCCGTAGAAAATAGTGAAGGGCCGCCCGGCCTGCAGGGTAATAATGCTGCTCATCCGGAAATTCCGCATCCAGGTCTTCTCCTTTCCCTCTGCAGTAAAGTTCGTCACGAAACGATGACGCACGTCCTGATTCGAGTTGCCACGTTCCGCCGCCAGATCAAACTGGTTCACCGGGAGACTGATGAAGGTGGTGAAGTTTCCGTCATCGATGGTGTGCGAGTAGGTGTAATTGGCGGACATGGAGAAGTTTTTGACGCGCTCGATGATCGACAGCATTCCCGCGTTGTAATTGGCGTTCGCTACTCCGTTGTTGTAGTCGAGAAGTCCGGCGCTCAAGGTCTGAAAGCCGGAGCCAAGCGCGCCGCCAAACCAGGGTCCAAGACCCGCCAAAGCACCGGTGCCGACAACGGGCGTTCCGGAACTGCAGCCTGAAAAAGTGCCATTCGCATTCAGCAGACCGGGAACCCATTCGGGCAGCGGATCGGTCGGGTGGGCTGCCTGATTGGCGTCCGTTGTACCCTGGGGGCACGGTACGTTAATGTTGTTGCCGCGCACGAGCTTGTGGGCTCCGACGAAGAGATAGCCGATTCTCGCCGCGAGGCCGCCGCCGAATTCGCGATCGATTTCGAAGCTGGCCTGCTCGGCATAGGGGATCTTGCTGCCGCTATGATCCATGCCGCCCGAACCGACGCCGCAGGCGCCAGTAGTGAAGCAGGTTCCCGCCATCGTAATGGTTCCGGTGGGGCTGCCGTTATTGGTCAATGCGTCATAGCCGCCAGTCGCAATCACCGACGCTGTCCTGGCCGCCGCGCCCTGACTTCCGGGCACCGCGAGCAGTTGATAGCCCTGAACTGCCTGGCCGTTGTTATTCAGAATATTCGGGAGCTGCTGGGGCTGGATTCCGGCAGCCGCGCACATGCTCGATACCGAAGCCGGCGCATTGTTGGCGCACAAGTAGCCGGGGACCACCTTCTGCGTGTTGGGAATGAAGAAGAAGCTCAGATTGTAACGATCGTCGAAAATTCCGAAGCCGGCCCGGATGACGGTCTTTTTGTCGGGCGAATAAGCCAATCCGACTCTCGGCTGCCAACCGTTGTAGTCCGGATTAACGTAACCTGCAAGACCAGGCTCGTAGTCCCAGCGCACACCGTAGTTGAATGTCAGCTTCTGAGTGACTCGCCATTGATCCTGGGCAAAGAAGCCGTAGTAACCGTGGTCAAGCGGGCGGCTGTAGCCGTTGAACAGCGACGGCTGGTAGGCATTCGCCCATGTCGACGTGTTCAACGGATTGTGGGTGCTGGTCACCAGCGGTGTGCATGGCGATGCAATCGTGCACGCGTTGGGATCGGTCGGGAGCGGCACGCCGGCGTAAGTCAACACCACTCCGTTGTCCTGTGGAACCGCGCATTGCGCGGCCGCAGCCGAGACCGCTCCAGGGATCGCTTGCGGGCTGGCCAGTTGGCTGTTGTAGAACATGGCGAAATTGGCGAGGCATGGCAAGCCTGGGATCAGTGCTCGCACCGGAGTGAATCCGGGGAAATTGAGCAGACTATTGAGGTAATTGCCGTCGACGCCGAATTTCAGAATGTGGTTCCCTTTCACCCAGGAGAGAGAGTCGCCGACTTCGAACCTGCGTTCGTAAATGCGGTCGGCAATGCCGAAGTTGTGACCCAGTTCGAGTTCATTCAGGACGCTGAAGTCGGGCTGGCCGGTGGCCCCAATGAAGTTGTAGTGCCGCTGCGCCCATTGCACCAGCAGCGAATTGACCAGAGAGGGAGATATGACGGAGCTGAACGTGCCAACCAGGGCCTGATCGCGCACGAACAGGTTTCGTCCGCCGCTCGGTGTGCCAATGCCGCCTCCGTCAAGCGTGTTTCCCACCAGTTCGCCTGTAGCGCGCGTGTCTTCGATGTTGTATTCCAGTGCGAGGCGGTGATTGGTACTGAACTGGTGATCGAGTCTGGCGAAGCCCCAATCATCGTTCGTGGTCTTCAGGAAGGAGTTCAGGTAGGAAATAGGGCTGCTTTTGCAACTGCTGAGGCCGGTGCTGCAGCCTTCCGGCGCAAGGCCCATCAGCGCTTTTGACTGGTCGATGAGTTGCAGGTTGCTGATGAGATCCGGCGGATAAACCGGAGATTCGCTCCGCCGCTTTCCTTCATAGTTCACCCAGAAGAAAGTCTTGTCTTTGACAATGGGACCGCCGAAGGTCCCGCCGAACTGGTTCTGGCGCACGTCGTTCGGCAGTGGCGCAGGTTGCAGAAGATAGCGGGCATCGGTCGCGTTGTTCTGAAAGTATTCATAGGCCGAACCGTGGGGATCGTTGGTGCCGCTCTTCGTCACAATGTTGACGATTCCACCCATTGCCCGGCCGTACTCGGCGCCGAAGCCGCTGTTCACCACGCGGAATTCCTGAATCGATTCCTGGGGCGGGGTGGAGCGCTGCACGCCGGTCGTTGTGTTGACGAAATCCGCGCCGTCGACAGTAATCAGGTTGCTGAATGAGCGCATGCCGCCGAATGAGATCTGGGTGACCTCGAATTCGGTGATCGTTGTGCCCAGACTGGTTCGGCTGGTCGCGACTCCGGGGGTAAGAAGCGCAAAATCGGTGAACAGCCGGTTGCTGATAGGAAGCGTTTGGATCTGGTTGGTGGCGACGACCGAACTGTTCTCGGTCCTGGTTGGTTCGATAACCGGCGCCGCTGAGGTTACCTCGACCACTTCGCCTTGTGAGGCCAGGGTCAAAGGAACATTGGCAGTCGCGAACTGTCCGACTTCGAGTTCGATGCCGGTCCGTGTGTAATTTGCGAACCCCGGCGCGGACACTTTCAGTTCGTAGTTGCCCGGCGTGAGGTTGGAAATGGCATAAAACCCGTTCTCATTCGAGGTGGCTGTGGTTGTTGTATTTGTCGCGGTGTTGCGTACGCTCACAGACGCATTGGCGACGGAAGCGGAGCTTGGGTCAGTAATAGTGCCGTTCAATTGCGCTGTCGCAATGCCCTGTGCCATTGCCATGTGTGCACCGAAAAGCAAAAACACGCCAGCGGCGAGAACCCGCTGAATGAAACGCTTTTTCATTGGCTGCCTCACCGAGATGAAATGTTCTTACAGTTGTGGATCCGCCTTCGCCTGCAGCATCTGCGGGCATTCCCCGAACAGCCCGCTGAGCGAAACTCTGGCGACACTGTACTACAGCGTCTGGATGCTGTCAATGGAAATGGGTCTGAAACGCGCGGGAATTGACGCGAAAATGACACCTCTTATTTTGCAGAATTTGACGGTCATCGATGTGAAATATAGACCGTGTTATTCGGGGCCTCCAGTTGGGGCAATCCCTTACTACAATAAGAGAACTCGATTTATGGATGAACGGGAAGACAGCCCAACCCGGCGGACGAGCCGGCGGGCATTTGCGAGACGGGTTGGCCTCGCTGCAGGCGCCGCTGCCTCGGCGCTCACCGCGCCTTCGATCGCTTCCGCGGAATCGGCAGTGACCGCGCTGTCGCCTGATATTGGCGACAGCCGAATCCGCGAAGCATTCAATCTTCGGATCGCTGAAGCCAGGGAAGATGCCTCCCAGGGCGCCGCCGTGAATGTAAGTAACGGTGATACTGCGCTTTATCCGGACAAAGGCGGTACATTTACCAAGGCTCTCCCGCACGACGCATACGGCCGGGTTGATCTCAACGCTTTCGGTACCTTGATGACGGCGTTGAGCAGCGGAACACCCGCCGATTTTGAGAACATCACGATGGGTGGGACAAGGACGCTGAACGGTCCACAGGGCGGCTTGTGCATGGACCTCGAAGTGCCCGATGCCGTGCAATTTGGTCAACCCGAGGTTCCTCCCGCCCCGGGGGTGGCCAGCGATCAGACCGCAGCAGAACTGGTGGAGCATTACTGGGCGTCGCTGTTGCGCGATGTGCCGTTCACTGCCTACGGCTTGAATGCACTTGCCACGCAGGCAGCTGCCGAACTGAGCTCGCTTCCTGGCTATCAGGGCCCGAAGAGCAGCGCGGGCCAGGTGACCACGGGATTGCTGTTCCGCGGCGGATTTCCCGGCGAAAGCCTTGGGCCTTATGTGTCGCAGTTTCTGCTGCAGCCCACGTTCTTCGGCTCTCAGCCGATCACCCAGCAGCAGATGACTTACCTGCCGAACATCGATTACGCCACGGATTTCCCATCCTGGCTGAGTATTCAGAATGGCGTCGATACGGGTCTGCGGAATCAGATGGACCCGGTGTTTCGGTACCGGCGCAACGGGCGCGACCTGGCGTCTCTGACCCACATGGACGTGCTCTTTCAGGAATATTTCACCGCCTTTCTTGTGCTTGCTTCGATCAATCCCACGACGCCCGGCAGCTTCACGTTTGGTGGGGCGCCACTGAATTCCGGGAATCCATATGGCAACTCAAAAACGCAAAATGGCTTTGGCACATTTGGTGGACCCGATATGTCGGCGGCGATCGAAGAAGTGGCCGTCAAGGCGCTCAACGCCGTCTGGTATCAGAAGTGGTTCGTGCATCTGCGGCCGCGGCCGGAAGCGATTGGAGGAATCGTCCACTTGCTCAAGACCGGCCAGCAGAGCCGCACCGATGTGCGCCTGAGCAACGTGGTCCTGAACTCGCAGGGGCTGCAGCAGAGCTTCAACAAGTACGGGACATGGCTGCTGTCACAAGCGTTTCCGGAGGGTTCGCCCACACACCCGGCATATCCGACAGGTCATGGGACCGTCGCGGGCGCCTGCATCACTGTGTTGAAATTTTTCTATGACGGCTCGTTCGTGATTCCGAACCCGGTAGTATCGAGTGCGGACGGGCTGTCACTGGCGCCGTACACCGGCGCCGATGCCGCACAGCTTACTGTGAACGGGGAACTCAACAAACTCGGACACAACGTGAGTTTCGGCCACGGCATCCACGCGGGAATCCATTGGCGCAGCGATACGGATACGTCTCTGGCGTTTGGCGAGGCTGTGGCGCTCAGTTTTCTGCGGAACCGCGCAAGGACCTACAACGAGCCGTTCACGGCGCAGATAACGAAATTTGATGGGACCACTGCGACGATTTCGAATATGGGCGAAGAAATCGGTGGTGTTGGCCGGGGCAGGTCCCGTTAAGAATTCGGGGTTACGAGTGAAGCAGGCGTTCTTCGACGCGGGTAAGGCGGTTGTCGATGTCGACGACCTTGTCCGTGAGGGTGTCGAAACGAGTTTCGAGGCCGGCGAAGCGGGCATTCAGGTTCGATTCGATGCTGGCGAATCGTGCGTTCATGTTCGTCTCGACGCTGGTGATCCGGGCTTGAAGCGAGTTTGTCTGAATGACGCCCAAGGCGATATTCAACAAGAAGGCGAATACCGGAAGGCCGATAGCAAGATAGAGTTGCACGTCCGTCATGACCATTATAGTGGCCGCGCGCGGATTTATTCTCGGCTGGATGCCTGGGTTACGAGCGGAGAAGGCGTTCTTCGACACGCGTGAGGCGGTTGTCGATATCGAAGACCTTATCCGTAAGAGTGTCGATTCGGGTTGTCGAGACTGGTAAAGCGGGAGTTGATGTTCGATTCAAGGCTGGCGAAGCGAGAGTTTATGCTTGTTTCTATGCTCGTGATCCTTGCCTGTAGCGCATTGGTCTGAATGACGCCCAAAGTGCCTGTGCAGGAGGTTATTCCCGGACAGCCACCGCGAATTCGGTGCCCTGGCAGCCATTTACCTCGACGCTTACTGCCGCCTTCGCCGGTGCGTCGGCCGGTATGCGGAAACTCACCAGATTGGGTCCGTGATAAATCACCTCTGCAGGGCGATCGCCTACTCTGACCTGAACGGTATCGGCAGGCGTACCGAAGTTCTGGCCATAGATTGCAATTGGGCGGCCGCGTTGGAAGGGCGGCGGCTGGTTGGTCGTGCCATCGATAATGCCGCCTGGATTGATGATGGGCGGCCGCAGTCGAACGAAGGCATCTTCGGCGACCGCTGCAGTTGAAGGCGTACGGGCCATCAGAATCGCGTAAGACGTCACTGCCGGGATCAGCGCGATCGCAGCCATCCACAGGCGCGGGCTGCGCATGCAGATCAAACCGAGGAAGGTCAAGATCGCAATCGCGCGTCCCAGCCAGGCGTCCCACGAAGGGCCGAATTTCAGCGCGATCGTTTGCGTGTCTGTGCCGCGCGGTTGGATCAGAAGAAAGCCGATCGGATCGCTTCGAGTCGTGGCCTTCGAGGCGTGCCAGCCCGGGGCGTTGTTGAGTTTCACCAGAATCGCTTCGCCGGGCCCGATATTCGCGTTCAAGGTGGCGCTGTCAGCTGCGGTCCAGTGAATGTCGGCAGGCCGCGTTCCTGCAGACCATCGGACATAGGCATCGAGGAACGCCGCATCCTGCGTCGATTTGAGGCGCGGCAGGCGGCTCAGTTCGTCCAGATTGACAACGACTGCTTCATGCGAATCGAAATCGGGAGGGGCATAGATCGTGTCACCTGCGCTGTTGTCCCACGCGACTGGCAGCGCGGCGAACTTCCCGGGCTGCGCGAACCAATGAAAGTACTCGCGCGACTCGGCATTGTGCACAGCCAGGTAGCGGACATTGAGGGCGCGCAGCCACAGTTCGGCGATGCGCGCGGAATCGGCGGTGCATCCATATTGAATCTGGCGCTCGGCGGCAAAGATCAGGAAATTCGATATATCCTGCCCGCTGCCGCCCACCTGTGGAACGTTCGACCACAGCGGCAGAACGCTGTCGAGTTCACCAGCGACGAAGACGCGCGAACTGCCTGCGTTTTGGTTCAACCACTGAGCAGCCTGGTATGAGGCTCCGGTGCGCGGATCAGAGTGAGGCGGCTCCAATGTCCACGCGTGCCTGAGGAAGGAGAACGCCATCGGACCGGTTGCAATCATCAGGGCTGCTGCAATCCACGCCTGCGATCTCTGCGGAAGAATTGAGATGAGCGCGGCAATTGTGAGGACCAGGCCTGCGTTGAATTCGAGGAAATAGCGCTGGGGCGAAGGCAACAGATAATTCCCGGCAAGCGTGCTGACAACAACGGCGCCTGTGAACGCGACCCATGCCAGCGTGAGCGCGAGTTGCCGGGGCACTCGCCGCCACAACGAAAGCGCGATGAGCACAGTTGCCGTCAGAAGGATCAGCCAGGTTGCTCTGTTGAATGGCGCCGCAATCAGCGTGTGCCGAAGTACGATCCGGTTGAGCAGGCTGGAAGAAACGAAGTAGCCGGGGGTCATCCAGAAGGCTGACAGACCGTAAGCAGTGCCGGCAAGCGCGATGACCTTGACCGGAACTCTGCGAGCGACGGCGAGCGCGCCGAGGATCAGCCCAAGACCGATCAGTGCAGGCCAGTTGGTCAGCATCACGGCTGCCGCGAGGAGCAACGCGATCAGCCAACGATCGCGCCACGCTGCCGCAATCGACAGCAGCGCCAAAGGAAAGCCGAATACGTGGCCGAATTCCTCGTAGATGACCGTTGAGACAAACGTCCACGGTGCGTGAAACCAGCCGGCGACCAGCGCGCGCCATTGGGGCTGCAAATAGATGGGCGAGGGGAAAAAGCTGTAGAAAATGGCCGCGAACGCCGGCAGCCAGCGCCCTTTGAAGAGTTGCCGTCCCAGGACGTATATCGCGACGGGTGCAAGCGCATACCCGATGCCGGTAACGAGGTGGACAGCGCGCGCGATCGAATGAATCGGCACCGCATCGATCAGAACGTGGAAGAGCGGTGGGTACAGATAGTGAAACGGCGCGCCACCATATTGAAGAGGATTCCAACTCCATTTCTGGTCGCGGAACATTTTGGCGATGGTGACGTAGATATAACCGTTGTTCCACGGCTGATTGGAGAATTCGGTAAGGAGCCAGGGACCCAGCACCAGCAGGTTTCCGGCGAAGAGCGCCGCGGCAATCCACCAGTCACGGATATCGAAGCGCTCGCGAGTCAAGCGCCCATTTTCCTATACGTCGCGATGGGGACTTAAGTAGTAATGCACCGCCGGCGTGACGATCAGCGACAACACCATGGACGCGAGAATCCCGCCGATCACTGCGATCGCAAGCGGCTGCAGCATTTGTGAACCCTGCCCGAATGCCAGGGAGAGAGGAATCATTCCGGCCATCGTCGCCAGCGCGGTCATCATGATGGGCCGCAATCGACGTTCGCCGGCCCGAATCATCGCGTCACGCGCAGACAGGCCCTCCGCGCGATAACGCTGGTCGGCATCGAGCAGCAGGATTCCGTTCTTCGCCACGATGCCGATCACCATGATCAGGCCCATGAACGAGGAGATGTTGAATGTGGTCCGCGTAACGAGCAGCGCCAGAAAGACGCCGGAGGTCGAGAGCAGAGCGGACGCGATAATCGCGGTCGGCGCTGCGAAGCTTCGGAATTCGAACAACAGGACCGTGAATACGAGCACGACGGCGAGCACAAGGACCAATAGCAGGTCTTTGAACGATTTCTGCTGCTCTTCATAAGTGCCGCCGTAGAGCACGCGGATCGAAGGCGGCAAATGCAAATCGGCCACGGCTTTCTGTACCGTCTGCATCCCTTCCCCAAGACTGACGCCCTCGAACCGGCCCGTGACTCGTATCATGCGTTGAAGGTTCTCACGAAGGATTTCCGTTTGCCCGGGTTGATCCTGAAAATCAGCCAGCGAGCCAAGGCTCGCCGTTTTGCCCGTGGAACTGGTCAGCAAGGTGTTTTTGATTTGTTCGAGCGAAGTGCGCGCGCTGTCGGGGAAACGTATTCGCATCGTATATGTCCGGCCGTTCAGCACGACTGGGGTTGTTGCCGGTTCACCCTGCAGAATTGCGCTGGCGTCGAGTTCGATTTCCTGCGGCGTGAAACCCGCGCGCGCCGCCACAATCGGATCCACATTCATCTGGATGGCCGATCCGCTGACCGTGTCTTCGATTCCGTTCTTGACGTCTTTGACCGTGCTGATTTTTTTGATGCGGTCTCCGACCTTTGGCCCCCATTGCTTCAGAAGATCGGCATCCTCCGAAAACAGTTTGATCTCGATCGGTTCGGGCGAATTGGAAAGATCTCCGATCTGGTCCTGCAGCGTCTGGATGAACTCGACATCGAGCTGCGGGTATTCGTCATTGACCTTGTCGCGGACAGCCGAGATCACCTGATCGATGCTGCGGCTGCGTTTGGCTTTGAGTTTGACTGAGAAATCGCCTGTGTTCGCTTCAGTTACGGCCTGCAGGCCGAGTTGGAGACCTGTGCGACGTGAAGTGCTCTCGACTTCCGGTGTCCTGGCGAGAATCTTCTCCACGCCCAGCAGGACGGCATTGGTGTCTTCCAGGGAAGATCCCGCGGGCATCAGGTAATCGAGGACGAAGCCTCCTTCATCCATAGCGGGCAGCAGATCGCTGCCGAGCGCCTTGTAACAGAAATACGATGCGGCCACAAGCAGCAGGCACGCCCCGGCAAGCGCGAAAGGCCACGCCAACGCGAAACGGAGCGCTTTTTCGTATATCCGCGTCAGGCGAGTGCTCATTACTTCGTGCTCGCTGCCGGTCTCGCGCCCGCGACGTCGAAGCAGGTAATGGCTGAGCGTCGGAGTCCAGGTCAACGCGAGGCCGAGCGACGTCAGCAGCGCTACTCCCACCGTCAGGGCAAGCGCGCGGAAGAAGGTCCCGGTCACGCCGGTGATTGTGATCAGCGGAAGAAACACCACAATGGGCGTTACTGTCGAACCAACCAGCGGGATCCGGATTTCCCGCAGAGCGCTGCGGATGGCATCGCCACGGCTCTGTCCCGAGTCGCGGTGCAGCACGATGTTCTCCACCACCACAATCGCGTCGTCGATCACCAGCCCGACCGCGGCGGCGAGACCGCCCAGCGTCATCAAATTGAAGCTCTGTCCCAGAGCCTTTAACGCGATGAGCGTAATTGCGATGGTGGCCGGTATCACCAACCCGGCAACGAGTGAGCTGCCCCAGTCGCGCAGGAAGAGCACCAGAATGATCGCAGCCAGAATCAGGCCGATCAAAATGGCGTCGCGTACGCTGGCGATCGAGTCGCGCACCAGTGTCGACTGGTTGTAAAAAGTCTGAATGTTGACCCCGGACGGAAGGATCTTGCGGATCTGCGCCATTTCCTGATCCTCCGCATCCGACACTGCAACCGTGTTGCTATCGGGTTGGCGGAACACGTTCAACAACACCGCGGGCTTTCCGTTTGCGGTCACCATTGTGTACACCGGCGCGACTGACGGCTTCACAGCTGCGATATCGCCGATACGCACCGGTATCCCGGCGGGAGTGGTCTTCAACACCACGTTTGCGATCTGGTCGAGAGTGCGCGTCTGTCCGCTCACCAGCGCCAGCGTGAGCTCGTGGTTGTTTTCGAACATGCCGGGCGAGTCAATCATATTGGTCTTCGACACCGCGTCCAAAATTCCCGGCACAGTCAACTGAGCCTGGAGCATCTTTGCCGGATCCGGCTCGATCTCGAACTCGGGCACCTGACCGCCCTGCACGACGACCATGGAGACGCCGGGTTCACGAGTCAAACGCGGCTTGACCGTGTACGTTGCCAGTTCCCAAAGTCTGGTTTGCGAAATCGAATCCGACGTCAGGCTGTATCCCAGGATTGGAAATGCGGCGAACGTCATCCGGTTCGCTTCGACCTTCGCGGTGGAAGGAAGGGTTGACTGCACCCGCGACAAAGCGGCGTTGACATATTGCAATGTCTGGAACATATCCACGTTCCAGTTAAAAAACAGGCTGATATCGGCCGAGCCGCGGCTGGTGATCGACCGCACCGTTTCCAGGCCAGGCACGCTGTTCATCGCCTCTTCGATTGGCCGGGTCACGATCACTTCTGTCTGATCGATCGGCGAGACTCCGTTGTCGACTCCGACGACCACGCGCGGAAAATTCGTGGATGGAAACACCGCGATGGGAATTGAAAAAGCCAGATAAACGCCGACTGCAATCATCGTGAGGATCACGAAGATCACAGGGCCTGAGTACTGCGCCGTCCAGTGCTCTGTCGTCGCTTGCGGCTTATTTGGCGTCGTCAGAGTCGTCATCTTCGTCCTCATCTTCTTCGGACTTGATCGTGACCTTCGCCTTGTCGTCGACTCCCAGACCGCCCGATGTGATGACCTTTTCGCCTTCTGTAACGCCGCCGAGAATCTGCACGCGATTGCCTTCGCGCACCCCGACGGTAACTTTGCGTTCGTGTGCGATGGAATTCTTGTCGACCACCATCACTTTTTCGCCGCCTTCATCGGAATTGAGCAGCGCGGCAGAGGGTACCAGCAGCGTGTCTTTGATCAAATCCGCACGGATGGAAACGCGCACGGTTGCGCCCGGTTTCATTTTCTCTCCGGGATTGTCGGCCTCGACCCATATCTGCACCGTCGTGGTGCTCGGGTCGACTGCCGGACTGACCACGGTCACCTTTCCGGGCAGAACTCCGTCAGGTCCGGTAATCGTAGCCGGACGTCCCACCTGCACTGGCGCGGCGTCTTTCACCGGGATGTTGGCGCGCGCCACAACCTTTGAGATATCGACGATCGAGACGATCGGAGTTCCCGGCTGCGGTGTGTCGCCGGGATACACGGGCCGATCGGCAACGATGCCGCCGATCGGACTGCGGACTTCCGCGTATCCGGCTTGTGCGGCAAGACTGTCGTAATGGGCCTTGGCGGCGTTGACCTGAGCCTGGGCGCCTTTCACCTGCTCGGATGAAGTGACCTGCTGCACAGATTGCAGGTGGCGTTGCGCGGTTTCGAGCTGGGTCTGCGCCTGGACCATAGAGACTTTGGCGTCATCCACCAGCTTTTGCGCCAGCGCGCCTTCTTTCTGCAACTCCACCCGGCTTTCGTAAACCTTCCGCGCGGCATCGAGCGCCTGCTGGCCTGACTGGACGTCGCCAAGGGCTTTGGTGCGGTCTTCGGGCACCGTGGCGCCCGAGGTGGTCTGAAGGTTTGCCTGCGCCTGATCGAGCAGGTTTTTGCTTTCCTCGGCGCTCGCGGCGAGATCGCGGCTTTCGATCTCGGCGAGCAGTTGGCCGGCCTTCACATGATCGCCGCGATTGACCAGAATCCGGCGCAAGGGGGCGCTGATCTTCGATGTGACGTTCGCCTGGTTAACGGGATACAGCACCGCGTCGCCACTGACGATCACGTCGATTGGCCCGCGCGTGACGTCATCCACCTGAACCGGCGTCGGAGGCTCGGCTTCATCCGCGGCTGCTTTCTTTTCCGCCTTGCCGCAGCCGGCCAGGAGCAGAGCGGCACTCAGTACCCCGACCGCGAGCCAGCTCGGCATGTTCGCTTCGTTACTCATATCCAGGATTCCACGGTACGACAATGCAGGCCAGGCATGCCTGCGTTCAGTCCATCATTTATACCTGAAAAATGGCTGAAACTGCACGCTGACGCCGTGGGCAGCGTCAATCGACTATGTGTAGAGCGGTCAGGTTCCTCCCTGCGGGGTTTGTTGTCGCCTTGACCAGTTGGGCCCAGCAAGCCCCCGCTCCCTCGCCTTCCTTCGAAGTTGCGTCCGTCAAGCCGGGCGATCCCAACGATCGGAATTTTGCGTTTCTCGCCACGAACGGCCGTTTCACGGCTACTAATCAGACTCTCAAGACGCTGATCGGCTATGCCTTCGATGTCCGGCAACTCGAAATCGTGGGTGGCCCCGGTTGGCTCGATGTCGATAAATACAATGTCGAAGCCAAAGCAGAAAATCCGAGACCCACGCCGGCTGAGTCGCGCGGGATGTATCGGTCGCTTCTGGAAGACCGGTTCAAACTGGCCGCGCATCAGGAAACCAGACAGGGTCAGGTCTACGAACTCGCGCTGGCAAAAGGCGGCAGCAAACTCAAGGAAACGGCGAGCGCCAATCAACGCATTCAGCGGCTCGGATTCGGCCGGTTTCAGGGAACAGGGGTGAGCATAGGTCCGCTGGTATCGCTGTTGTCGCAGCAGCTGGAACGAACCGTAATCGACAAGACCGCGCTCACAGGCAAGTATGACTTCAATCTGGATTACACGCCTGACTTTCCGCCTCCGGCCGATTTCGCGGGACCTTCGCTGTTTACGGCTGTGCAGGAACAACTCGGGTTGAAGCTGGAATCCGCCAGAGGCGCGGTACAGTTCCTGGTTATCGATCACATCGAGAAGTTGTCTGAGAACTGAGGTGCGGCAGCCGGCTCCAATTTATGTGGTGGATCGCTTTCCCGCCTTGCGCGCGCAATTGGTGGATCTGCTCTCGGGTTTATCCGCGGATGACTGGTCACGGCCCACTGCGGCAGGATTGTGGACGGTGAAAGATATCGCCGTGCACCTGCTGGGCGGCGATATTGGCAACCTCTCTCGGCGGCGCGACGCGTTTCGGCAGTCAGATAAACCTTTTCAAAGCGACCGTGAATTCGTCGCGTTTATCAATGAGCTCAATGCCCAGTGGGTGACTGCGGCTCGCCGCATGAGTCCGCGAATTCTGTGCGAGTTACTGGCGTTCACCGGTCCGCTGATAGCGGCGTATTTCGCTTCTCTCGATCCTGACGCGGTGGGCGGACCTGTCAGTTGGGCAGGCCCTGACTCCGCTCCTGTGTGGCTGGATATCGCGCGCGAGCTCACCGAACAATGGCATCATCAACAGCAGATTCGGGACGCGACGGGCCGTCCGGCGCTCTACGAGCCGTATTTTTTCGCGCCAGTGCTGGATGCTTTCGTGCGCGCTTTTCCTTACTCCTTCCGGGAAACAGCCGGTCCCGAAGGCGCCGTTGTTAGCATCGAAATCACAGGTAGTGCGGGTGGTTCCTGGTTCCTTCGGCGCGGCGCCAATGGCTGGGATCTTCTGATCGAGAGCGACGCGGAACCCTCCGCGGAGGTCGTCATCCCACAGGACACCGCGTGGCGCGTTTTCACGCGCGGCATCGACGCGAACGAGGCCCGTCGGCGCGCTATAGTGCGTGGCGACGCCTCGCTCGCGGCTCCAGTGTTCACAACCGCGGCCGTGATCGCGTGATTTCTTACCAATGGTAAGATCCGAGTATGGAGCAGGTTACAATCTCGTCGAAAGGTCAGGTGGCGATACCCAAGGCCGTCCGCGAGGCCCTCAATCTGGTCGCAGGAACGAAACTCACGCTGGATGTACAGGGTCAGGATATCGTGCTGAAAAAGGAACCGGCATGGAAGAAACTCAACGGTGCCGCCCGGCCGGAGCTCATGAAGAGCTTTGCCAGATTCAGAAAGCGCGAGCGCGAGCTTGAAAACACTCGTCCTTGATTCCTGGCCCGTCATGGAATGGATCACGGGCAAGCGTGGCTTGTCAGAAGATGTTTCATCGCTGCTGTCGAAGGCGGAATCCGGCGAAGTTAGTCTGTTCATGAGCGCTATCAACGCTGGCGAGGTCTACTATTTTCTTCGCACGCATCACGAAGCCTCTCTCGCGGAATCCTGGCGGGAGTCGTCTGGGACACTTCCAGTCGCCATTGAAGTTCCGTCCCGCGAAGACATCTGGAAGGCCGCGGCCTTGAAGTCCCGCTACCCCATCTCATATGCTGATGCGTTCGCCGCGGCTCTCGCCCAAAAGCACGCCTGCCAACTCGTTACTGGCGACCCGGAGTTCCGTGCGGTCAAAGGCCTCGATCTATATTGGTTCGACAAGTAGTTTTGCGGTCAACACAAATCATGGCTGATCTCTCGCCTTCCAATACGACGATTCTGCTTCTCGTTTCCGATCCACTCATGCGGGACGTGCTTCGCGACGGGCTTAACAGCGCCGGTTACCTTGTCGTGGTGGCAAGCGATCTGGGCGAGGCTGTCGACCGCCTGCGCGAGATACGGCCGCATTTGCTGATAACGCGGCCTTACATCAGCAGTATGTCGGGCCAGACCGCGGCGGACTACCTGCGCACCAAACGTCCGGGATTGCCGGTTTTGATCATCGCCGGATATATGGAAGACGACCGGGTGCGCCACCAGACTGCAATCGATGAGTTTCACATCTTTCCCGACCCGTTTACCCGCGACGAGTTGCTCACCAAAGTCCGGAACGTATTGCGGACAATTCACAAATCGTGACTACACCGCTTTCCAGCGAACTCGCGAATTGGGTGGCGGGTCTCCAATTCACCGATCTCCCGCCCGACGTCGTCGAGGCCACGAAGCTCCGGGTCATGGATGTGATGGGCTTGTCGCTCGCCGGTGCGAACACGCCTTTCGGACGATCTGTTCGAAGCGCGGCGATTGCGCTCTCGCCTCCCGGACCTTGTCGCGTCTGGGGCACGGGCGACCGCCTCGGCGTGACCACGGCAGCTTTCGCCAATGGCGCCTTCTCGCAGGCGCTCGAATTTGACGACACCCACAACGAATCGATCGTGCATATGAGCAGCCCCGCGGTTGCAGCGGCGCTCTCGCTGTCGGAGATGCTGCGGCCCGTCTCGGGACTCGATCTCATTACCGCGATCGCGCTGGGCAACGAAATTTCCTGCCGCGTGGGAAGCGTTGCGTCAGGCCAATTCCATAAGCGCGGCTTTCATCCTACGGGCTTGTTTGGGACCTTCGGGATCACATACCTCGCTTCGAAGCTGCTGCGGCTTGACGCCCAGCAGATGGCTCAGGCGGCGGGAATCTGTGGAAGCTTTGCCTCCGGTCTGCTGCAATGCTGGGTCGACGGTACCCAGACCAAGTTTCTCCATCCGGGTTGGGCCGCGCAAAGCGGAATCACAGCCGCTATGCTGGCTCGCACTGGAACT
>Ga0210389_10001750_pt1 | contig 17445 bp, 16 predicted proteins | sample IncBWH28OmetaG_FD_160127 | JGI IMG/M metagenome (GOLD analysis project Ga0210389, IMG submission 160127) | Forest soil microbial communities from Barre Woods Harvard Forest LTER site, Petersham, Massachusetts, United States - Inc-BW-H-28-O ...
GGGGCGGGCGGGCTCTGATTCTCGGCCGCCACGATGTACAGCGCCAGCAGCCACGCCGCCGTCGCGTTGATCGTCATCGAGGTGTTCATCTCCGCCAGCGGGATGCCGTCCATCAACGCCGCCATGTCGCCACGGTGGGAGACCGGCACCCCGACCTTGCCCACCTCTCCGCGGGCGAGCTCGTCGTCGGGGTCATAGCCGGTCTGGGTGGGCAGGTCGAAGGCCACCGACAGGCCCGTCTGGCCCTTCGCCAAGTTGCGCCGGTACAGCTCGTTGGACGCCTTCGCCGTCGAGTGGCCGGCGTAGGTGCGCATCATCCACGGGCGGTCGCGCTCGGGCAGCCTGGCGTTGTGCTCGCCGCTCATACGCGCAATTGTACGGGCGCGCGAGTGTGTTTATCCTGCGGGGCATGGACCAAACGCTCGAGAGACCACGCACCGCTGGGCCCGGAAGCGGCCTGGGGGGCGCCTGGAGGGTGATCGTCTGCAACGACGACCACAACACCTTCGACCACGTTGCACGCTCGCTCGCCCGCTACATCCCCGGAGTCACGCTCAAGCGCGGCCTGGAGATCGCCGGCGTGATCCACGCCTCCGGTCGCGCGATCGTCTACAGCGGCCACCAGGAGATCGCCGAGCACTACTGGGAGCAGTTGAAGGGCGCAGGGCTGACGATGGCCCCCCTCGAGCAGGGCTAGATCAGTTGCTCTCGTGGACCGGCGCGCTGTGACCGTGACCGTTGCTGTGGCCGTTGGACAGCGCGTCAAGCACTGAGCCGGAGGCGGTGCGGTCCCACCAGCCGTAGAGCACCGGGATCTGGTACCAGCTGGAGTGCGTGGCCCTGAAGAAGGTCATCTCCGGGCCTTCCCAGTAGCGCTCCCATTCAAGGTACTCTTCAAACGCTGCCAACTGTTGGAAGCGATAGCGGTCGTCACGCGAGCGGTACACGTGGTAGGAGCTCGCGCCGTAGCGCAGCGCCACCGCCGCGACCTCGTTCAGGTCCTTCTCGAAGCCATCGCCACGGAAGCCCGTCGCGTACCAGGGGATGATCACCGTGCCGGCCATCAGACACCCACCTCCGCGTGAATCGCGCCGGGACCGTCGGCGGTCTTGCCCTGGTCCTCAGCGTCGGCGCCCACGAGGATGGAGATCTTGCCCAGATGCTTGTTTTCGAGCATCAGCTGATGGGCTTCGGCGACGCCCTCGAAGCCGAGCGTGCGCCACAGCACCGGGCGGATCTGGCCGGACTCGATCAGCTCGTTGGCCTTCGTGCACTCGTAGGCGTTGGCGAAGTGCGAGCCCAGGATCTCCTTCTGGCGCATCCACAGGATCGCCACGTTGAAGTCGCAGTCGATCCCCGTGGTGCCCGCGCAGATGACGATTTTGCCGAACGTCTTGGCGGTGAACACCGACACGGGCAGCGTGGCTTTGCCGACGTGCTCGAAGACGATGTCGGGGGCGTCGCCGAGGATCTCTTTGACGCGCTTGGCGAACGCGAGCGCGACCTTGGAGCGCGCCTTCTCCTCCTCCGGCGTCTCGCCGCCCTTGCGCATCATGCCCGCGAACTCGCCGCGGTCGATGTAGTCGACGGCGCCGAGGCGCTTGACCAGCTCGCCCTTCTCGGCAGAGGAGACGACGCCGACGCAGTTGGCGCCCGCGGCCTTGCAGATCTGCGTGGCGAACACGCCGAGGCCGCCGGCGGCGCCCCAGATCAGCACGTTGGCGCCCGGCTGCAGTTTGCAGCGCGTGATCAGCATGCGCCAGGCGGTGAAGTACACGAGGCCGTAGGAGGCGGCCTCCTCCCAGGTGAGCGACCGCGGCTTGGGCAGCAGCTGTTGGGCCTGGACCTTGGTGAACTGGGCGAAGGAGCCCCAGGTCGTCTCATAGCCCCAGATCCGCTGTGAGGGGGCGGCCATCGGGTCCAGGCCGTGCACCTCGGGGTCCTCGTAGGAGGCCATGTTGCAGTGCACCACCACCTCGTCGCCAACCTTCCAGCGCGTGACACCCGCGCCGACCTTCCACACGACCCCCGAGGCGTCCGAGCCGCCGATGTGGTGGCCGTACTCCGGGTGGTCGCCGTACTTCATGACCGACACCGGCTTGCCAAGCGCCGCCCACACGTTGTTGTAGTTGACGCCCGCTGCCATCACGCGCACGATCACCTCGAACGCGCCCGGCTCGGGCACCTCGATCTCCTCGATCTGGAAGGCGTCCTTGGGTTCGCCGTAGCGCTCCTCGCGGATCACCCACGCGGCCATCGTCTTGGGCAGCTCGCCGGGCTCGGCGTCAACGGCTGATACTTGTTGGAGATCGATCGCCACGTGCTCTGGAACCTCGTTGCTCGGGGGCAGGGAAGCGCAGCGAATCCTACCCGGATGCGCGAGCGGAGCAAGTCATCGAGCGCCGCCGCCTTCGCCAGGCGCCCCGTGGGACCGGGGCTCAGACCGATCGTGGCAGGACCCGCTCGACCCGCTCGTCACGCCCGATCAGGATCTCGCTGACCAGCTCCGGGGCGAACAGGCCGTGCTCCACCACGCCGATCGTTCCCGACAGGCGCTGGGCGTGCCTTGCGGGGTCCTCGAACGCGCCGGTGAAGTCGGCGATCACGCCGCCGTCGGGGCTAGGCGGGGTCTCGCGCGGGCGCACCTCGCCGAGGCGCGCGAGCGTGGCGGCGAGGCCGAACTCGAGCAGCTCGAGCGGCACTGGCGGCGTCAAGCGCTCGACGAGCTTCTCGGAGGAGACGATCACGACGAAGCGCGCGGCGGCCGCGGCGACGGCCTTCTCGCGCGTGTGTGCGCCGCCGCCGCCCTTGACCAGCCAGCCTGAGGGGGCGACCTGGTCGGCGCCGTCGATCGCGACGTCCAGTCGCGCGAGCGCGTCAGCGCCGTCGAAGGGCTCGACCCGCAGCCCCAGCTCCCGCGCCCGGCGCTCGGTGGCGGGCGAGGTAGACACGCAACGTATGTCCAGCCGCCGCGCGGCGAGCGCCGGCAGCAGATACGCGACGGTCGAGCCGGTGCCGAGCCCGACCAGCTGGCCGTTCTCGACCAGCTCGGCGGCGGCCTCGGCCGCCAGCCGCTTCTCGCGCTCGACGCTCATCGCCCGAGCCTCCCCGGGCGCGTCTCGCGCCGCCGCGCGTCGGCCGGATCGAACGGCGCGCGCCTCATCGCATGCGCCGGTAGCGACGGATCAGCGCGTTGGTCGAGCTGTCGTGGGCGAGCTCGGGCTCCTGCTGTGACTCGAGCTCGGGGATGATGCGCTTGGCGAGCACCTTGCCGAGCTCGACGCCCCACTGGTCGAAGCTGTCGAGGCCCCAGACGACGCCCTGGGTGAACACGGAGTGCTCGTACAGGGCGATGAGCGCGCCGAGCGTGTGCGGCGTGAGCTGCTCGGCGAGCAGCACGTTGGTCGGGCGGTTGCCCTCGAACACCTTGTGGGGCACGACCTGCTCGGCGGCCCCCTCGGCGCGCACCTCGGCCTCGGTCTTGCCGAAGGCGAGCGCCTCGGCCTGGGCGAACACGTTGGACATCAGGATGTCGTGGTGGTCGCGGATCGGGTTGAGCGTCTTGGCGAAGCCGATCAGATCGACGGGGATCAGCTTGGTGCCCTGGTGGATCAGCTGGTAGAAGCTGTGCTGGCCGTTGGTGCCGGGCTCGCCCCAGAAGATCGCGCCGGTCTGGTAATCGACCTGGCGTCCGTCGAGGGTGACGTGCTTGCCGTTGGACTCCATGGTCAGCTGTTGCAGGTAGGCGGGGAAGCGCCCCAGGTACTGGCTGTAGGGCATCACGCCGACGGTCTGCGCGTCGAAGAAGTCCGAGTACCACACGTTCAGCAGGCCCATCAGGGCCGGCAGGTTGCGCTCGAACGGGGTGGTGCGGAAGTGCACGTCCATCTCGTGGAAGCCGGCGAGCAGCTCGCCGAAGCCGTCGGGGCCGATGGCGAGCATGGTCGACAGGCCGATGGCGGAGTCCATCGAGTAGCGCCCGCCGACCCAGTCCCAGAAGCCGAACATGTTGTCGGTGTCGATGCCGAACTTGGAGACCTCGTGGGCGTTGGTGGAGACCGCGACGAAGTGCTTGGCGATCGCCGCGTCATCGCCGAGCGCCGCGAGCGCCCATTCGCGCGCGGTGTGCGCGTTGGTCATGGTCTCGAGCGTGGTGAAGGTCTTGGATGAGACGATGAACAGTGTCTCCTCGGCGTCCAGGTCGCGGGTCGCCTCGGCGAAGTCGGTCGAGTCGACGTTCGAGACGAAGCGCATGTTCAGCTCGCGCTGGGAGTAGTGGCGCAGCGCCTCGTAGGCCATCACCGGGCCGAGGTCCGAGCCGCCGATGCCGATGTTGACGACGTTGCGGATCGGCTTGCCGGTGTGTCCCTTCCAGGCGCCCGAGCGCACCCGCTCGGCGAACGTGGACATGCGCTCGAGCACGGTGTGGACCTCGGCGACGACGTCGATGCCCTCGATGATCAGCGACTCGTCCTTGGGCATGCGCAGCGCGACGTGCAGCACCGAGCGGTTCTCGGACACGTTGATGCGCTCGCCGGTGAACATCGCCTCGGTGCGCTCGCGCAGCGCGCACTCCTCGGCGAGCGCGACGAGCAGGCCGATGGTCTCATCGGAGATGCGGTTCTTGGAGTAGTCCAGGTACAGACCGGCGCCTTCCGCGGCCAGGCGCTCGCCGCGCTTGGGGTCGGCGGCGAACAGCTCGCGCAGGTGCGCGCCTCCCAGCTCCTGGTGGTGGCGCTCGAGCGCGTGCCACGCGGGGCGATCGCGCAGCGGGACGGCGGTGCTCGCTGGTGTGCTCATCGAGACTCCTCGCAGGTGGGGGTCATGGGCGCGGGGCGACCGACGCCACGCTACACGTGCGCACCGACGGCCGCCGCTGACAGCCGCCGCTCGCGCGTTCGGGAGGGCCGCTATGGTGCGCGCGATGACAGGCCGCGACGGCGTGATCGAGACCAGCGGGCGCGCGTGACGCCGGCGCCCTCGGGTGAGCAGTTCGAGCTCGGGTACGGCGAGCAGCGCGCGAGCGTGGTCGAGGTCGGGGGTGGCATTCGCGAGTACGCGGTCGCCGGCCGGCCGGTGCTCGACCCGTATCCGCTGGAGGCGATGTGCGACGGTGGGCACGGCGCGCCGCTGATCCCGTGGCCGAACCGGCTGGAGGACGGCCGCTACCGCTTCCACGAGGTCGACTACCAGCTGCCTCTGAGCGAGCCGGCCAACCGCAACGCGATCCACGGGCTGCTGCGCTGGCGCCCGTGGCGGGCGCTCGAGCGCGAGGCCGACCGGGTGAGGATGGCGGCGCGCATCCACCCGATGACCGGTTACCCGTTTGCGTTGGACGTGAGCATCGAGTACCGGCTGGGCGAGGACGGGCTGACGGTGTCGACGACATCTATGAATATCGGAGATCGCGCTTGCCCGTATGGCGCCGGTCAACACCCCTACCTGTCGCCCGGCAGCGGGCCGATCGACGAGTGCACGCTCGAGCTCGGCGCACGCACGCGCATCCTGCTCGACGAGCGTCAGCTGCCGAGCGGGAGCGAGCCGGTCGCCGGCGGCGAGCTCGACTTCGCCGCCGCCAGACGGCTCGGCGAGCAGCGCATCGACTGTGCGCTCACCGACCTCGAGCGCGACGACGCGGGACGCGCCCGCGCGCGCCTGTCGGCGCCGGATGGCGCGACGGTCGAGCTGTGGGCGGAGGAGTCCTACACGGTGCTGCAGCTGTTCACCGGCGACACGCTCAGCCCGGCGCGCCGGCGCCTGGGCCTGGCGGTCGAGCCGATGACCTGCCAGCCGAACGCCTTTCGCAGCGGCGTCGGGCTGGTGCGCCTCGAGCCGGGAGAGTCGCTGAGCACGCGCTGGGGCGTGCGCCTGCTCTAGTGCGGCGGTCCTAGAGCGGCAGTCGCACGTGAAAGACGGTGCGCCCGGGCTCGCTGTCCACGGCGATCGTCCCGCGGTGGCGCTCGGTCACGATCCGCCGTGCGGTGTCGAGCCCGAGCCCGGTGCCCTGGCCGACGTCCTTGGTGGTGAAGAACGGATCGAAGATGTGCGCACGCGCCGCGGGCGCGATGCCGGGCCCGTCGTCGGCGACGTCCACGAGCACCGCCTGCCCGTCGCGGCGGGTGCTGATCGTGATCGTGCCCTGCTCGCCGAGCGCTTCGATGGCGTTGTCGAGCAGGTTGGTCCACACCTGGTTGAGCTCGGAGCCGTGCACGGTGAGCGGCGGCAGCTCGCGGTCGTACTCGCGCACGATCTGGATGGCGGTGTGCTTGAGCTTGTGCCCCAGCACCGTGAGCGTGGTCTCCAAGCCTTCGTGCACGTCCACCTCGACGACCTCGCCGCGATCCATGTACGCGTAGGACTTGACCGCGCCCACCAGCTCGCTCATGCGCGTCGTGGACTCCTTCAGCTCGGCCGCCAGGCTGCGCGCGGTCAGCGAGGCGGCGACCCAGCGCAGCGCCGCCGGCGTGGCCGCTCCGGCGAGGGCGGCGAGGCGGGCCAGCCACTCGGCGTCGACGCCGGCGGAGGACAACGGCTCGGACAGCCGCCAAGCTTCGGGCACGCCGAGCTCCTCGATTTCGCCGAGCAGCTGCTCCTCGGCGTCGGCGGCGTCGAGCGCGTCGAGCACGCTGCGCTCGGCCTGTCTGGCGGCGGCTTCGCGCTGGAGCTCCACGAGCTGCTGTGCCTCGGCGCGCTCCACGCCGGATTCCACGAAGTGATCGAGCGTCGAGCTGAGCACCTCGAGCGACTCGGCGAGGTCGTCCGCGGCGCGCCGCGCGGCGGCCGCCGGGTTGTTGAGCTCGTGCGCCAGCCCCGCCGCCATCGTGCCGAGCGAGGCCAACCGCTCGCGGTTCTGCTCGACCGCCGTCAGGCGGGTCACGGCCGGCCGGATCGCGCGCACGATCCGCTGCGCCACGCAGCGCTGGGAGAGGGCCAGCTCGGCGAAGCGGGCGGTGGGCACGGAGGCGAGCGTGGTGGGTGTGAGCGCGCGCATGCGCACGGCGTTGACTCCTTCGGTCACCGCGGCGATCGCGCCGACCCACGTCGGCGCGTGGTGCTGGCTGACCGGGTCCTCGCGTCCCTGCGCGTCCAGCGTGACCGCTTGCAGTGTGCCGCCGAGCACGAAGTGCACGGCCTCGGGCGGGATCCCCTGCTCGACTAGCACCGTGCCGGGATCGACGTCGTGCAGGTCGGCCGCCTGCGCCCAGCGCGAGAGCTGCTCGTCGTCGCATTCCTCGAACAGGTCGAGCGTGCGCAGCTGGGCAACGTCGGGATGGCTCATGCGTCCGCCCGACTCATGCGTCCGCCCGACTCATACGCTCGCCCGACTCATACGCTCGCCCGGCTCACGGGGTGGCGAGGTATTCGTGGATCAGCGAGACCGCCATCGAGCCCTCGCCCACGGCGCTGGCGACCCGCTTGATCGAGCGTGCGCGCACGTCGCCCGCCACGAACACCCCCGGCACGCTGGTCTCGAGCGCGTAGGGGTCGCGCGCCAGCGGCCAGCCCTGGTCGCGAACGTCGAGCCCGGCGAGGATGAAGCCCCGCTGGTCACGGGCGACCACCCCGGCGAGCCAGTCGGTGCGCGGGGCGGCGCCGATGAAAACGAAGCACGCGTCTACCTGTTCGTCGGTCTCGCTGCCGTCCGCGTGGCGGATGCGAAGGGAGCGCAGGCGGCCGTCCGCGCCGCTGGCCGCGACCGCTTCGGCGCCCGCGCGCACCTCGACGTTGGAAAGCGCGGCGAGCTGGTCGATCAGGTAGTGCGACATGGACTTGGCCAGCGAGTCGGCGCGTACGAGCATCGTGACCCTGGCGGCGTAGCCGGAGAAGTACACGGCGGCCTGCCCGGCTGAGTTGGCGCCGCCGATGACGACCACGTGCTGGTCGGAGCAGGCGCGCGCCTCGGTCATGGCGGCGCCGTAGTAGATGCCGGTGCCGGTGTAGTCGGCGAACCCGGGCGCGTCGAGCTGGCGGTAGGAGACGCCGGAGGCGACGAGCACGCAGTTGGCGCTGAGCGAGCCGCCGCCACTGAGCTCGACGATCCGCCCGGCGCCCTCCACGCGCAGCCCAACGGCGTCCTTGACGGTCAACAGCTCCGCGCCCAGCCGGCGTGCCTGGTCGGTCCCGCGTCGTGCCAGATCGGAGCCCGACAGGCCGGCGGGGAAGCCCAGGTAGTTCTCGATGCGGCTCGACTGCCCCGCCTGCCCGCCGGGCGCCTCGCGCTCGACCATCACCGTGCGCAGCCCCTCCGAGGCTCCGTACACGGCGGCCGCGAGCCCGGCCGGGCCGCCGCCCACGATCACCAGGTCGTAGTGGTCGGAGATCGGCTGCGCGGCGACGCCGAGGCGCTCGGCTAGCTCGAGCACCGTCGGGCGCTCGAGCACCGCACCGTCCGCCAGCAGCGCCACCGGCAGCCGCTCGGGCGGCACGCCGGCGACGGTCAGCAGCTCGCGCGCTTCGCTGTCGCGTTCGACGTCCAGCCAGCGCGCGGGCACGCGGTTGCGCGCGAGGAAGTCGCGCAGGTCGTGCGACTCCTTGGAGAAGCGATGGCCGATCAGGCGCACGCCCCCGGCTTCCAGCGCCGTGCCAGCCTCCCAGGTGGTCAAGAGGTCTTCCAGCGCTGGGAACAGCTGTTCCTCGGGTGGATCCCAGGGCTTGAGCAGGTAGTAGTCGAGCGCCACTTCGTTGATCGCCGCGATCGCCGCGTCGGTGTCGGCGTACGCGGTCAGCAGCACGCGCTTGGCGTCCGGCACGAGCTCGCGAGCCTGGGTCAGGTAGTCGGTGCCGGCCATGCCCGGCATGCGCTGGTCGGCGATCAGCATCGCGACCTGCTGACCGCGCCTGCGCACCTCGCGCAGGATCTCCAGCGCCTCGGCGCCCGAGCCGGCGCGCATCACCCGGTAGCGCTCGCCGAAGCCGCGCCGCAGGTCGCGCGCGACCGCCGCCAGCACGGCGGGCTCGTCGTCGACCGCCAGGAGCAGCGGTCGCTCGCTCGGCGGGGCGCTCATGCGCGCCAGCATAACCCGCCTACGCGCGCTGCGCGAGGGCAGCTACACGCTGTGGGTCGACGACGACGCGTGTGCTCGTGGCGTCGTCGTCGCCAACGCGGCGGTCGCCCAGCTCGACTGGTCCGGCGAGCCGGCCGAAGCGGGCACCGCGGCGGCTGGCTCCCAGGCGCGGGCATCGGGCGCGGCGGTCGCGGGCTCGCCGTTGCGGTCGACGGCGGCAGACGTCCTGCGCCCGATCGTCGCCCACGCCGTGACCGCCCCGATCAGCGCTACCGCGGAGCCCATCAGCAGTCCGTAGTGCAGCGCGTACACGAACGCGCTGCGGCCGGCCTCGACGATCTGCGGCGGGACGCCGTGGGGGACCGCTCCGGAGCCGAGGCCGGCGGCCAGCCGGCCGCGCGCGCTGGCCGGCAGCGCGGGCAGCAGCTGGTCGATCCTGGAGCGCCCGAGCGTGGCGACCATCGCGCCGAGCACGGCCACGCCGAAGGTGCCGCCGACCATGCGGTTCATCGACAGGATGCCCGAGGCGACGCCGGCCTTGGTCGGCTCGACGGAGTTCATGGCGGCGGTGCTCATGGGGGACATGACGAACGCCATGCCGATGCCCATCAGCACGAAGCCGGGCAGCAGCGCGCCGTAGCCGCTGGAGACGGTCAGGTGCGACTGCCAGAACAGCGCGCCGGCGACGGCCGTGAGGCCGAAGCTCATCAGCGGTCGCGGGCCGACGCGGTCGGACAGACGCCCGGCGAGCGGCGCGATCACGACGATCATCAGCGTCGAGGGCAGGAAGCGCACCCCCGCCTGAAGCGGGGTGAAGTGGAGCACGTTCTGCATGTACAGCGCCATGAAGAAGAACATCGCGAGCATCGCGAAGCTGACGATGAAGGCGACGACGTTGGCGCCGAGGAACGTGCGCGAGCGAAAGAAGCTGAAGTCGACCATCGGGGCAGGCTGGCGACGCTCGACGGCGGCAAACGCGCCGAGCGCGAGCGCCGCGACGGCGAGCAGCGCCAGCTCGCGGGTGGAGCCCCAGTGCCATTCGTTGCCCTCGACCAGCGCGAGCACGAGCGCCGCCAGCCCGCCGGTGAGGGTCAGCACGCCCCAGCCGTCGACGCGCTGGGTGGCGGTCTCGTCGCGCGACTCGCGCACGGCGAACAGCGTCACGAGCACCGCCCCGACGGCGACCGGCAGGTTCAGGAAGAAGATCGACTGCCAACTGACGCTCTGCACGAGGAAGCCGCCGAGCACCGGGCCGATGGCGAGCGCCAGCGCCGACACGCCGGCCCAGGTGCCGATCGCCTTGCCGCGCTCCTCGGCCGGGAACGCGTTGGTGATGATCGACAGGGTGGCGGGCATCATCATCGCCGAGCCCGTCCCCTGGATCGCGCGCCACACGACCAGCCAGGTGTCGCTCGGCGAGAAGCCGATGGCGCCGCTGGAGAGCGCGAACACGACCACGCCCGTCAGGAACATGCGCCGGCGGCCGAACAGGTCGCCGAGGCGCCCGCCGGTGACCAGCAGCACGGCGAAGGACAGGGTGTAGGCGTTGACCGTCCACTCCAGCGACGCGGTCGACGCGTGCAGGCTGCGCTGGATCGACGGCAGCGCGACGTTGACCACGGTGTTGTCGAGCATGATCATGAACAGCGCGAAGCACATCGCCCCGAGCGCCCACCAGCGGCGGTTGTGGTCGTTCATCCGAAGCGTTTTGATGCGCTCGCTCATCGGTCTGCCCCCTTGTCGGTCGGTCGGTATGCGGCGATCTCCCGGCGGCTCGAGAGCACCAGCGCGAGCGCGTCCGAAAGCGCGCGCGCCTGTCCTGGCTCGAGCGAGCCGACGAACTCGTGCAGCGCCGACAGGCGCGCGTCCTGCAGCGCCTGCGGCACCGTGCGTCCGGCGCCGGTCAGGCGCACGCGCTTCATGCGCCGGTCGCTCGGGTCCTCGTCGCGTTCGACGAGGCCCCGCTCGAACAGGCCGTCGACGGCGCGGCTCATGGCGGCCAGAGACACGCCGAGCGTTTCCGCGAGCGCCTTGACCGAGCGCTCGCGGCCGTCTTCCTCCAGCGCGCACAGCGTCTTGATCTGCGTGAACGACAGGTCGAGCTCGGCGATCGCCTTGAACGTGCCCAGGTTGGCGCTGCGCATCAGGTAGTTCGCGAGCGCCGCGAGATCGCGCGACAGCTCCACTCGATCGGTGTCCGACTCCGAGAGGATTGATTGCACGATCGCAACTATAAATCTAAATCAATAGTTGTCTGTGTGAGATGCATCACACTGCGGGCATCGCGCTAGTGTGAATGCCCGAGTGCCCGATCGCGAGCCGCCCGACGATCCTGACCAAAGCCCGCCGGAGCAGGGGCCGAACATCATGATGCCCCCGGAGGAGTTCGCCGGGAAGTGGGCCAACGCGGCGGCCATCGCCCGCACGCCGCACGAGTTCACGCTCGATTTCATGCGCATCGGGCCCCAGGGCCAGCAGGGCATGGTGGTTTCCCGTGTGTCGTTCTCGCCGCTGCTCGCCAGCCAGCTGCTGGACCTTCTCGGCGAACAGTGGCAGGCGTACACTGAGGAGTCGGGAATACCACCAGAAGACGATCCCGATGGCTGAACACGATGACTGAAAGCGATCCGTTCGACGGCGTCGGCGACATGGAGCCGACGCGAGTTCCGTTGACGGGGCCGAACGTGATCAGCACCTTCGACTCGCCGCCGCACCCGGATGCCGTCAAGGCCCACGACGCGGCCATTCGCAAGCACCTGCAGGACCGCCGCGCTCAGCAGGATCGGGAGCAGCCGCCACAGGAGGACTGACTGCGGCGGGGTCGCGGGGCAGGCCGGCCGCAGCGGGACAGCTGAAGGCGGGCGCCGCCCTGTGGGCGCGGCTCAGCTCGACGGGAAGGGCAGCTCGAGCACCTGTGCGCTCGCGTCGGCATCGCCGATACTGAGCACGCTGCCGGGCTCGGCCTCGCGGCGCACCAGCGCGAGCGCGATCGGGCCGAGCGTGGGGGACACGACGTGGCTCGAGACGTGCCCGACGGTGCGCTCGCCGAGCGTCAGCTGCTCGCCGCCGAGCGCCGGCTCGGACAGGCGCAGCCCCCGCAGGTGGCGGTTGGGCTTGCCCTTGTAAAACAGGCGGGCGACCGTCTCCTGGCCGACGTAGCAACCCTTGGTGAAGCTCACGGCGCGCTCGTTCAGCCCGGCCTCCTGTGGGATTACGCTGTCGTCGAGGTCGATCCCGTAGCGGGGGCGCCCGCGTTCCACGCGCAGGCACTCGGCGGCGTCTTCGGACACGGTCACGGCGCCCCGGGTAAGCAGCGCCGCGCCCAGGCGCTCCGTGTCGGGCGCCTCGCACAGCACGTCGACGCCCACGTCCGTGCGCACCGCCAGCGCCTCGATGCCGTCGATCCGTACGCGTGCGTTGGCGTGCTCGGCCCCACCCAGCGCCTCGGCGTCGGCGACTGACGCAGCGTCCGGGCCGATCAGCGACAACAGCCCGAGCTCGAGCGTGCGTTTGTGCAACTCCACCTGGTATCCGACCTTGAAGCGGCGGATCATGTCGAACAGCGCCTGTAGCGCCACGCGCTCGGTGTCCAATGCCAGCTCCGTCGGCTCATCTCCGGCATGCTCGCCGAGCGCCAAGATGCGCAGGTCGCCGAGCATCTTGCCCTTGTGTGTCAGGAACGCCGCGTAGCGGCCCTCGCCCACGCGCAGGTCGAGCAGTTCGTTGGTGACCTGCCCGTTGAGGAACTCGACCGCACCCGCGCCGCTCAGCGCCAGCTTGCCCCGCTCTGAGCGATCGACCAGCCCGCAGCCGTGAGCGAGCAACTCGTACTGCTCTTGCAGGCTTGCCATGGCTTCGAGAATAGCCGCGCTAGGCTTCTCGCCAATGGCGCTCGCGGCCCACTTCCAGGAGATCGTCGACTCGCTGCCCGAGGACTGGACAGACCTCGAGCTGGACATGCGCATCGTCGACGAGTCACGGTATGTGGAGGCCGCGCTGTACCTCGCCACGTGCAACGCCCGCCCGTACTCCCACCATGACTGGCACTGGCGTCTGCTGGTGGCCCACCGCTTCGGGCACGCCGCCGCCGCGCCCGCCGTCCACAGCGCCCTCGGCTTGCTCGACGACGCCGGCATCGCCGGCGAGCTGGTCGTGCGCGAGACCCGCAGCGGACGCGTGGAGGTCACCCAGATGTGGGGGCGTCCGCAGTCAGCGCGCGAAGAGTTTCGTCGCCTGCGCTCCCAGTAGCGATGGCGCGCGTGCTCGCGCTCACGCGCGATTTGCTGTTCGGCTCGCGGGTGCAGGGCGCGCTGCAGGCGTGCGGCCACGAGGTCGAGCTGGTGGACGGGGAGGCGCGTGTGCGCGAGCGGCTGTCCGGCGCCGGCCAGCGCGCCACCGCCGAGCACGCTGCCATCGACGAGGAGGTCGCGGCCGGCGCTGTGGACGCGCTCGTGGTCGATCTCACCGACCCCGAGCTGGACGGCGCCGCGGTCGTGGCGTCGTTGAAGGGCGACGGTGCACTCGGGGCGACGCGCACCCTGGCGTTCTACTCGCACGTGGATGCGTCCGCGCGCGAGCGCGCCGAGCAGGCGGGCATTGACGTTGTGGTTCCCCGCTCGCGCATCGCGCGCGAGGGCCCCGAGCTCGTGGCGCGCCTGCTGGAGCGCTGAGCACACCGCGGCCCTACTGCGGGAAGATCGTAAACGCCGTGGTGGCGTCGTTAACGCATTACTCCGCAAGAACGTGACTGGTTAGGCCGCGAAAGCGGGAATGTAGGGTCCGCAAAAGCGGTATTGTGTGTTGGTGTCCTCTGCCGACTACGTTCCGCGCCTGGCCGACACACGTCTGGAGGAGCTCTTCGCTGAGCTACCTGCGCTGCTGATGGTCGGGCCCCGGGCGACTGGGAAGACGACAACCGCACGCCGCCATGCTCGCAGCATCGTGCGCCTGGACCGCGACGCTGAAGCTGGCGCGTTCCGGGCTGATCCCGATGCTGCGCTGCGGGCGCTCGCGACTCCGGTGCTGCTAGACGAGTGGCAGGCGGTCCCAGGCGTGCTGGGCGCCGTCAAGCGTGCTGTCGACGATGAGGCCGGCGCTGGGCGCTTCTTGCTCACGGGCAGTGTGCACGCCGACCTTGACACGACGGCATGGCCAGGGACCGGAAGGCTGGTGCGCGTCGAGATGTACGGCCTGACCGTCCGCGAGATGGCCGGCCGGCCGCTGGGTCAGCCATTCCTGGACAGGCTTGCACGTGCCGACATGGATGATCTTTCCCCATCGGCAGAATCGCCGGATCTGCTGGGTTACATAGAGCTCGCGCTCGCAGGCGGCTTCCCGGAAGCAGCCCTGCAACTCGGCGACGCCAACCGGCGTGTGTGGCTCGAGAGCTACGTCGATCAGCTCCTGACTCGGGACGTTGAGACACTCTTTGGTCACCGCGATCCCCGCCTGTTGCGGCGCTACTTCGAGGCGCTGGCGCTCGGCAGTGCTGGGATGGCCGAGAGCAAGACGCTCTATGAGGCCGCCGGCATCGACCGCAAGACCGCGGTCGCTTACGAGCGGCTGCTCACGAACCTGCTGGTGCTCGACACGCTGCCGGCGTGGATGAGCAACAGGCTCTCGCGCCTGGCCAAGAGCGGCAAGCGCTACCTCGTGGACCCGTCTCTGATCGCCGCGGCGCTTCGTCTCGACCAAGTTGCCGTCCTTCGCGATGGCGATCTGCTCGGTCGTATCCTCGACACCTTTGTAGTCGCACAGCTCAGGCCCGAGGTCGAGCTCAGCCGATCGCGGCCGCGCCTTCATCACCTGCGCGCCAGGGACGGCGGACACGAGGTGGACTTGATAGCCGAACTGCCGGAGAACAGGGTCCTCGCGATCGAGATCAAGGCCACCGCCGCCCCCAGCGCGTCCGATGCGAGGCATCTGATCTGGCTGCGCGACAGGCTCCAAGAGCGCTTTCTCACAGGTGCGGTGCTTCACACAGGTCCGAGGTCATTCCAGCTCGCCGAGCGGGTCTTCGCTCTACCGATCTCCACTCTCTGGGCGTGAGGCGTGCCGCTCGAGCGCTGAGCATGTCGCAGCCCTCGCGCGGCATCCGGCAATTTACGACCAGTGGCACCCGCTTCGGCAGTCCAAGAGCGGCGATCGGTGCTGTCGGCCCCGTGTAGCCTGCCGTCGTTGGCCCGGCGTGGTCTACGCCGATGACAGACGTCAGAGACGCGGGTGGCAAAGTGTCCGTCTGGCCCGGTATAACCACTCGAACTGTTCGCCATGATCATCGGGGAGGTAGCGTGTCGCGAAGTGGCTGGGTGCGTGTCGGTGGGGCGTCGTTAGGGCTGGTGGCGTGGTTCGCTCGGTTGCTCGTTGTCGTGGCGTGTGCAGTGGGCACGGTGGGGTGGGGTGTTGCCTCGGCGGGCGCCGATTCGTGGTCGGTTGCGGGCGGGACCCATTTTTTGGAGAATGGCGAACGCGAAGTGATCAAGAGTTGGACGGCTACAGAATGGCGGCTGTGGCGCAAAGAGGTTCAGTCTGTGGGGGAGTGTGTGGGTGTCGCGGAAGGCTGCGCGACCAAGCTCGTCGACGGCGAAACGCCGCTTGAAGCTGTGCCGCGGGCTATGGCCGAAGACGCGCAACGGGGGATTGAACGGGAGCGCGAAAGGGTGGAGCTGTTGGGAGAAATCCAGACGGTGCTCGATCGCGCGGGAGTCGATGCGGGTACGCTTCCGTCCGATCTTGGCTTCAGCGCAGTCAAGGGCGCCAGACTCGTGCAAGCATCTATCGGTGTGGAACTCGGTAACGGGCTGCAGCAGATCTATGACGTGCCGGAAAAGAGACCCTTTGAAAGCCGGAAAGAAGAAGAAGAACTCCGCGAAAAAACCAGCGAGTCTACCGGTGACGCATTACACGGATCGAGAGCGATCTTACAGTGCGTGGAATTATTTCCTCATGGGTGCGAAGAAATCTTGAAACTGCGGACCTATCCTGCTGGTACGTTCTTTCTCGCATGGAGTGGTGCGGGGGGCGTCGTGTTTGGCGACTACCAGGAAAAGGAATGGTGCGAAGAAGGCTCGATCGAAAAGGGGGATTGCGTCGGCCGGAAACACGAAGTCACGTTTGCTGGGGAAGGCCCGGAGATTCCCGGCGGCTGGGAACGTTGGGAAACGCCCCCGAATGAAAGCTATACCCGCACCGGGGGGCTGCTACGGGGTCATCTGGTCTATGTCACGCATGAATCTCCTCAATGCGGTGATGTGTCCTCCGGATACAGCTGTCTAGCGATCGGCTTGCCGGCGCCAGGGCGGCTCTCGCCCGAAATCGAAGAACAGGTTGGCTGGACAGGCCTGACGCCTCCGCTGCATGATGCCGAACCGGTATCGCTGCCCGTGAGCTCGCCTTCTCAGTTGACTGAAGCGGACCTCGAGGAAATCACTGAACACGCGTACCGCGAAATTGAACCATGGTTTACCGAAAAAGCGCGCGAAGAACGGGAAATCGCCAAGCAGCCGTCGGAAGGCTTCGGTCCCGGGAACCCGGGCGAGTCGGGCGGAGGGGGTTGTCACTCAGGTGGGTCGGTGGATTGTGCGACCGGGAACGAGACTCAGACCCAGAATGATCTCTCGGTTGGAGGGCGTGGTCCCGCGCTCGAGCTCGCGCTTACGTATAACTCGCAGCTCGCGCGTGCGGAGTCGAGTCCGGGGCCGTTCGGGTATGGCTGGACGGGCTCTTATAGCGCACATCTCGAAGTGCAGGAAGAAGGCCGCGAAGCGACGGTCTATCAGGACGATGGCAGCACCGTTCGCTTCGTACGCTTAGGTGAAGCGTGGACTGCGGCGATGCCGGTGGTGCGGGCGACGCTTTTCGATGAAGGAAGCGGGTATGTCTACACGCTGCCTGATCAGACGGCGCTGCACTTCAACAGCGCGGGCGAACTTACGAGCGAGGTTGATCGCAACGGCAACACGCTGACGATGCACCGCGGCGGTGGGGGTCGGTTGGAATCGGCCGAAGACGCGGCGGGTCGTAAGATCACGTTCGCGTATGACTCCGAAGGCCAGGTGGAAAGCGCTCGCGACCCCATGGGCCACACCGTCAAATACACGTATGAAGGCGGGAACCTTGCGAGCGTGACGCTACCGGGCGAATCCAGCCCGAACTGGTCCTACAAATACGACGGCTCGCACCAGTTGACCTCGGAAACCGACGGGCGCGGGGACACGACCACCAGGGAATACAACTCCGCCGGGCAGGTCGTCTCGGAGACCGACGCGATGCACCGAACCCGCAAATGGTCCTACGCCGAAACCTACACGGGCACGGAAACGACGATCACCGAACCAAACAGCTCGACGACGGTTGAGCAGTTCAACGAATACGGATCGCCGACTAGTGTGACGCGGGCCTCTGGCACCCCGTATGCGGCGACCACGACGGACATCTATAA
>Ga0210389_10001751_pt1 | contig 17444 bp, 21 predicted proteins | sample IncBWH28OmetaG_FD_160127 | JGI IMG/M metagenome (GOLD analysis project Ga0210389, IMG submission 160127) | Forest soil microbial communities from Barre Woods Harvard Forest LTER site, Petersham, Massachusetts, United States - Inc-BW-H-28-O ...
ACCTTGTGCGCCTCGGGGGCATAAGCGATTGGTGAGGCGGCCAGAGTAGGCCGCAGTCGTTCGGGAGCTGTCTTGTGCTGAATTTGGATTTAACCGTCATGACCGGGGGACGAGCTGGGCGCCGGACCGGCCTGCCGTGGCCTGCGCATGTCTGGGTGTCATCGAGTTCCGCTATCCGTTTGGCCATGTCGGAGAAAACGGGCTTCGGCGGCGTCAGGTCGCCCGCCCGGCTGCCGGTCGGCTGCGGTGGCCGCTCGGCGGGGCGGCGGGCTGCATGCTGGCGGCTAGCTCGGCCGCCGTCTCGCGGATGCGGTCGGCCAGGCTCGCGCGTTCCGGCTGCTCCGCCCAGCGGTCGAACGCGGCCCGGAAGATGGCGGTGCCGACCGGCGCGAGGAGCGCGGCGGTCGGCGCCTCGGCTCCCCGCTCCTCGAGCGCCGCGGCCAGTGCGCTGGTGACGGCGGCGAACTTGGTCAGCCCCCGCTCCTGCAGCTCCGGGCTGGCCTGGACGATGGCGCGGCGCTCGGCGGCGTGCTCGTCTGCGACCAGGTCGCCGACTTCGGTGAGTGCGGTCAGCAGGGCCGTGAACGGGGCAAGGTCCGGGTCGGCCCGCCCGACGGCGGCGGCCAGAACCGCCGGGAGCTGCTCGGAGCCGGCGAACAGCACGTCCCGCTTGTCGGTGAAGTAGCGCGAGAACGTCCGGCGGGTCAGCCCGGCCCGCTCGGTGATCTGGGCCACGGTGACGTTGTCGTAGCCGTGCACGAGGAACAGCTCGAGGGCGGCATCGCGGAGCCGGTCCCTGGCTTGAGGTTCCCATCGCGGCATGAGCCCGATCTTACAGCGATGTCTCATTGGGTCATCGCGTCCGATAAACTGATGACTCAGTGAGACATCAGGAAGTCGGATACGGAGGACGGACGATGGACCTTGAAGGCAAGCACGTTGTGATCATCGGCGGCAGCTCGGGAATGGGACTGGCCACCGCGGCCGGAGCGGCGGCGGCCGGCGCGAAGGTCACGATCGCGTCAAGCGGCCAGAGCCGGCTCGACGCCGCCCTGGCCGCGCTGCCCGGCGGCTGCAGCGGAGTTGTCGTCGACGTCCGCAGCGAGGCGTCGGTGGCCGAGGCGCTCGCCCAGATCGGCGAGCTGGATCACCTGGTGTACACCGCCGGCGACAGCGTCGTGCCGCGGCCGCTGGGCGAGGTGCCGCTGGACGAGGCCCGCCGGCTGTTCGACGTCCGCTTCTGGGGTGCGGTCACCGCGGTCAGGCACGACGCCCCCCGGATCAGGGCGGGCGGCTCGGTCGTGCTGACGTCCGGGACGGTCGCGGTCCGGCCGTCCGCCGGCGCCGCCCTCATGGCCGGCGGCGCCGCCGCGATCGAGGGACTGACCCGGGGGCTGGCCGTTGAGCTGGCGCCGGTCCGGGTCAACGCGGTCCGCCCGGGAGCGGTTCACACCCCGATGTGGGACGCGGCCCCGGAACCGCGGCGTTCGGCGCTGCTCGGCGCGCTGGCCGAGCGGACCATCACCAAGACGGTCGGCGAGCCGGACCAGATCGCCGCCGCGCACCTTTACCTGATGGACAACCGCTTCGTCACCGGCACCGTGCTCACCGTCGACGGCGGTGCCGTCCTGCTCTGACGCTGTCCGGCAGCCGCGGCGCTAGCAGCCGGCGGTGCGGGTGACGGCCCCGGCCGCGGGCACGGTGACGCCGGGGGCCGCCGCGACCGCTGGCCAGGCGCCGACGCGCTTCGCCAGCGGGTAGGAGCCGCCCGTTGGAAGATGGCTGACGGGCCAGGGCTTTCAACCGGATGGTTGACAGGGTGCGGAGTCCGGGCTTAAGGTCGGGTTCAACCAAGAGGTTGAAACGGAGAGCCGATGGCCGCAGCCACACTGACCCGGGTCTTCTCCGCTCTCGCCGATCCGACGCGCCGCGACATCGTGGCCAGGCTCGCCGAGGGCGACGCGACGGTGGGCCAGTTGGCCGAGCCGTACCAGATGACGCTGCAGGCTGTCTACAAGCACCTGCGGGTCCTGGAGGACGCCGGGCTGGTGAGCCGGCCGCATGGGCCGCAGCCCAGGCCGGTGCGACTGGAGACCGCTGTCCTCACTGAGATGGAGACCTGGATCGAGCGATACCGGCGGCGCGCAGAGCAGCGGTACCGCCGGCTGGACGCCCTCTTGGCGACCATGAGCCACACCGAAGACAAGGATGGCGCCGACGATGTCAACGACCACTGAGACGGCCATCGAGGCTGACCCGAAGCTGCCGATCATCCGGATCACCCGCGAGTTCGCGGCCACGCCCGGGCAGCTGTTCCGCGCCCACACCGACCCCGCGCTGTTCGCCCGGTGGGTCGGCCCGGACGCCGCCCGCACCCGGATCGAGCACTGGGACGCCCGCACCGGCGGCAGCTGGCGGTACCTCACCAGGCTCGGCGGCACGGACTACGCGTTCCGCGGCTGCTTTCACGAGGTGCGCCCGGACCGCATCGTGCAGACCTTCACCTATGAGGGCGAGCCCGACGGCGTCGCCCTGGAGACCTTGTGGTTCGAGGACCTCGGCGGCGCCCGTTCCCGGCTGCGCTCGCAGACCCTGGTGGACAGCTTTGCGGGACGGGACGCCTGGCTGGCCAGCGACATGGAGACCGGCGTCAGCGACGGTTACGCGACGTTGCAGAGGATGGTCGACGATGGCGCTGTCTGAGCACCCCGCGGAGCGGTACCGGCAGATCGGCGGGCTGTTCACCGAACGGGTCCTCGGGGCCCGCGACTGGGACGCCCCGTCCCCGGTCGCCGGCTGGGCCGCACGCGACGTAGTGCGGCACCTGACCGAGTGGTTGCCCCCGTTCCTCTCCGCCGGCGCCGGAATCCAGCTTCCCGGCGGGCCATCGGTGGACGAGGACCCGGTATCGGCCTGGCGGGCACACTACGATGCGGTGCAGGCCCTGCTGGACGACCCGGCCACCCACGACCGGGTGCTGGCCAATCCCCACGTCGGCGAGCTGCCGCTGGGCCGCGCGGTCGACCAGTTCTACACCGCGGACGTCTTCATGCACACCTGGGACCTGGCCAGGGCCACCGGCCAAGACGACCGGCTGGACGCCGGCTTTTGCGGCCAGCTGCTGGCCGGCATGGAGCAGTTCGAGGAGGCCATGCGCTCCTCCGGCCAGTACGGGGCCAGGGTCGAGGTGCCCGAGGACGCCGGAGCCCAGGTCAGGCTGCTGGGCTTCATCGGCCGTGACCCCTTCTGGTCTCCCCCTCGCGCTGTCGTCATTTAACGCCGAGTGAGGCGCCGTCCCGGCAGCCCCAACCGCGAAATTGACTCAGGCTGAACGCCCGGCCGGTCGCGCCCGGGCCGCCGGGCCGTGCCCTTGACCGTAGGCTCGGTGCTGCTGGCCCTGACTGTGGGCTACTTGCTCTGCAGGCTGCGCACCTCGAACGCCAGAAGGATGTCGGAGAAGCCCCGGAACAGCGCGAAGAACCCGACCCAGATCAGCAGCAGCAGGGCTTGCGCCGGGAACTCCTGCTGGGAGACCCAGAAGCCGAGCAGGATCTCTAGGACGCCCGCGATCATGCCCAGCCACCAGGCGGGGTTGATCTCGCGCGAGGAGATCGAGGTGATCAGGTCGAGGCTGCCGCGGAAGACGAGCAGCAGCCCGAAGATCGTGGCCAGCGCCCAGAAAGCGCCGTACGGGCTCGCGAACGACCAGCAGGCCGCGAACAGGAACAGGATCGACATCAGCACGTGCGCCCAGCGCCACCGCGACCGGATCGAGGCGATGAGGAGCTCACTGAGCCAGCCGCCCAGGAAGACCACGCCCATCAGCACGCCCACCGCGACTACCGAGGCGAGCCGGAACCGCAAGACGATCAGCGAGATCACCAGCCACGCGATCCCGGTGACGAGGAACATCCACCACGGCCCGGCCAACTGGTCCAGCACTGTCTCGACCCTGCCGCGGGGGCCAGTGCCCGACGGCGACTGGAAGCGCATGTTCATGCCCGTATCCCTTCGCAAGCCCGCCTCCAGCGTCTCACCAGGCCCCGTAAATGACCATGGGGGACCTGCACGAGGTTCCCCGCAACTCGTCTCGCACGCACAGGACGGTGACCTGGACGAGCCGCCGCGGCCGGCTGCTTCGCCGGGCTGAGCCGTGCCGCCCGGCAGGTCGGGGGCCGCAGGTGGAGCGACGGTGCCGCCGTGGCGTGTCAGGTCGCAGCAATGACCTTACCGGCGTTCTCCGTGCTCGCTGGGGGAGCCGGGACCGTGGCATGGCCTGAATCGTAGGCGGCGCGTGAGGCTTGGATGCCGGCGAGGTTGTCGTCGGTCCAGTCCACCAGCTGGTACAGGATCGTGTGGAGGCTGCGGCCCCGTTCGGTGAGGGCGTATTCCACCTGTGGCGGGACGGTCGCGTACACCGTCCGCGTGACGAGCCCATCGCGTTCGAGGTGGCGCAAGGTGCCGCTGAGCATGCGCTGGGTGATGCCCTCGGCCAGGCGGCGGAGCTCGTTGAACCGCCGGGGCTGGCCATCCAGGCGGCAGATCACGATCACCGACCACTTGTCGCCGATGCGGGCCAGCACGTCACGCAGGAGGGCGCCGCCGTCGGCGCGCGCCGGGGTCGTCATGGGTTCCCTCCAGGGAACTAGCGCAGTTGAAGGTGCCTTCTTGCGGCTGTAGCGCCAGTGGTCGAGGGTGAACTAGGCGGTATTCATCGTATACCTAGAGGCTCCCCGCGCCGATCGGCTCGGCGCGGGCCTGACGAAAGCGAGACCCACCGTGCCGCAGCACGACCTCCTCATCAGCGGCGGGCATGTCGTGACGCTCGACCCCGGGATCGGCGACCTTCCCCACGGCGACGTGCTCATCCGCGGCGGCAAGATCGCCGCCGTCGGCTCTGGTGTCGCGTCACCTGCGCCGGGCGCGCGGGTGGTGGAGGCTCGCGGGCGACTGGTGATGCCCGGCCTGATCGACACCCACCGCCACGTGTGGCAGGGAGCGCTCGGCGGACACACAGGTCAGGTCTCGCTGTCCGGCTACTCCGGCGCGGTGGTCGCCGGGCTAGCCTCCCGCTACACACCTGCGGACCTGTACGCCGGCACGCTGTGGGGCGCGTTGCAGGCCCTCGACGCCGGAATCACCACCATCGTGGACTGGTCGCACAACCTGCCCACGCCACGGCACGCCGACGCGAATGTGCGCGCGCTGCACGACTCCGGGATCCGCGGCGTGTTCCTCTACGGCGGCCCGGGCCCGGACGGCCTGGCGTTCTTCGGTATCCCCGCGCCGCAACACCCCGCCGACGCGCGGCGCGCACAGGCGGAACACTTTCCTGACGGGATCAGCGGGCGGCTGCGGATGGGCATGGCGTTGCGCGGTCCCGCGTTCACCACCCCCGAGGCCACGAAGAATGACTTCGCCTTCGCCCGCGAGCTCGGGCTGCCGATCTCCGTCCACGTCGGCATGGCCGGCTTCCCCGGATCGGTGGCGACGCTGGACAAGCTCGGCCTGCTCGGCCCGGATATCAACCACGTCCACGCCAATCAGCTCAGCGACCGCGAATTCGGCCTGATCGCCGACAGCGGCGGTTCCATATCTGTTTCCCCGTCGGTGGAGATGCTGATGGCACTGGGCACCTACCCGGCCACCGGTCAGGCGCTCGCCCGCGGCATCGCCGCCGGCCTGGGCGTGGACACGACGACCGGCAGCGGCACTGACCTGTTCACGGAGATGCGCCTGGCGCTGGCGGCCGAGCGTTCACGGGCCAACGCCGGCGCGGTAAGCCGCGAGGAGGCAGTCGAGTTCGTTGAGCTGAACCAGCGTGACGTGCTCCGGCTGGCGACACTCGACGCGGCGCGCGCGTGGCACCTCGACCATGAGGTCGGCAGCCTCACCCCCGGCAAGCAGGCGGATGTGACGATTGTCGACATGCGTCCGTCGCATCTCGACGGCTTCGGTGATCCGGTCACCACGCTCGTGATGGGCGCGGGCACCGCAGACGTCGAGACGGTCGTAGTCGGAGGGGAGATCGTTAAATCGGGTGGCGCGCTGATTGGTCCCTTCGCCGCCCGCGCCCGTGAGCTCATGCACCAATCCCGCGCGGACCTGCGGGGACGGGCCCAGGAGATGCCATGAGCACCCAGGCCACGAACCCAACCTTGGCATCACGCTGATTCTTGACGGCAGCGGTGCCGACCGCCCGCGCCGGCGAGTCGGCGATCGGCCTTAGACCTCCTCCCACGGCACCGATTCGTAGCAGTCCTTCAGCATCGAGATGAGCGCGGTGTCGACTGACAGTCTGCGGTCGTCGACCTGCGTCACTGCGGCCACGCCGTGCGAGTTCGTGATGAACACGGCTCCGAATGAGCCGAGGTCAGCGACCCGCACCGGACTGTGCCGCTGGGGCAGCATGAGCCGAGCCTGCACGAGCTGCATCGTGATTCCCGACAGCATCGCGGCGGCCGGCCATACCACCGCCGTACCGTCGAAGAACCCGATGTTGGTTATCGAGCCCTCCGAGATCAGCCCGTCGGGCCCGGTCAGCAGCGCCTCACCGAACCCGTTCCGCTCGGCCAGCCGACCGTAGTAGCTCTGCCCGAAGTCACCGGTGTGCTTGAGGTGAGCCAGGGAGCGCTGGTACGCAACCTGCTGCAAGCTAGAGTCCGGAAGCGGATCTGCGGGCGGGCGGACGGTCACCATCACCCATGGCGGTTCCTGCTCGACAGGCTGCTGCACGATCACGCGGACTGACGCGTCGCGAACACGAGCGCCGAGGGCATGCCGGATGAGGTCTCGCACCCGGCTGCCCTCTAGTGCGGCCCCGAACATTTCCTTGCTGGCCGCGTTGAGGCGGTCAAGGTGCAGCTGCAGGCCGCGCGTGCGGCCGCCACGGAGCTGCATCGCGGTGAAGTGGCCGTAACCGCCCGATGCCAGAGCCCTGAGCTCGCCGGCCGTTGCCGCCCGGCCGTTAATCTCGAGCGTCAGTGCCGCAGCCTGGATCATGAAGCGCCAGCCTACGCCGGCCAGTGCGCTACGAGCGTGCACTGCGCGGTTGTGCGCTGGTCCCGCGTGGCACATCGACCGGCCGCGGCGTATGCCAGTGTTGCGTCATGGGGCTTCCGGGCATCGCAATCCAGCTCGTCGATGAGGGTAATTCCGAGTCGGCCGTCCGGTTTCTCAGCGACTGGGTCTGTGACGGCGAGGCACAAGCGTGCAGGTACCTGTCCGGGCACGTGGAACCAGACGGGATCAGCCTTATCGCCACGAGCGGTCGTGACGCCGTCGGTTACGCCGCGATCATCTGGGAGTCCAATTACGCCGGATTCCGGAGCCGCGGCATCCCGCTGGTTCACCAGATCTCGGTGAGCGAGCCGTGGCGCCGGCGCGGCGTCGCCACGCTGCTGATGGACGCGGCTGAGCAACGAGCTGCGGACCGGGGCATAACGACGCTGGGCATCACTGTCGGCCTGTTCGACGAGTGCGGCCCAGCGCAGCGGATGTACGCACGACGCGGCTACATCCCCGACGGCAGGGGCGCCTGCCAGGGCCAGCGCCCGCTCAGCGAAGGCACGCAGGTACGTCTGGACCACGACGTGATCATCTGGCTCACCAAGGAGCTCACCAGCCGACAAGCCGGTGCTGCTCCGCATCGCGGCATGAGCGCGCCGCGCCCGTAACGCCCAATCGGTGCGCGTGCCCGAGCCGAGTCGCCTCGATGAATGGGCGCACAGATTGTCCCTTCGGGGAACAGTGCCGAAAAGTCGGCTGGCGAGTGCAGCTGGCGGCTGGGCGGGTGCCTGGACGCGGAACGGGTAGACGTTACGCATGGCATCGCCCGAGATCAGGTTGACGCACCTGGATGAGCCGCTGTTCGACGGGGCGGACGCGACCAAGCGCGATCTGGTGGACTACCTGGAGGCGGTCGGGGACCGTATCGTCTCCGTGCTGAGCGGCCGGCCGCTGTCGGTGATCCGGGTACGCGCGGGCCAGCGTCCGTTCATGCAGAAGAACGTGCCGGACTACGCGCCGCCGTGGATCAAGACCGTCTCGATGTGGGCGGAGTCGTCGCACCGGGAGGTGCGGTATGCGCTGTGCGAGGACAAGCCGACGCTGATCTGGTTCGCTAACCAGCGCGCGGTGGAATACCACGTCACGCTCGGCACCGCCGAGCACCTGGATCGGCCCTCCTACCTGGTGCTCGACATCGATCCGCCGGCTGCGGGCGAATTCGCGAAGGCGGTGGCCGCGGCCAGGCTGGTTCGGGAAGCGCTGTCGGGGGCGGGCCTGGCGGGCGCGGTCAAGACCAGCGGGGCCAAGGGCGTGCACATCTACGTGCCCGTTCAGGAATTGGTGTCCGCGGACGACGCGGCGGCTGCGACCCGCGCCCTGGCGGAGCGGGCCGCGCGGCTGGACCCCCGCCTCGCGACGACGGCGTTCATAAAGGCCGATCGCGGCGGCATGGTGTTCATCGACTCGACCCGGGCGCACGGCGCGACCGTGGCGGCCGCCTACAGCCCGCGAGCGCGTCCCGGCGTGCCGGTTTCGTTCCCGGTGGCCTGGGATTCGCTGGACGAGGTGTCGCCCGGGGACTTCACGGTGCGGAACGCGGCGCGGCTGCTGGCGGACGCTGATCCCTGGGCCGCTGCCCTGCCGTCGCCGCAGGCGCTGCCTGAGGACCTCGTTGCGGAGGGACACACGATCCCGATCGCCCGGGTACAGGCCATGCACGAGGGCAGGCGCCGCGCCCGCGCCCAGCGCGGCTCGTCTAATGCTGCCGGATGAGGTCAGTCCCCGGTCGGCCGGGAAACCGGGCGCAGCCAGTCCGTCCAGGTGCGTGGCTTGCTCGTAGTAACTGACATCGCGTACGCCAGGTGGCGTGTCCCGCCAGCATGTGGCCGCCCGGTCTGGTGACCCCTGGCCCGGCCAGTCAGGACTAGCCGGACCCGGAGGAGGAGATTTCCCCGGCGAGCTAGTGCAGCGACCGCCAGCGTTTGCCTCGTTGGTTACAACCTGGTGGAGACGGAACGGCGCGCCAAGCGATTGTGCCGGTGATCTTGTCAGGTCGCCGTGCCGACGGCGGCCGATCCTCGCCACGCGTAGACATCGCGCAGAGCACCGATCTGGGTACCGTGATGACCTACCTCGGTGAGCGTGGCAGCGATGAAGTGCGTGGCCGGGCGCGCGGGACCCGGCGGGCCGACAACGCACAGGCCACTCCTCGGCGGCTCCGCGGCGTACGTGTACCCGGCGGCGGTCACTTCGAGCTGGTTGTCGTCGGCCCGCTCGATCGCCTCGCGGAGTCCCTGCCAGCCGTCGCGCAACTGGCTGACGGCCTCAGCAGCGCTGGTGAAGACCGGGTGATGAGTTAGGTAGGGGGACGTCCAGCCGCTGGCCATGGTCCGCGTCCCGCCCAAGAGGTCGATGTCGCACAGGCGGCCAGGCATCGATCCTATGTGCCAGTACAGCCAGGCGATGGTGGTCATCGGGACCGGGGCTGGCTCGGGGATCTCAAAGTCAGCCACCCATTCGCCGGCTCCGAACGGGTTCGGTGTCCTGCACTGGTCCTGCCGGCGAATGCTCCAAGTCGTCGTGAACGGCTCCCAGAAGAACTCCTCATCGGTCAGGCCCTCCCAGGCCCGGGCAAGGGTGAAGTACTCGATTTGGTACATCAGCTCCAGCAGCGTCTCGGCTCGTTTCCCAGTCATGACCCGCATCGTACGCAAGCCCTCTGCTGCGCCTGGGACGCTCGGCGGGCGAGGCTGAACAGGGCGTCGCTGATTGCCCCGGCTGTCGGCGGCGGGCCGCCGAAGACGGCGGGCAGGATGATGTCGTTGAGGCCGCCCGTGATGATGACGTGGGTGGCTTCGCCGATGCTGAGGACGTCGCGGGTGAGCCGCTCGGTCATCGGCGGTCCGGCCGAACACGGTGACCAGGCTCGGGTCGCCGAAGGAGGAGATGCAGGGCCGCGGCTTCGCCCGGAGCAATGCCGCAGACGAAGGGTCCGGAGCGATTCCTTTCCGCCCTCCGCCAGGTCCGTATGGTTGAAGGCGGATCACGCAGGAGAGGATCGCAGCTGGTGGAGTGCTCATTGGGCCAGGCCCTCCAAGGCACCCTGGCCATCTTGGCCAAGGTCAGGCCCGCAGATCTGAATCCCGGGCTGGGACCGGCCGGCTATCTCGCCGCCTTCCTCGGCCGCGTGGTGTGAGTCGTGCCCGATAGTGCCGGGTTCGTCGAGGATACTGAGCCGTTCCGGCGTGAGCTGGTCGCGCACTGCTACCGCATGCTTGGCTCGATCCAGGATGCGGAGGACCTGGTCCAGGAGACATACCTGCGGGCCTGGCGGTCCTACGGCGGGTTCGAGGGACGGTCCTCGGTGCGTACCTGGTTGTACCAGATCGCCACTAACAGGTGCCTGACCGAGCTGGCTAGGCATAGCCGGCGAATGCTGCCATCCGGTGTTTCCGACCCGGAACCGGATCCTGATGCGTACCTGGAGGAGGCCGGGACAGAGGTGAGCTGGCTGCAGCCGGCACCGGATGCGATGGTGATCCCGGACTCGGCTGATCCCGCGGCCATCGTTGCGGCGCGCGAGGGACTGCGGCTGGCGCTCATCGCCAGCCTGCAGTACCTGCCGCCGAGGCAGCGGGCGGCGCTGGTCCTGCGTGACGTCCTCGCGTTCCCCGCCGCCGAGGTCGCGGTCATGCTCGGCACCACGACGGCGTCGGTCAAGAGTGCCCTGCAGCGCGCCCGGGCGCGGCTGGAGGAACTGGCACCGGCCCCCGACGAGATCACCGAGCCGACCGCGCCGCAGGCCCGCGCGCTCCTCGACCAGTACGTCGCGGCGTTCGAGAATGCCGACGCCGCCGCGCTGGAGCGGCTCCTGCTAGCGGACGCCACCCTGGAGGCGACACCGCTGCGTACCTGGTTCGCCGGCCGCAACACCTGCGTGCCGTTCCTGCGCGACCACCTCCTGGGATCGCCTGGTGACTGGCGCATGCTGGCCACCAGTGCCAACGGGCAGCCTGCCGCAGCGGCCTACACCCGTGACTCCGGCGGGAACTACCAGCCGTACGGAATCTGCGTGCTTACCGTCACCGGCGCGGGCATCCGCCGGATCTCCTCTTTCGGCGACCCGAGCCTGGTCACCGTGTTCGGGTTCGGGCCGGAAATGGCACAAGCAAAGGACGCTTAACCGGCTCCCTTTGGCGCCTGGAACCTGCCGGGACGGGCGGGTACTTGAGCAAGCCCGTAGACGGTCACGAGCATGCCGTACGGGCCAGTTTCTTGACGGGCACGGCGTTCTGAGCGATTCCTTTCCCGTTCTCGCCGGGTCTTCCCGGGTGTAGGAAGGCCGCCCTCGATCACGCAAGCTAAGGAAGGAAACCGATGGCCATGAGCATCCCTGCTGCCATGCGCGCCCTGCAGCAGACGTCCCTGAACGGCCCGCAAGACCTGCGCCTGATCACCGACGCGCCCGTACCGAGCCCGGGCCCGGGTGAGGTGCTGATCCGGGTCACCGCCGCCGGCGTCAACTTCGTCGACATCTCGCAGGCCCGCGGCACATTCGCAGGCGGCCCGCAGCCACCGTACCTGGCAGGCATCGAGGGCGCCGGTGAAGTCACCGCCGTCGGCGAGGCGGTGACCGGCCTGGAGCCCGGCGCCCACGTGATCGGCGTCGGCATCACAGGCGGCGCCTTCGCCGAGTACATGGTGCTGCCCGCGGCCGCGGCGGTCTCCGTGCCGGCAGGCTGGGCCGACGAGCAGGCACTTGGCCTGGTCGTGAACTGGCCGACCGCGCTGGCGGCGCTCAAGCCGCTGGGCCGCATCGCCGCAGGGCAGACGGTCCTGATCCACGCCGCGGCCGGCGCGACCGGCCAGGCCGCGGTCAAGATGGCCAAGCACTACGGCGCGACGGTCATCGCCACCGCCTCGCCGCGCAAGCACGAGGTGGTAAGGGCACTAGGCGCCGACCACGTCATCGACTCCCGCGGCGCCGACCTCGCCGCCGAGGTCCTGCGACTGACCGGCGGCGCGGGCGCCGACCTGGTACTGGAGTCGGTCGGCGGCGCCACCCTCGACGCCACCCTGGCCGCGGCCAAGCGGGTCACCGGCCGGGTCGTCGTCTACGGCGTAGCCGGCGGGCAAGCCGCGATCACCAACTGGGAGCTGGTCTACAAGCACCAGATTCACATCATCGGCCTGAACATCGGCATCCTGATCCAGGCCGCACCGCAGATCTTCGGCGAGGTCATGGGTGAGATGTTCGGGCTCCTCGCGGCCGGCGTGCTCGGCCCCGGCCAGCCCACCACCTATGCGCTGGCCGACGGGCCGAAAGCGCTTACCGAACTGGAAGCGCGGGCCACAGTCGGCAAACTGGCCCTGCTGCCCTGAGAAACCCCTAGCACCGAGCCGGTGACGCCACACACCGGAGGTTCCCAGACAGGAGTTGAAACAGATGACCACAACCGTGGACCCGGCCGCTAAGCCCTTTACGGCAGCTTTCCACGCAGCATCTCGGAAACCGAGGGCGGGGGAAATGCGTTATGTGCGGGTGCTGGAGATGTGGTCTGATGACGCGCATGGCACACGACCTGATCCGCCCTCCCAAGGCGCGTCGCGGTGAGCGCGTGGCCGTTCTCTCGCCGTCGTTTGCGGCGGCCGGTGCGTTTCCCGCGGTGCACGAGCAGGCGATGCGCCGGCTCACCGAGGTGACCGGCCTCATCCCGGTTGAGTACCCGACGACGCGCCAGGTGGGAGCGGCGCCGCAGGCGCGTGCCGCCGACATCAACGCCGCCTTCGCTGACCCGGCGATCCGCGGCATCCTCGCGGTGGTCGGCGGGGAAGACCAGATCACGGTCATCCCGCACCTGGATGCCGGGCTCGCCCGGCGCGACCCCAAGCCCTTCCTGGGAACCAGCGACAACACCAACATTCACCACTGGCTGTGGGCGAACGGCATCGCGAGCTTCTACGGCGGCTCCTCACAGGTGCACCTCGGCCCCGGTCCCGGTGTCGATGACGTTCACGCCCGGTCACTGCGAGCCGCACTTGTCACCGGTGAGACGATCGAGGTCACCGACCCTGGCGAGTCAGAAGACGTCGGGGTGGACTGGGGCGACCCGCGGGCCCTGGACTGCTTCGGTGACCGTGAGCCGACCGGGTCGTGGAGCTGGCACGGCCCGGCCCGCCTGGTCTCTGGCCGGTCCTGGGGCGGCTGCCTTGACGTGATCGAGCAGGTCCTCACCGCGGGCCGGTTCCCCTTCGGCCCGGACGTCCTCGACGGCGGAGTCCTGCTCATCGAGACCTCAGAAGAACTCCTCCCCGCACGCAACGTGGGGTGGATCGTCCGCGCGCTGGGGGAGCGCGGCATCCTCAAGGCGGCCGGCGCGGTGCTCGTGGCCCGCCCGCCGGTGTCCGACTTCGCGCGTCGCCCGCCAGCCGAGGAACGCGCACGGCTGCGCGCCGAGCAGCGCGATGTCGTCGCCGGGATCATCGGCCAGTACAACCCCGAAGCCGTCGTGTGCGTCGGAATCCCGTTCGGCCACACGCGCCCGCAGTGGATCCTCCCGCACGGCGGCGCGATCACCGTCGACGGAACCGCCCGCCGGGTCGTCGCCGACTACTCATAGCCAAGCAGGTAGCGCCTGAGGCCGGCAAAGCTGGGATTACACAGGGGACCTGGCACGGTCTCAGGGGCGACGACAGGCTGGTGCCCTGGGTCTTGTGATTCCCGTCGTGCCGCCGTGGGTGACCAGGTCGAGCCCGTACTCCGCGACGTGCGCCACGCCCTCGTCCCAGGCCGGCTTGTCAGTCAGGCCGTACGGCAGCGTGTAGTAGCGGACGTCATCCACGGTCCTGCCGACCAGTTCCCTCGCCGCCGCCTCTACACCCGCCGCGGTCTCATCCACCGTGACAGTGGACCACACACCCGAGGCCGGCACGTGCAGAGGTTCCGTTTACCGCGGCAGTCCTCGCCAGCGGCACAAAGCTTTCGGTTACCGAACCAGGCGGGGCAGCCTACTTAACCCTCTATCAGATTGTCTCGGTTGGTGTCGTTCTGTGCGCCCGCGGCCCGGCGTCAGGGTCGCGGTCACGTCCGGTTGGTGAGAGCGTCAACCGCCCTCTGGTCATCGAGCGGGCCAACCTGGGCGCGGAACGCTCCCATCAGCTCGTCGTGCTTGGCGGCGGCGCCCTCGACGAGACCCCAGTGCGGCTCGTGGTGGTCGCGGGCCCAGTCGTAGGAAGGGTGTGCGGTATCGCCGGACTCCCACACGGCTGACAGGCTGCTCCGGCCCCGGTGAATCACGTAGCGGTCTCTGACAAAAGGAAACTCAGACAGCGTCTCCCCCTGAGCCTTCGCGGACTGGAGCAGACCGGACACGGGGTCTCCTCCGTCGGCGAAGGGCTCGATCCCGTCTCGCCAGACGCGTACCGGGTCGATCAGCAGCGAGTACGCGAGAAAGCTGTACGTTTCGTCCCAGGGGTCCCACCACGACTCGCCGACGATCGCGGCACCGGTCTCCTGCGCCCGGTTCACCGCCTTCTCGAGCGCGTCAGGCCTGCTGACCACGGCGTCGGAGTCGAGAACCCATACCCACTGCGGGAGCTCGGAGCCTCTCGCCGCAAGAACCGAAATGGCCTGGTTGAGCGCCGGGCCGTGCATGGCGTTGCCCGCGTTCGGGATGAGCCGGCACCCCCCGGCCGCGTCGATCTTCGCGCGCAGCTCCGCCGATCCGTCCTTCGAGCCGTTGTCGACGACGACTACCTCCAGTGGCTCCCACTCGAGGATCCGGCGCAGCGACCACAGCATCAGCGCGGTGAGCTCGCGCGTGTTGTACGAGACCGTGACCACCGCGACCCGGCCCGCCCTGCCCGGGCGATCCGGCCAGCGAACGACGCCGTCAGACATGCCCGAAGTCTGCGGCCGCAGCCGGCCCGTGACAAACTCTTTTCCTGTGGCAGCCCCGCGAGCCGCCGCTGATCGTCGTTGACGCCTCTTTCATCCTCGACCGCTGGCGGCCCGCCGACGGGCCCGTTCGGCAGCCTCACCGATGAGACGTCGGCGCATCTCGGGGCCGCTTCCTGTAGCGAGAGCGAGCACCCCGGCGGGTTCGCTGGGGATCGGTTTACGGGCGCCTCCCGGTGCTGGCGAGTTCCGCTACGGCGGCGACGGTTCGGTCGATCTCCGCTTGGGTGTTGTAGTAGTGCGGGGAGAGGCGGACGAGCGGGTGAATGCCGCGCTCTTCGGTGTCGAGCGGGTTGTGCTCGGGCACGGTGGTGCTGACGTTGATGCCGGCCCGGCCGAGTGCGGCTGCGACGTCAGCCGCGCTGCGGCCGGCGATCTTCGCGGTGACGATGGCGCAACGGTGCGTGCCGAGGTCGTGGGTGGTGACGCCCGGGAGCTGACTGAGGTCCTCCCGCAACCGCTCACCGAGGGTGCGGGTGCGGTCGCCGATGGCGTCAAGGCCCAGCTCGAGGGCCTGTTGCACCGCGGCGCCGAGGCCGATGATGTTCACATAGCTGTTCTCCCAGGTTTCGAAACGGCGGGCGCCGTCAGCCCAGGTGAAGCCGCGCCGGCCGTCCCATGTGGCAGAGCGGATCTCGGCAACGAACGGGTCGAGTCGCTCCAGGGCGGTGTCACCGACCCAGAGGAAGCCGGTTCCGCGCGGTCCGCGCAGGAACTTGCGCCCGGTGCCGGTCAGCAGGTCGCAGCCCACGTCGTGGACGTTGACGGGGAACTGGCCGACGGCCTGGGTGGCGTCCAGAAGGTACAGGGCGCCGGCGTCGCGGGCGATGCGCCCGACCGCCGCGGCGGGGTTGATCAGGCCGCCGCTGGTCGGCACCCAGGTCAGCCCGATCAGCTTGGTCCGCTCGTCTACGAGATTGGCAAGTGCGCCGAGGTCGATCTGCCCGTCGCCGTCGTTAGGCACGACCACGATCTCGGCGCCTGAGCGCCGGGCGACCTGCAGGTAGGCCAGCACGTTGCTGCCGTACTCGTCGCGGCCGGTCAGGATCCGGTCACCCGGCCCCAGCGGGATCGAGTAGAAAGCGGCGTTCCACGCGTGGGTCGAGTTGTCGAACAGCGCCACCTCATCGCTCCGGCCGCCCAGCAGCTGCGCCAGCGCGGCATACGTGGCATCGATCTGCTCCCGCGCCTGCGCAGCGGCTTCGTACCCGCCTGCCTCGGCCTCCAGCTGCAGGTGGGTGGTCATCGCCGCCAAGGTTGACCGGGACATCAGCGCTGCCCCTGCATTGTTCAGGTGGACCCGGTGCAAACACCCGGGCGTCTGCGCTCGCAACTGATCAAGGTCCATGCCCCAGCCTGTCATGACTGCCACGATGACACGACGAGCCTCCCGGCACCGTTACATTCAGGAGCGGCGTGGGGAACGCGGCTGGCCGCTAGCGCCGAGGCCAGGCGGTGGGTGTGCTTCGGGGGAACGCACGACAAGGGTGGCAGCTTGTGGGCCGCTAGTTCGTCGTGCATAGGACGTCCATCTAGGACCCTCGTCCGCGTTCACCGGGCCGGGCAGGCGGGAATGTCCTGGCCGACGGACGGGAGCGCCTGGCTCAGACAGTGCGTTCGCGTCCGGTGGAGGTGAGGCCGCCATGACTGGGGACAGGTGCGTGGTCTGCGGGTCTGGCACGCACCGGCCGGCGGATGCGTGCGCGCGGTGCAAGCGGATTCTCGACCGGGTGGAGACCCGCCGCGACGCCTCGGGCGGGGTGCGCCGGGTCGATGCCGCCGCCCGGCTGCGGGCGCTGGCCCGGTCGTGGCGCGACGGCGGCTTCCACTGCTTCTACACGGGCGTCTGCCTGGTTGAGGACCACAGCCGCTGGCGGGATCACCGGTACCTGGTGTTCGAGGACAGGGTCCCAGGTGACGGGGCAAGCGTGGTGGTGACCTGCGCTCTCGTCAGCCGGATGAAGGCGGACCTGACCGAGGACCGGTTCAAGCTGATCGTCACCGAACTGGCGAAAGTGTTCGACGGCGGCACCTTCGATCAGGGCTCTTTCCCGGACCAGCCGCACGCCGGCCTAACCCGGAGGCCACCCGCCTAACGCCGATTGGTGATTGTCCAGGCGCCTGGTGATGACCGAGGTGGAGTTCCCCGTTCCCGCCCTCATCGTCGTGGATCTGCACGTGGTGATGTGCCGTGCACTGTGCTCTGTCACCTGTGCGCCGTGCTGGGCTGCGTTGTGCACCGGGGAGTCGAACCCCTCGCGCTGCCCGCCGCGCGCCAGAAGATGGCCGGGTTTCCCGCCGGCCCCGGGCTGTGCACGCCTCCGCGACGACTACCTGCTCCACCTGGCCGCCCGTCACTCCATGAGATCGAACTCCCAGTTCGACTGCTGGATACGCACGTCAAGCTCGCGTATCTGACGGGCCAGGTCGTCCGCCTGCGCCCGCAGCTGCGCTACCGGCAGGGCAGCGAGCATCTTGA
>Ga0210389_10001753_pt1 | contig 17440 bp, 13 predicted proteins | sample IncBWH28OmetaG_FD_160127 | JGI IMG/M metagenome (GOLD analysis project Ga0210389, IMG submission 160127) | Forest soil microbial communities from Barre Woods Harvard Forest LTER site, Petersham, Massachusetts, United States - Inc-BW-H-28-O ...
GTCGAAAATAGGCGCTACCGGTTCGCGCGGGTGTACAACGGAGAAAATTGGAACCCGCAACTCCACGCGCCCCTGACGCAGCCCGGCGTCAATGTCGTCGCCGGCGAATATCTGCTCGCCGTCAACGGCCGTGAAGTTCGCGCTGACGAGGACGTCTACAGTTATTTTCAGGAAACCGCCGGCAAGCAGACCGTTCTAAGAGTTGGGCCGCACCCGGACGGCTCCGGCTCGCGCGAAGTCACAGTCGTTCCCGTCCCGGACGAATCCGGTTTGCGTAATCGTGCTTGGATCGAAGACAATCTGCGCAAAGTTACCGAACTCAGCGGCGGCAAGCTCGCTTACGTCTATCTTCCCAACACTGGCGCGGGCGGTTTCACCAATTTTAATCGCTACTACTTCGCGCAACTCGGCAAGCAGGGCGCCGTCATTGACGAGCGCTTCAATTCCGGAGGCCAGGCCGCCGATTACATCATCCAGTACATGCAGCGGAAAATTTGGAATTACTGGACCGCGCGCGAGGGGGCCGATTATTCCACGCCTCTCAGCGGAATTTACGGACCCAAGGTGATGATCACCAATGAATTTGCCGGCTCCGGAGGCGACGCGCTGCCCTGGTATTTCCGTCACGTCGGGCTCGGCCCGCTCGTCGGCAAACGCACCTGGGGTGGCTTGGTCGGCATCGGCGGCTATCCCAGCCTGCTCGATGACGGTTTTGTAACCGCGCCGCGCTTCGCTTTTTTCACCACCGATGGAAATTGGGACGTGGAAAACCATGGCGTCGCGCCCGACATAGATATCGAGATGGAGCCCGCAGCCTGGCGGCAAGGCCATGATACGCAGCTCGAAAAAGCGGTAGAAGTGGCCATGCAGGAGCTCGAGAAAAATCCACCCCAGCCGATAAAGCATCCGGCCTACCCGGATTATTCCAAATATTCCACCACGCACTGATCTCGCGCCATGTGGTGAACGATTGACGTCGCGGTGCGGAGGCACTCCGCGCCGCGCGTCATCGCGTACGGCAAATTCGGTTGCAGTCCGCCGCTTAACCCTTTAACTTATTACCTCTTTGCATCGCTCAGGAATTCCATCATGAAAAAGAAAATTCGCATCGTGCAATACGGCCTCGGCCCCATCGGTTCTTCCATCGTCCGCCTCATGCGCCAAAAAAATTCGCTGGAAATCGTCGGCGCGATTGACAAAGACCCCGCCAAAGCCGGCCGCGATCTCGGCGAAGTGGTCGCCGCGCCCGACGCGCCCTGGGGCATCCTGATTTCGCCGGACTCCGGGCCCGTGCTCGAAAAACCCGTGGATGTGATCGTGCACTCCACCTCGTCCTACCTCACCAGCGTGATGGATCAGCTTCTCGAATGCATCGCCGCTGGCTGCTGCATCGTTTCCACTTGCGAGGAACTCGCCTATCCATTCCGAAAACATCCGGAGCTTTCCCAAAAATTGGACGCCGCTGCAAAAGAAGAGGGCGTCGCGCTCGTCGGCACCGGGGTGAATCCCGGCTTCGTGATGGACAAGCTTGCGCTCACGCTCAGCGCCGTCGCGCAGCGCATTGATTGGCTCAGCGCCGTGCGGATCGTGGACGCTTCCAAGCGCCGCCTACCTCTGCAGAAAAAAATCGGCGCCGGTATGACGCCGGAAGAATTTCACGCGCAAGTTGCCGCCGGCGTGATCAAACACCACGGCCTGCCAGAATCCATCGCCATGGTGGCCGATGGTCTGGGGTTTGTTCTGGACGATATTTCCGAAACGATTGAGCCGGTAATCGCTGAAGAAATTATCAAAACGGAATTTCTGGAAGTGGCGCCGGGCCAGGTTGCCGGCGTGCATCAAATCGCGCGTGGCGTCTCGGCCGGAAAAGAAAAAATCTTCATGGAACTAAAAATGTATGTCGGCGCGCGCCATCCCGCCGACACCGTCGTGCTAAAAGGCGAACCACATCTCACCCTGACAATTCCTGGCGGCACCCACGGCGACGTCGCCACCGCCGCCGTCGTCGTAAATTCTATCCCCGCAATCCTGGCCGCCAACGCCGGCCTGCGCACCTCGCGCGACCTTCCTCTCACTTTTTTCCCACCCGACGCCAAACCGTAAACTTAACTCGCCGCCTTGCTCCAAAATCGCGCCACCGCCGAATAATCGGGATCGTCCTTCGACGCATCCTTTACCGCGCTGTACGTCGCGTAGGCCGCGGACGCTGCCGGCAAATTAACGCCCTGCTGCCGCGCCAATTCCAGTGCCAGTCGCATATCTTTGTGCATCAGCCGCAACGGAAAACTCGCCGCATATTCATTCTTCAGGATCAGCGGCGCTTTCACATCCAGCACGCCCGCGCGCGCCATGCTCGACTGCATCACCTCCACCAACTTCTCGCCTCCGACGCCCGCCGAAGTAGCCAGCGCCAATGCTTCCGCCAGCGCCTCCACCTCCAGCGCCAAAATCAAATTCATCGCGAGCTTCACCGTCTGGCCCGCCCCATTTGGACCCAGCAAAAAGAATTTCTTCCCGAGCACTTCCAGGACCGGCTTCGCGCGCTCCAGCACTTCCGCTTTCCCGCCAATCATGAATACCAGTTCGCCCTTTTTTGCGCCCCAATCTCCGCCCGTCACTGGTGCATCTAGAAAATCCACTCCGCGTTCGCCGCAGGCCGCCGCGGCACGCCGTGCCAATTCCGGCGAAATCGTGCTCGAATCGATATAAATGCTGCCGCGCCGCAAACCTTCCATCGCGCCCTGTGCTCCCCACAAAACTTCCTCCAGCGCCGGCGGATCGCTCACAATGGTGATCAGCACGTCCGCCGCCGCTGCGACTCCGCGCGGATTCGCTGCCAGCTTCGCGCCCTCGCTCACCAATTCGTCCGCGCGCGCCGCCGTTCGATTCCACACGACTAGCGGAAATCCCGCCTTCAACACGTTGCGCCCCATCGGCTTGCCCATCAGTCCCAGCCCAATCAATCCAACCGTCGGTTTCATTTCTCGCCTCCCGTACCAGAGCCAAAATATACCTGCGCGGACACACAAATGCGAATAGGCGGGGCGATTTCAGGATTGCATAACTGGATTACATGAGCACAGGCGGGAATTTCTTCTGCAGCTAAGCTATTTTTTCTTTGTAGGCTTTGGCATAGGCCGAACCTGCGCAGCCTCGTCGCGTACTTCAACCACGCGGATCACGTACGCATAAGGAATTTCCACGCGCATCGTTTTCTCTTTCCCGCCCGACGAAAAGTGTTCCTGCACAAAAATCGCTTTGCCGGTGTCGGACTCCAGCGTTCCGACCGTCGATAGCTGTAAATCGCCCGCGCGATAGTGCACCTCCACGCGCTTGCCCACAAGTGCGGAGTATCGTGCCATTCCACCTCAGTCGACCGAATAACGGAAATCTGCCATCCCGCCGACTGCGCAGTATATACGAACTAATAAATAAGTCAGCTATTGTTAATGATGAGGTACGTGAGGGGTAACTACTGCGCTTTGCGGCGCGGGATCGCCGTCGCTTAATTCCAAATTGGCCACAAGCATCAGCGTCACCGCAGCCACCACGCTCGCCGCCAGATATGCAAGAAACACCGGCCACACCCAGCCTAGCGCTCCCGGCTGATCAGCAAATCGCAACGTAGCAATCCACCACGCGATCACTCCGGCCGCCAGCCCGGCAAATGCCGCCAGATTCCCGCTCAGCTCCGAAATCGCCAGCGGATGCTGGCAGCTCGCGCAAACCAGATCATACGAATACGCGGCCACACTTCCAGCCGGCATCACCGCGCCGCAATTCGGACATTTTCTCACCGCCATCGTTCACCTCCGAAGCTTCAACAATTATCGCTCGCCAGGTCCCCGATCAGCGAAAATTCCACGCGGTGGCGGAAAGGATCGATGCGCTCGGCCCGCACCCGCACGCGATCTCCCAGCCGAAAAGTCCGTCTAGCTCCTCCGCCGCGACGCGAACCGCGATACGGCTCGCAAACAATCGAATGGTCGCGGTCGTGATACGCGCACCTCTGTCCGGTAAATTCCTCCAGCCGGTCAATACTCACCAAGCCTTCGACGAAAATTTCCACCAACTCCACAAAAAATCCGAACTTCTGCACCGAAATAATCAGCGCCGAATATTCCTCGCCCAGATGGCTTTCCATGAATTGCGCCGTCTTCCATTCCATCAATTCGCGCTCCGCCGCATCGGCTCTGCGTTCTGCTTCCGAACTTTCCGCGGCGATGTCCTGCAATTCCACGCGGCGATAGGGCCCAAGAACCGCCACAGTTTCCTCTTTCCCTGTGCGCGCGTTCTCCACGTGAGCGCGCAGCGGCGCCACGTCCGGATTTTCCAGCGACCATTTCAGCGCCCGGTGCACGATCAAATCCGGATAACGCCGGATCGGCGAAGTGAAATGCGTATACTCCTTCGTCGCCAGCGCAAAATGTCCCAGCACGTCCACCGCATAGCGCGCCTGCTTCAGCGAACGTAGCATCAGGTAGGAAAGAATCCGCTCTTCCGGCTTGCCCGCGATTTTTTCCGTCAAGCGCTGGTAATGCTGCGGCCGTATGTCCACTTCCTCCGCCGCCGGCATGGTCACGCTCATCGGCTGCATGCGCCCCCGTCCGCGCCCGCCTCCACGCCCTTCGCGTGCTTGGGGGCGCGCTCGCCCGTGCCGCACCACCACGCGCCGCTCCGCTAGATCGTCCACGCCCAGTGAATACCCGAATGCGTGCGCCAGCTCTTCGAACTCCAGCACCTTTTTAGGATCGGGCTTTTCATGAACCCGATGCAGCGAAGCCACGCCGCGTTTCTCCAAATATTCCGCCACGGCTTCATTCGCCGCCAGCATGAACTCCTCGATCAAGCGGTGCGCGATGTTCCGCTCGCTGCGCACAATGCTCAGCATCCGTCCTTCAGCGTCAAATTCGATCACCGCTTCTGGCAAATCGAAATCAATCGAGCCACGCGCGCGCCGCCGCTTGTTCAGCAGCAACGCCAGCTCTTTCATCCTTTGAAACTCGTTCACGAGCGGCGCATAGCGTTGCGTCATTTCCGCATCGCCTTCGATCACTTTGTTGACGTTCGTGTAAGTCATCCGCTCAACCGAGCGGATCACGCCCTGAAAAAATTCCGCCCGCACCAGCTTCGCCGCTTCATCCAACTCCATCACCACGCTCATCACCAGCCGATCCACTTTCGGATTCAGCGAACAAATCCCGTTGGAAAGTTCCTCCGGCAACATCGGAACAGCGCGGTTTGGAAAATAGACTGAAGTACCGCGCAACCGCGCCTCGCGATCCAGTCCTGAACCGCGCGCGACGTAATGCGCCACGTCGGCGATATGCACTTGCAATTCGTAGTGGCCGTTCGGCAGCGCCGTCACGTGCACAGCATCATCAAAATCGCGCGCCGTTTCGCCGTCGATCGTCACAATCGGCAAATGGCGGAAATCGCGCCGCCCGGCGAGATCGCTCTCGGCCACCTGCTTTTGCGCCGCTCGCGCTTCGCTCTGCACTTCGTCCGGAAAAATGTTCGGCAAATGATGTTTGCGAATAATGATTTCGACGTCTACGCCGATGTCACCGGGCCGCCCCAGAATTTCAATCACGCGTCCGGCTGGAGCGAGTCCGCCCTTCGGAAAACGCGTTAGCTCCACATTCACCACCGCGCCATCCAGCTCCGCGTATCGAGTGCGGCTGTTCGGAGCGGCCCCGCCGCCGCTCGCAGCCTCGCGCGCTTTTTCTCGCAGCAGCTCAGGTGTCAGCTCCGCGCCCGGCGGAATGATCACTTCATGCAAAATTCGCACGTCGTAAGGCAGCACCACATTTCCGTGCGGCCCGTAGCGGAACAATCCCACGATCGATGGGTGCTCGCGTCGGACGATCTGCACCACGCGACCTTCTGCTCGCCCGTCGGCGCGCCGCCGCTCGATGCGCGCCAGCACGCGATCGCCGTGCATCGCATCTCCCAACCCGTCGCGCCCGATGAATAAATCCCCCTCCACGCGCGGCATCGGTGAATCCGGCACCAGAAAGGCGTACCCATCGCGATGCGCCACAATTCTTCCCGACACCAGATTCGGATCGCGTCCGCGTCCGGATGCGATAGTCGATTTCGTAGCGGATTCTGCACGCGAAGCATCGCCGCGCGCAGCATGTGCGGCACCAACTCCTGCGGCATCTACACTCGCCGTGTCCTGCTCGAATGGTGCGCTCGCCGCAGCCACCAAATTCGCAGCGCGCACACGTTTTGCCGCAGCAGCTTGCCCAGCCGCTTCCTTCTTCGCGTGTTTCGTCCCGGCCAACCGGAATCTCCCGCCCTGAGTCTCTTCCACCTCGCCATGCTTCTTCAGCTTCTGCAGCACACGCGGCAAAAAGCGTCGGCCGCGATGCTTCAATCCCATGCCGTGCGCGATGTGCCGGATGCTTGCGGGCTGCGAAAGCGTCGCGAGATGCGCGAGCACCAGCTCCGGAGTGACGTCGTCCGCGATGGTCGCTTCTCGTGGTTCGTCGGAATGGCGTTGGCTGGGTGTCATACGGTCACGCACAGGCTAACGGATTTGCGCGCGCGTGGCAAAATTTGCTTACGCTGCGCAGCGCAGTCTTTCAGCGGCAAGGCATGTCACGGTTCGGCGAGCTCGTCTCTGTCCAAGTCCAGCACCACGATTTTGCCGTCTGGTTCACGTTCCAGCGCCGGTGCGTACTGGCGCAACTCCTCGCGCCTCCACCAATTTCCCGTTTCGCGCTTTGTGCGCATTTCCGTGAACCAGTACTGATAAATCACCGTGCGCACCTCGCGCGGCGGCGCGCTCGCGAATGGATTGCTCGCAAACAGCGCCAGCACGTCCGGCTCGTTTTTCAGCAGACGTTCTTCGGTCCAGATCACGAAGCGCGATTGCTGCCACGGTCCTAGCGACGCGAACCACAAATTCCATTCGAACCTCGGCTGGTAGGGCGCGTAAATCCCCGGAGCCTTGTCAATCGCTTGCGGCTTGTAGCGAAACGGGTACGCGATCCAAGTTTTCCCGTCGAGCGTGCCCTGAAATTCGATCTCGTAGCGCTCGTGAATCATCACCGCAAACAATCCATAAGAATTAGCGATGCGAAACGGTTCGAGCGCCCGCACGGGCGCTTCGGGCAGCGGAAAGCCAGGCATGAACATCCACAGCAGCAGTGCGGTCGTGGAATAGAAAACTAGTCCCAAACACGCGCCCGCGAACAGCCTGCGCAGCGGCGTAAATCTTTCGCGCCATTCCGCGCGAGCGCCTGAAGGTTCTGGCGTTCTGGCTGCCGCTCCAGTCGTATCAGCCGCAGCCATCGCGCTCTTCCCGTGAATCAGCTCGCGGAACCGCAAGGGCAAAATCCATTCCAGAAACCGGTCGTCCAGCAGCAGCACACCCAGCAGCAACACCAGATAATTCAGAAACGTATAATTCGCAGTGGCAATAATCGAGATCTCAAACGGCGTCACGATAAAAAAGCATGCAATGCGAAACCGCCTCGGCAGAAACAGCATCCACACGATCAGCAGTTCCGTCACCAGCGTGTAAGCCGTCGCCGAAGCGTGAAACCAGTGCGGCAAATGCTGTACGTACCATCCGATCCAGGTCGGCAGCGGCCCGTTCTGGTAGTAATCGTCCATCGCGGTGAAATTCCGCCACGCTTGATCGCCGCTACCGATTTTCGCCACGCCCGATTCGAAATAAATCCGGAACCATTCCCACTGCAGCAGAAAAAGACTTGCGCGCGAAGGAGGGTTTAGCTCTCCCAGCCCGGGCCGCAATCCCGGCGGCGCGAAAAACAGCGCGATGAATCCCGCTTCCAGCAACATGCCGTCCGATTGATACCCGGAAAAGTCTCGCGCCACGCTCACAAACGAAACAAAGCACAAGAAGCAAATCAGCAGCGCCGCGCGCGGCCACAGATTCAGTGTCACCAGCAGCGACGCAACTAGCCCCACCCAGCACAGCATCATCAACGCGCCGTTGCTCGCGCCGAACCACAGCAGAGTCGGCACGGTCCAGTAACTCTGCAAGTGCAGCGCCGCACTCACGGCCTGTAGGTAATCCGCCGCCGGCAAGATGCCGTTCGGCCCAATGAGTCCCTTGATCTGGAAGAGCAGCGAATAAAACGCGGAAAAATAAATCAGCCCCAGCACGCGCAAAACAATCCAGCGCGGCCACAAGTGCCCGGGCCGTTTCTCGGTGATTGGCTCCGGTCCCAGGAGCCAGTTCACCACGCCCTGAAGAATTCCTTCGTCCATGGCCTGCGATTATACGGCGAAAGTTCGCGACTCTCGGGACAGTTCGGTACGCAAGGCAAGAAAAGTTCGAAGCAGCTACAACCTACACTGAGGAAACGCTTTTATCTCGCTGGGCCAGCTTCACGAAACTGGGCGGCCGCGGCACTTTGCCAATCGCCTCTCGCCCTTCCGCTAATCCAATCAAAAATTCCTGCGCATTAAAGCGAAATCCGTTCCGTGAGTGTGCCGCTGCGCCAGCATCGCTTCCGCGCACGTAGCGCCCGTCCGCCAACAATATTCTGGTCTTCTCCGTATCCGCCAAGTAAGGCTCGATTACCTGGCCAAACACTTGCTTGCACATTTCCACGTCGCGTATATGGAACATCACTTCCACGCGTTCGTAAATGTTCCGGTGCATCCAATCCGCGCTTCCCAGATAGAGCTCGGTCTTCCCACCATTTCCAAAAACGAAAATCCGGCTGTGTTCCAGAAACCGCCCCACCACGCTGCGCACCCGAATCCGGCTGCTGATCCCGCGCACTCCGGGACGCAACGCGCAAGCTCCGCGCACCACGAGCTCAATCTGCACGCCTGCCTGCGAAGCGCGATACAGCGCTTGAATCGTCTTTTCGTCCAGCAGCGCATTCACCTTCGCGAAAATAAACGCCGGCCTGCCCGCCTTCGCATGAGCGGTCTCGCGTTCGATCAATTTCAAGCAACTTTTCCCCAAATTCAATGGCGCCACGAACAGCGGCTCGTAGTTCGGCCGCTCCGAATAAGCCGTCAAATAGTTGAAGACATGATGCACGGCATGAGTGATATGCGCATCGCTCGTCAGCAAGCTCAAATCCGTGTAGTAGCGTGCCGTCGATGGATTGTAATTCCCAGTCCCCAAGTGCGCGTAACGCCGAATCTGCCCGTCGCTTTCCCGGCGCGCGATCAAAGCAAGCTTGCAATGCGTCTTCAAACCCGACACTCCGTAGAACACTTGCACGCCCGCTTCCTGTAGATTCCGCGCCCAGCGAATGTTGGAGGCCTCGTCAAACCGCGCCTTCAATTCCACCACCACGGCCACTTCTTTCTTGGCCGCGGCTTCAATCAACGCACGCACAATCGGCGAATTTTCGCTGGTGCGGTACAGCGTCTGCTTGATCGAAAGCACGTCCGGATCTTTCGCCGCGCTCTCGATCAACCGCACCACCGCCGAATACGAATCGTACGGATGATGCAGCAGCAAATCGCGTTTGCGAATCAACTCGAACAGCGAAGTCGCGCCGGACTTCAGCGCCAGCTCCCGCGGCACGAATGGCTGGAACTTCAAATCCGGGCGCGGCGCCTGATCGTACAGATATGAAATGCGGGCCAGGTTCGGCGGCCCGTCCACGCGAAAAATCTGCCACGGCGCCAGCCGAAAATTCGCCACCAGCCGATCAATAATTTCCTGGTTTGCGCTGGCTTCAATCTCCAGCCGCACCGCTTCGCCCTTGCGCCGCCGGTGCAATTGCGCGTCCACTGTGTCCATGATGCTGCGCGATTCTTCCTCTTCCAGGTACAAATTGCTGTTGCGCGTCACGCGAAATCCCGCGGCCGAAAGCACTTCATAGCCGTGATACAGGCGGTTCGCAAACGCCTGGATCACATCGGACAAAAACACATATTCGATGGCCCCATTCTTCGCCGGCAGCAACACCAAGCGCGGCAGCGCGCGCGGTACAGTCACCACCCCCAGATAAGTCTGTCCGCCGCGCCGCTTGCGCTTCAGCAGAAATGCCAGGCACAGCGCTTTATTCAGCACGTGCGGAAACGGATGCGCCGGGTCCACTGTCACCGGCGTCAGCAGCGGTTCTACCGACTTGATGTAATAATTTTCAATGTACAAGCGCGCCGCAGGTCCCAGTTTCTTCCAGCTCACCACGCGAACTGATTCCGCTGCGAGCGCCGGCAGCAATTCCTCGCGCCAGCAGTCGTACTGCGCTTTCACGAAGCTGTGAATTGTTTCCGCCAACCCTTTCAGCACTTCCGCCGGCGCGCGCCCATCCGGGCCGGGCTCGCAATTTCCGTGCTCCACCTGCTGCAGGATGCCTGCCACGCGCACCTCGACGAATTCATCCAGGTTGCTCGCGGTGATCGCTAAAAACTTCACGCGCTCGAGCAGCGGATTCTTTTCGTCACGCGCCTCTTCCAGCACTCGTTCGTTGAATTGCATCCACGAATGGTGCCGGTTGAAGATGTATTGTGGGTGCGCTACATCGTTGTTTTTCATGAGGTCCCTGCGGTCAAAAATAATAACGCAATCGTGTTACAGCCGTGTTACCAACTCGGCGCGCCCGCCGCGTCGCCTTGATTTTCACACTTGTAGGTCTTGCCAGCCAAACGAGATAGGCTCCCCGGACCTACTTTCCCCGTTTCATGTTAGGATTTTCCGCCCGAACGATTCCTGCGTCCTTTAAGAGGTTAAAAGATTTTGACGTTTGTCGCGTACGCATTCCTGGCCCTCGCCGCCATCCCTTTCATCTATTATTTGCTCTCTCTTTACAGCACCGTGCGCTATTTCCGCGCCTCGCGCAGCGACGTCGCTCCAAATACCGATTTCAATCCTCCGATCAGTTGCCTGAAACCGGTAAAAGGCCTCGACCCGGAAGCCTACGAAAATTACGCCACTTACTGCCGCCAGGATTATCCCGATTACGAATTAGTCTTTTGCGTGGATCCAGGTGACCCCGCCCTACCGGTTCTCGAAAGACTGATCCGCGATTTTCCCGAGCGCCGCATCCGCCTGCTTTTTGGCTCCGGTCGCGATGCAGTGAATGACAAAGTCGCGCGGCTCACTCGGCTGGTCGCCGAAGCGCAGTACGAATATTTCGTGATCACGGACAGTGACGTGCGCGTCGGTCCCGATTATCTGCGCACCGTGATCTCGCCCTTCCGCGATCCGCACGTGGGCGCGGCCACCTGCCTCTATTCTTCCACCGAAGAACGAAATGTCACCGAAAGACTACAATCCATCGGCATGATTTCCGACTTTTTCGCCGGCGTCATGGTCGCGTGGCAACTCGACGGCATCAAATTCACATTCGGCCAGTCCATTATCACCACGCGCAAAGCCATCGAGGGCTACGGGGGCTACCCGACGATTGAAGACCGCCCCGCTGACGATGTTTACGCCGGCCGCCTGGTCGCCGAGCAAGGGTACGAAGTAAAACTTTTGCCCTACGTCGTACACTCCGTCGCGGATTTTGATTCCCTTCGCGAATTTCTCTACAAACGCCTGCGCTGGATGACCGTCATGCGCCTGATGCGCCCCTGGGGCCACCTCGGCCTCATTTTCACCTGGGGATTGCCGTGGTCGCTCGTCGCCATCGCAATCCATCCCTCGCTGGCCGTCGCCGCCACATATCTCGGCATTTACTTATTCTTGCGCCTCATCATGACCTGGCTCATCGGTATCTGGGGAATGAAGCAGCCGCGCGTCTGGAAAAAAATGCCGCTGATTCCGCTCTGGGACGCCATTGCCTTCGCCATCTGGCTGGCCAGCTTTACCCGCCACACCATCCGCTGGCGCGGCGTCAATTATTATTTGCGCGAAGGCAAACTCACAGCCGTCACTCCACGCAGTACGCCAAGTGTTTCGCGCTGAAAGAATTCCCGCCGGCCGCCGCACTGTCGAGATCGTCGTCTTTTTTGTAGTCACCAGGCTTTTCCCTCTGTGCCCTCTGTGTTAAATCTTTTGTCTTTCCCAAAACGGGTCGCAAACCTTGTTTCGGTTTCTCCACGAAATCGAGTAAAATAATTTGCATACCATGCTAATAAATCTGCATCTATTCACAATGAACGCGTCGTATCACCGCGCCTCGTGTACCGGGCGGCCGCGCACCGCATGACGTCATCCGGCGGCTTGCACCTGAAGACTTTCGTCCTGATATTCCTGATGATCATGTTCGGCCCGCTCGGGCAGGTTTCTCTCAGCAAAGGCATGAAGACCATCGGCGGAATATCGCTGCATCAACCAGCGGACATGCTCCACGTCGGCCTGCAAATTTTGCAGTCACCTTTCATTTGGCTCGGCATCCTGCTCCAGTTGATGTTTTTTGTTTGCTATTTGCTCGTTTTGTCCTGGGCCGATTACAGTTTCGTCCAGCCCGCCGGCTCCATCGCGTACGCCGTCGTCGCCCTGCAAGCGCACTTCATCCTGAAAGAACCGATCTCGCCCCTTCGCTGGGCCGGCGTATGCGTGATTTGCCTGGGCGTGCTGATCGTGGGCCACACCTCGCCGCGCACCACGGAGCAAATATAATGGCCTGGGAAACCCTGCTGCTCGTTCTGATCGTCTTCGCCGGCACCTCGGGCGAACTCTGCGTGAGCCGTGCGATGAAAACCATCGGCGAAGTGCACGATTTCCGTCCCAGCTCACTGCTACGCGTCATATTCCGCGCGATCCAGGTTCCGTGGATGTGGCTCGGCGTCGGGCTGATGGCGGTTGCGTTTTTTTCATTGCTGGGCGCGCTGTCCATGGAAAATGTCAGCTTTGTCGTGCCAGTCACGGCCCTCAGCTACGCTGCCGGCGCCCTTGGCGGCCAGGTATTTCTCGGCGAACGAGTCTCGCGCCGCCGCTGGCTCGGCGTTCTTCTCGTCTGCATCGGCGTAACGCTAGTTTTCCTCGGCAGAAAATAACCGCTCACGACCGGCGAGTAGCGGCGGCCTGCCGGTAGGCAAGCGTCTCGCCGGCTCTTCGCATTTGACTTGGATTTAGATTTCATCAGCCACTGTCGCAGATCCTGTTCCGCACCTTCGCGCCGAACCTGCAACCGCTTCGCCGCATCTATAATATGGACGACGCGCTAAACTCTCGCTACGATTGATGTAAGCGAAACACTGAGGAGTGTTGGAATTTGTGCGGCATCGCCGGTTTCACCCATAAGAATTGGTCGCCCGATTCAGACCGCATACGGCGCGCCGCGGCGACCCTCGTTCATCGGGGCCCAGACCAGCAAGGCGTCTTTCAATCCGAAATCTGCTCGCTCGGCGCCACGCGCCTGAAAATTATTGACCTCGAAGGCGGCGACCAGCCGATCTTCTCGCCGAATGGCGATGCCGTAATCGTCTTCAATGGCGAAATCTACAATCACATGGAACTGCGAGCCGAACTGGAAACGCTCGGTCATCGATTCAAATCTCACTCCGACACCGAAACCGTCCTCCACGCCTTCCTCGAATGGGACACGCAATGCTTCTCGCGCCTGCGCGGCATGTTCGCCATCGCACTCTGGACCGAATCTTCCCGCCGCCTGGTAATTGCCCGTGATCGCCTAGGCATCAAGCCGCTCTACATCGCGCATCTCGGCCAAGACCTACTGTTCGGCTCCGAACTGAAATCGCTTTTCATCCATCCCGAACTCGCGCGCCGCCTCAGCCTCCAAGGCCTCGATTGTTACTTGTCGCTGAACTATGTCCCGTGCCCCTGGACGCTAGTGGACGGAATCGAAAAACTCGCGCCTGGAAACTGGCTTGAATGGCGCGACGGAAAAGTTCGCTCGGACAGTTATTGGAAGCTGCCATTCGAAAATCCGCGCAACTGGACCCTCGACGCCGCCAAAGAAGAACTCGACTCGCTGCTCCAAAAATCCACCCGCGAGCATCTGCTGTCCGACGTGCCTCTCGGCGTCTGGCTCAGCGGTGGCGTGGATTCTTCCACCATCCTGCACTACGCCGCGCAAGTCTCCACCTCGCGCCTGAAAACTTTCTCCATCTCATTCCGCGGCCGCAGTTTTGATGAAAGCGGATACATCAGACAGGTCGTCGACCATTACCAGACCGAGCACGAAGAGTTGGACCTCACGCCCGACGAAGATCTTGCCAGCGCGATCGCGGAGTTCGCCTACTACTCCGACGAACCCACTGCCGATGCGGGCGCTCTGCCCGTCTGGTTCCTCTCCAAAATGTGCAAGCGCCGCACTACTGTTGCGCTCAGCGGCGAAGGTGCTGATGAATTATTCGGCGGCTACCTCACCTATCGCGCCAACTCGCTCGCGCGCACCGCCAGACATCTGCCGTCGTCGGCCCTGCGCCTCGCGCTCCAAGGCATCAGCCACTGGCCCGTCTCCGACGACAAGATCAGCCTCGAATACAAAGTGAAACGCTTCCTCGAAGGCTGCACTATGTCGCCCGAGCGCGCCCACGTTTTTTGGAACGGCACGTTCTCTGATAAAGAGAAGCACGCTCTGCTGCAGACGCAGGTGCCCAACGCGCTACACGATATCCTCGGCGAGCTGGGCGGAAAAGTCACTTCGAAAGACCCGCTCGCGCCTTTCCTGTGGTTCGATCAAAAATATTATCTTCCCGGCGACATCCTCACAAAAGTTGATCGCATGAGCATGGCGCACTCCGTCGAAGTCCGCCCGCCGTTCCTCGATCATCGCATCGTGGAATTCGCCGCCACCCTGCCCGCGTCCCTGAAAATCCAAGGTTCGCGCCAGAAATTTATGCTCAAAGAGCTTATGAAAAATAAGCTTCCCCAGGCGGTACTCACGCGCAAAAAAATCGGCTTCGACATCCCCGCGCACGAATGGCTGCGTGGCCCGCTGCGCGCCTTACTGACAGACACGGTGAACGCCGGCCTCGCCGACCATCCCGGCCTGTTCCAACCAAAAGCCGTGCAATCTCTTTTGCAAGCCCACATGGACAGGCGCGCCAATCTGGGTTATCACCTGTGGGGCTTGCTGATTCTTTTTCTATGGATGAAAGAATGGCGGATTCAGGCAGCACCCTCTCCGGCCAGCCATTATTCGGCCCCGGAAAGAACTGGTATCTCTACTTAATCGTTTTACTGTTTGCCGGAGCGATTTATGTGGGTTGCATCGTTTCTCCGCCGTCTCTCATGGACGACGTTGACTCCGTGCAGGCGCAAATCGCTCGGAACATGCTCGTCTCCGGCGACTGGGTAACTGCTCGCCTTGATGGCGTCCCCTATCTCGAAAAGCCTCCGCTCATCTATTGGACCATCGCGCTTTCCTACAAAGTTTTCGGCGTGCACGACTGGTCCGCGCGCATTCCCATGGCGCTTTCCGCGCTCGCTCTTTGCTGGGTCACTGCGGCTTTCGGCTTGTGGGCTTTCGGTAAGCGCGCGGGATTCTATGCGGGCCTATGCATCAGCACTTGTGTCGGCCTGTTTCTCTTTACGCGCGTTTTGATTCCAGACGTAATGCTGACGTTCACCACCGCGCTAGCCATGTGGGCCTTCCTGCGCGCCATTGACGCCGAAGAACCTCGCCCGCGCCTCTGGGCTTTTCTCTTCGCCGCAAGTCTAGGCGCTGGCCTGCTTCTGAAAAGCTTAATCGCCGTTGTGTTTCCGGTGGGCGCAGCGATTGTCTATCTACTTCTCACGCGCCAGCTTTTTTCCTGGAATGTCTGGAAACGCCTGCATCCGTTCAGCGGCACGCTGGTAATTCTGTTGATCGCCGCTCCCTGGCACATCCTGGCCATGCTGCGCAATCCACCGTATTTTGTGTTCACGCTGCACAGTGGCCCCAATTCCTATCACGGATTCCTCTGGTTCTTTTTCATCAACGAGCAACTGCTCCGCTTCCTCAATATGCGTTACCCGCGCGATTACAATACTGTTCCACGACTCTACTTCTGGCTGTTTCACTTGATCTGGCTGTTTCCCTGGTCCGTGTATCTCCCGGCCGTAGCCAAGCTTTCCTTCAAGCCAATTGATCGCGCCGGCCGCGCCCGCCTGCTCTCGCTCTGCTGGCTCGGCTTCGTTCTGATCTTCTTCACATTCTCTACCACGCAGGAATATTATTCGATGCCGTGCTACCCCGCACTGGCGTTGCTCATCGGCTCTGCCATGGCTACGGAGAATGTTTGGGTCCGCCGCGGCACTCGCACGCTCGCCGTTATCGCTGCGTGTGCCGCGATCGCGGCCTTCGCGATTTACTGGAACGTGCGCAATCTGCCCGCTCCCGGCGATATTTCCTCCGCATTGTCCAGCAATCCGAAATCTTACAGCCTGTCCCTCGGACACATGCTCGACCTCACACTGCCGTCCTTTGCCTATTTACGTGTCCCGCTGCTCTTGGCATCCATCGCCTTTCTCGTCGGAGCGTTGGGAAATCTTCGCGCCACCGGCCAGCGCGCCTTTCTCGCCTCCGCGCTCATGATGGTTCTATTTTTTCACGCAGCGCGCATGGCCATGGTCGTATTCGACCCCTATCTTTCCTCGCGCCCCCTCGCGGAAGTGCTGCTGAAATCACCCGCGGGCGCCCTCATCGTCGAGCGCCACTATTACCCGACATCCTCCATCTTTTTCTACACCAACCGCACGGCCCTGCTCTTAAACGGCCGCGTCCTGAATCTCGAGTACGGCTCGAACGCCCCGGGCGCCGCCGACGTCTTCATTGACGATGCAAAATTCGCAACCCTCTGGACGACCCAGCCGCGTTTCTATCTGGTCTGCGCGCAAAACAGCCTCCCACGTCTGCAAACTCTAGTAGGCGCCACAAACCTTAACGTCGTTGCCGAAAGCGGCGGCAAACTCCTGCTGACGAATCATCCGCTGCCCACGGCGACCGCATCTGCGCCGCAACCCGTGCCCGCTTCGCTGCACTCGCCATCTGCCACCAAGAACGGTAAGATATGAAGCTGTTCAGCCGCAGTAATTCATAGCAGCCAACAGCGCCTGCCTAGCATCAAACAGCAGCGCTCAAACGTAAAAGAAGTTAGCAAAGCGAGCGGAGGAAGTATGAAGATTGCAGTCCTAGGTGGAGACGGATACTGCGGTTGGGCAACCGCCCTATACTTGTCCAAGCAAGGCCACGACGTGGCCATCGTGGACAACTTCGTCCGCCGCCAATGGGACCACGAGCTGGGCGCGCAAACTCTCACTCCCATTCGCCCGCTCTCCGACCGCCTCAGCGCTTGGCACCGCCTCACCGGACGAACTATCGAATCCTACGTGGGCGACATTACCGACTATGAATTTCTCAGCAACTTCATCAAGAGTTTCGAACCAGAGTCCGTCGTCCACTTCGCCGAACAGCGCTCCGCCCCCTACTCCATGATTGATCGCGGCCACGCCGTCTACACCCAGGTCAACAACGTAGTCGGCACCCTGAATCTTCTGTTCGCTCTGCGCGAACTGCAACCCGATTGCCACCTGGTAAAACTCGGCACCATGGGCGAGTACGGCACTCCGAACATTGACATCGAAGAAGGC
>Ga0210389_10001755_pt1 | contig 17426 bp, 17 predicted proteins | sample IncBWH28OmetaG_FD_160127 | JGI IMG/M metagenome (GOLD analysis project Ga0210389, IMG submission 160127) | Forest soil microbial communities from Barre Woods Harvard Forest LTER site, Petersham, Massachusetts, United States - Inc-BW-H-28-O ...
CGGGAGCGGCCTCGGGCCGGACTTGACCCGCGCCGGACGCCAACGCAGCGTGGCCTATTTGCGCGAATCGGTGGTTGCTCCGAACGCCGAGATCACGCCCGGTTTCGACACCCTCACGGTGGTCACACACGACGGCAAGATCACCGGCCTCGACAAAGGATTGGATAACTTTTCGGCCCGATTAATGGATCTCTCTGGCCACTATTATTCGTTTCAGAAGGACGAGGTGACATCCATCCAGCGCGAGGACCGGTCCTTGATGCCGGCCACTTATAGCAAGATGTTCACCGCCAAAGAACTGGACGACCTGGTCGCTTATCTGGCCAGTTTGGGAGGAGCACAACGATGAATTTCACGGCGATCGCAGGGCTGCTCGGGATGGCGCTGCTCACGAACGCGCAAACCAAATCGGGCGAATGGCGGACCTACGGCCAGAACCCGCAAGGCTGGCGCTACAGCGATCTCACGCAGATCGACACTCGCACGGTGGCGAACCTCGCCCCCAAATGGATTTATCAGACCGGCGTCGGCGGGTCGGAAACAACGCCGCTGGTTTTCGACGGGATGATGTTCGTCGCCGCCCCATCGAACAATTCCTGGGCGTTGGATGCCATCACCGGCCGGCCTGTGTGGCACGTTCATAAGACTCCTCCGGGGCCGCTCGATCTGTGCTGCGGCGAAGTGAATCGCGGCTTTGCGGTACAAGGAGACAAGCTGTTCCGCGTGAATATCGAGGGGACGCTGGTCGCGCTCGACATAAAGTCCGGCGCTACGCTCTGGGAGGCGCCGCTGGCCGATTACAAGCAGGGGTATAGCGCCACCGCTGCGCCGCTGGTGGTTAAGAATCTGGTGTTGACGGGAATCGCCGGCGCCGAATTCGGAACGCGCGGCTTCGTCGATGCCTACGACGTGAATACCGGTAAGCGGGTGTGGCGCTTTAATACCGTCGCTGGTCAAGGCGAGCCGGGCGGCGAAAGCTGGTCGGGCGATTCATGGAAGCGCGGCGGCGCATCTACCTGGGTCACCGGAACCTACGACCCTGATCTGAATCTGGTTTATTGGGGCACGGGCAATCCGGGGCCGGATATGGACGGCGATGTCCGGCGCGGCGACAACCTATATTCCTGTAGCGTGATCGCACTGGATGCCGACACCGGAAAGCTGAAATGGTTTTATCAGTTCACACCGCACGATACCCACGATTGGGATGCGATCAGCGATCCGCTGCCGGTGGATCTCACCGTGGATGGCCGCAAAGTGAAAGCGCTGATCCAGGCCAATCGCAATGGATTTTTCTACACGCTCGATCGCACGAACGGAAAGGTCCTGAAGGCCAGGGCGTATACGAAGGTGACCTGGGCGGATGGAATCGGTCCGGATGGACGCCCGATTCTGATTGCCGGCCAGGAACCCACCGAAGAGGGCAAGTTCGCTTGTCCGGGTCTGGGCGGCGGCCATAACTGGCAAGCTACCACCTACAGTCCTCGGACCGGCTTCTACTATTTCAGCTCCAGCGAAAATTGCCACCTGTTCTACAAAAGCAAGCAGGATTTCACGCCCGGCCAGTGGTATCAGGCCAGCAACGTGGAAGGTCCGCCGGGCACGCACGGGACGGGCGCGATTCTGGCCGTCGATCCCACTACCGCCCAAACCAAGTGGCGCTTCGACATGGTCACCACGCCGTCGGCAGGACTGCTCGCGACGGCGGGCGGCTTGGTATTCACCGGCGATCCGCAGGGCTACCTGATCGCGTTCGACGACCGCACCGGCAAAGTGCTTTGGAAATTCCAGACCGGGGCATCGATCCACGCGCCGCCCATTAGCTACGCGGTAGATGGAAAGCAGTATATCGCGATCGCGGCGGGCGACGCGATCATCACCTTCGCGCTCAAATAGGAGCTCGGGAATATATTTCGACCCACTGGCCCCGCCGCGTCCAGCGCTGGATCGGGACCAATCCGAAGTGATCGCGCACTTGCGTCGTATTCATCTGCGGTTCGTACTCATAGAAGCGATGCAAGAATCGCTCAATAGCTTGGAATCGCAGGACGCCCCATTCCGGCTCCCAGGTCCGGGAATACAACACTAATACGTCGACATCTTTCGGATCGACAACGCGCAGCGTCGAATACCGAAGATCGCCGGTTTCAGCAGGTAACAGCTTGGCATTCACGTATCCAAAGGCGGGATTGCGTAGAGCCTGTGTGAGCGGCCAAGCAGTGTAGATGCGGCGGGATGGATAAGTTTTCTCGACGAATTGGGCGGCGGTTCGCTGCAGCTCGACGAAATCGACCATGGCCAGATTGTTTTCGAAGGGAAATGGAAAGGGAGGATTGAAAATCAGTCCAGCTAGCAGCCCGGCGGCGACCACCGCAATGCTGGTATTGCGCCACATCGGCCGCAGCAAGCTCCATCCGGCGCTCATCGCGATGTAGACCAGCGGCAATACCGGAAGAAGGTAGCGCTCCAGCTCCGCGCCGCCCAGCACGCTGACCAGCAGCACGTGCGCGCCGATAAACAGCCACGTGACCCGCCAGGCGCGATTGGAATAGATCCGCGTTTTCTTCAATGCCAGCACGATGGCCACTGTACCCGCCCATCGGAAGTCGGCCAGGAAAAGATAGTAAATGCGCCGCAGGAAGCACAGTGAGGCACGGACCGGATTGAGCGCGTAGCCGAGATTGTAGTGCGTAAATCCGGCGTCTCCGAAGACGTGGCCGGTGGCACGCCAGAGAATAAAGAACCAGACGGCCAGGACTGCGAAGGGGGCGATGTAGTAAGCGGCGGATTTGCTGCGCGGCGGATCGGCCAAAAGGAACAGGACTAAAATCATCGGCAATAGCGCGCCGGTCTCTTTGACAAGAACCAGCGCCGTACAAGCCAGGGCCGCGGCAGGATGCCGGTCCTGCAAGAACAACAGCAGCGCGAGCACAGTAAAGAGCATGGCCGGCATGTCCAGTTGCGCCATCATGGCCTGCGTGTAGAACAAGGGATCGATCAGCAGCAACAGGGCCGGGGCGAACGCCGGCGCGCCGTGCAGTCCACGGCACAAATGGATGGCGAGGAGAAAAGTGAAAAACGAGGCGCAACTCCCCAGCAGCAGCATCGCGGCGCGAGTGGCCGGGATCGAGTAGCCGAAGATGTCCCAAACCGCGGCGAGATACGCCATCACGCCGGGAGGGTGCGCGTTCGGGACTGTAGAATGCGGAATCCAGGCTCCGTCGTGGTAGATGTCGAGCGCGGCCGGCACGAACTGGCCCAACTCATCCCAGAAATATGGCAGGCCGAAGTAGGCAACGTGCGTGAGGAAGACAACCAGCGTAAACGACAGCAGGAAGAACAGGTAGGTATCTAGCCTGACGCCGCGCCTACTCTTCGGTCCAGCCTCGGAGGGCGCCGTCATTACTGGATCGCGCTGGCTTGGCCGGTGCTATGGGGCTCCAGCTTGATCTCGCCGAAGGTCTGCTCGTATTGCGAAATATTTTGATTCAAAACATTCAGCAAGGCCTTGGCCTGCTGCGGGCTGAGATAGACACCCTGGAAGTTGTGGATGACAACGTTCTCGGGCGAGGTCTGATTCACGGTGCCGAACATCAGGAAGAAATCCCAGAGGTTCACTCGAATCTGCACGCTGTTGGCGTAACTTTCCCGGTACTCCGGCGTGTTCACCAACTGAAATTTCGGCTGTCCTTGTGGCGTCATAGACACCACCATACTGACACACCAAGGCGGTACTAACATACCGGGCCGGGATAGGATGGAGTGTCATAGGATATGGCGTGGCATAGGATAATGTTGCGAGTGATTAGAATGTCCGATCGAGCGCTCAGAATTTTTGCGGCCGTGGTGATTTGGTGCTCGTATGTTTCAGCGGCTACGCAGGTGATCTTGCTCGGGACAGGGACGCCAGCCATGGATCCCGACCGATCCGGCCCGGCCACCGCAATCGTTGTGGGCGAGACAGCCTATCTGATCGACTTCGGTCCGGGCGTAGTCCGGCGTGCCGCCGCCGCGGCCGCGAAAGGTTTTCCAGCGGTCCGGCCGGAAAATCTCAAGACTGCGTTTCTCACTCACCTGCACTCCGATCACACGGTCGGTTATCCCGATCTGATCTTCACGCCGTGGGTCATGGCACGGAAAGATACGCTCAACGTTTACGGACCCAAAGGGCTGAAAGCGATGACTGATCACATTTTGGCGGCCTGGCAGGAGGACATCAACATCCGAACCAAAGGTTTGGAACAGCGCTGGCCGCTGCGCGTGGCCGCGCACGAAATCAAACCGGGTGTTGTCTATAGTGATTCGCAGGTTCGCGTGACGGCTTTTCCGGTGCCGCACGGAGAGTGGGACGAAGCGTATGGCTACCGGTTTGATACACCGGATCGCGTTATCGTTATTTCCGGGGATACGCGGCCTAGTCCCGAGCTCGTAAAGGCTTGCAAGCGCTGCGATATTCTGATTCACGAAGTCTATCCGATGGGCTCCCGCGCCACCATGCCGGACTGGCCGAAATATCGCGCCCAATATCACACGTCCACTCAGGAGCTGGCGGAGATTGCGAGCCAAAGCCAACCGGGGCTGCTGATCGTTTATCATCGCACCGGCGGATTGTCGAATTTTTCCGACGAACAGTATTTGAAGGAGATTGGCCAAGGGTATTCAGGAAAGGTAGTGATCGGACATGATCTCGAAGTATATTGATTCGGCGTTTGTGTCGCTTGCTGGGGCAGCTGTTTTATTGGCCGCAAGCGGGTCCGCCGCGGCGGAGGTTGTCGAAAAAAGCAAGAACATCGCGGGCGTCTCGGTTCACTACAAAGTTGTGCTTCCGAGCCATTACGACGCAGCGAAGGCTTATCCGGGGGTGCTCGCCTTCGGCGGCGGGCCGCAGACGATGAACATTGTCGATGGCGCGATCCAGCGCAATTGGCGGGACGAAGCGGAACGGCGCGGCTACATCGTCGTGATTCCGGCGGCGCCGGATGGCCAGCTGTTCTTCGAAGGCGGCGAGCGCATCTTCCCCGAGTTCCTGACGAAGATTCTGGCGGATTACAAGATCGCCGACAATAAATTTCACATTGCCGGGCAATCCAATGGAGGAATCAGCGCCTTTCATGTGGCCGCGACGTATCCACAATATTTCTGGTCCGTCACCGGCTTCCCGGGCTACCTTCCGGACGCAACGCCCGCGCGCGTGGGCGCACTGGCGAAGATGTGTATCAACATGCACGTCGGAGAACTGGACACGGGCTGGAAAGAAGAGATGCAACAGCAGGCCGCGCAATTTCGGGCGAAAGGGATGACGGTTCGAATCACGGTCGAGAAGGGACAAAGCCATCGGCTGGACACTTTAGCCGGGGACGGGGCGGCGCGGCTTTTCAATCAATTCGAAGAGGCGCGCCAGGGTTGTTCCAAGTGAGACGGCTCTAAGTTGCGCGGCGACTATTCGCCCTGGAAAAGATTTTCCAGTAACTGGCAGCTCGAGTCCATTAAGTGGTCGATTTGAGGTTGCACCAGCGAGGACCGGGCGATGGACGTGATGCGGCGCGAGATGGCTTCCGCCGTCACCCGCTTCCGTTCCGAGGGCGGCCAATGACTGATGACGTCCAGCCGGTAGTCCAGGAACCGGATTTCGGATTCAGCGGGAGTCTCCACCGTGGTCGTGGTCATAAACCCACTCATCGGCGCGAGTTCAAACATCCTCTCAAATATTGCTGGGCTCCGCCGATAAGTGAATCAGCCAGAGGAGCAGCATGACGACTGTCGAGCCCGAAGCCCGTTCCAAGCCACCGGAGGAAAAGAAACCCTGGGCCTTAGATGACCTGCCGCCGTTTCCCTTGGTGGCGACGCGTCTGCTGGAAGTGCTTTCCCATGACAACGCGCATATTACGGGCGTCGGCCGAATCATCGCCGCCGAGCCGGTATTTGCCAGCCGGGTGCTGCAGATGGCCAACTCCCCGCTATTCGCGCTGCAGACCCAAGTGAAGACTATTTCGCATGCTATCGTCCTGCTTGGATTAGACCGGGTGAAGGCGATCACGGTGACGCGGGCATTGGGAGATTTTGTCGGTCCTGTTCTGAATAGTAAAGCGCTGCGTGCCTGCTGGCAGAACAGCCTGGCTTGCGCGCTGCTCTCGGAAAAGCTCGGGCGGGCCTGCAAAATGGATACCGACTTTGCTTATGTCGCCGGGCTCCTGCGCGACATCGGCCGCCTGGCCTTGCTGGTGAAATACCCGGACTCTTACATCAACCTGTTGGCTGTTTCCGGCGAGCAGGGCTTCGATCTCATCGCCACCGAACGAGAATTATTCGACATCGATCATTGCCAAGCGGGCGCCTGGCTGATGGGAAAGATGCCTTTCCCGCCCGAGTTATGCGAAGTGGTGGCCAAGCATCACGAACCGCCAGAGGGCCCGTTTCGGATGGTGCATCTGGTACGGGTCGCCGGACTCCTAGCAGATGCATTGGGCTTTGCCGTGCTCCCAGAACTGCGCTATCCGCCGTTCGCCGAAGTGCTCCAGGATTTGCCAGAGGCGGCCTGCATGCGGTTCACTCCCGACCCGCAGCAACTGAAGGCCGATATTGCGGGCCGCATTCAATCCTGGGGCTGACCTTTCGCTCGCCTATCGAATATCCGAAAAAGGCAGCGGCCGCAGAATAGAATTGCTGATGTTCGACACGTTCTCGGCATCGCTAAAACCCGGCTGCACCCGCAGCTTCTGCCATTCCGGATCGGCGCCGAACGCCTGCCACAGCTTTTCACGCGCCGCCAGATTGTCGAACCCCAGCATGTAAACCAGGTTCGGCATGCGGGCCCCAATCAGCGTCTCGCCGTAGAATACCGGCCGCATTCCGAGGCGCTTGAAGATCCCGATTTCACCCTCATTAAACATCTTTATTTTGCGCGCCAGCGTGAAGCTGTTGTTCGATTCGTACATGCGCAGCTCGAAAACGCGCGGAGCGGCCGAACCTTCTGTGTGCGGCGGCGGTTCCACTTGCGGCATGCCTTCAAAGCAGCGCAGTAGCGAGCTTTCCATGCGTTCGAAGCCGAGGCCAGCCATGGCGTTGTAGGTATCGCGAGCCTGAATGTAATCTTTATCAGTCGCGGCCTTCTCACGGGCCGTTTCCATCGCGGCCAGGCTGGGGAACGCGGACAGAGAGAGAATGAACGGGCTCTCGTCGGCGATGACGCTTCCGAAAAATCCCAACTGGGTGGCGCCCGAACGCTTCAGTACCGGCGCGGCGGCGCGCAGGAACTCGGTGGTCCTTTGCATTTGATTCTCGGCGTTAGTGCGCATGTGGAACCAGCGCAGCTCCAAAATGCTTCTGGTGGTGGAGCTGGCGGCGGACAAGGGTCCTGTTAAGGCGAGCCCGGATGCCGCGATGGAGAAGTGTCGTCGGGTCATTCAAACTGACTGTACAATAAACCTCATCGGCCGTGGAGGCGCGTCATGGTCTGGCAAAATATGGTCTGGCATCTCAAGATCTCCGCTCGGTCTCTGTTGCGGACACCCGCATTCGCCGCGACCGGCATCGTAACACTGGCCGTCGCTATCGGGATGTCGACGTCGGTGTTCAGCATCGTCAATGCATTGCTGCTCCGGCCGCTTCCTTACAGGAACGCCCAACGTCTGGCCATGATTTGGTCGGTATCGAACAACAGCAGCCGGGGGCCGTCGTCCTTTGACGACTTCGAGGATTGGCGCCGCGATAGCAAGACGCTCGAAAGCGGAGCGCTGTTTTCGGCCTATTACAAACCGATCCTGACCGGCGCCGTCCAAGCACAGCGCCTGACCGCCCTTCTGGTTTCGCATCAATACTTCACGGTAATGGGCGTTCAACCGATGCTGGGGCGCTTTTTCCGGCCGGAGGAGGATCGGGATGGCCGTGACGATGTCGTGGTGTTGTCCTATGCGTTGTGGCGCGAGCAGTTTCACGCGGATCCACAGGTGGTGGGTAGGAAGATCCAGCTCGATTCGCGGCCACACCAAATCGTGGGGGTTGCGGGAGCGGATCTGTTGCCTCTGCCGCCCAGCCTGGCGCAAGAGCCCGCGCAGATCTATCGGCCGGTGGGGGAGCCCTTCAATTCCGGGTCGCGCGATGGCCGGCATCTGGAATCGATCGTCCTGCTACGGCCGGGCGTTTCGATCGAACAGGCGCAGGCCGAGTTGAACGTGCGTTCGCGCGACATGGAGCGTGCGCATCCCGACGTAGACGCGCATCTGGCCGCGCGCATTGTCACCCTTCATGACGACATGACCCGTAACGTGCGCGCCGGATTGCTCGCGCTGCAAGGTGCCGTTCTGGTGCTGATGCTGATCGCGTGTGCGAACATCGCCAACCTGCTGCTGGCGAAATCGAGCACTCGACGGCGCGAGATGGCGGTGCGCGCGGCGCTGGGGGCGAACAGCGGCCAGATGGCTCGATTGCTGCTCTCAGAGAGCCTGGTTCTTGGACTGGCGGGAGGAATTTGCGGACTGGTGCTGGCGGCCTGGAGCACTTCAGCGCTCAGTGTGGTCGCGGCACGGATTTTGCCCGATGCCCGCGACATCGGAATCGATTTTCGAGTGCTGGCTTTTTCCCTCGGACTGTCGTTGGTGGGCGCGATTCTCTTCGGCCTGGCGCCGATCCTCCACCTGGACTCGACTCGCCTGGATGATGCGCTGAAATACGGAATGCGTGTGGCGGGCGATCATCGCAACCGGCTTCGCCAATTGCTGGCCGCCGGCCAGATCGCGCTGGCCTTGGTTCTGCTGGTCTCGGCCGGGCTTCTGGCGCAAAGCTTTTTGCGCTTGCGGAGTGTGAATCCCGGGTTCGATCCCGCGGGCGTGCTGACCGCTTCCGTTTCGCTTCCGAGGGTTCACTATCCCAACGACGCAGCCGTGATCCAGTTCTTCGATCGCGCGCTGGCGAATCTGCGCGCGCTGCCCGGTGTGCGTCAAGCGGCGACCGTTAGCGTGGTCCCGATGTCCGGCGACTTCGACCGTACTGGCTTCGTGATCGCGGGCAAGAGCTTTGGCGCGGGCGAGCAATCGAGCCCCGACCGCTACATCGTGAGTCCGGAATATTTTCAGGCGCTGCATATTCCACTGCGTCAGGGCCGTCTCCTCGAGCCGCGCGACGACGATGCGAAGCATCCGCCGGTCTGTGTCATCAGCGAAACTGCGGCTCGGTTGTGGTTCGGCGGCGAGTCGCCACTCGGCAAGAAGATCCAGGCCGGCTCGGCATCGGTTACGTTTGCCAACTCACCCTTCCGCGAAGTGGTCGGCGTAGTGGGAGACGTCGCTCAGTACGGCTTGGGATTGCCTCCGACGCCGCAAATTTACATGCCGCACGCGCAGTTTGCGGGACGCTTCGTGAGTTTTATGGTGCGTACCGATGGCGACCCGGAAGCGCTGGCAGCAGGACTTCGGAACGCGGTGTTTCGAGTGGACCCGGAGCAACCGGTCTACGACGTGACGTCACTTGACGAGATCGTTTCCAATTCGATCGCGGCCCGGCGTTTGGGACTTTGGCTCCTGGCTGTGTTCGCGCTGGGGGCCTTGACGCTGGCGGCGGTCGGGATTTACGGAGTCGTTTCCTATTCGGTCTCGCAACGCACTTCTGAATTCGGAATTCGCATGGCACTGGGCGCCCGGCCCGCGGATATTTTACGGCGGGCCGTGAGCGATTCATTGCCAATGATCGTGGTGGGGTTGGCCGCAGGCGTAGCAGGGTCGCTGGCGGCTTCGAAAGTGCTGGCCGGTTTTCTCTATGGCGTGCGCGCAACGGATGCGTCGACGTTTGCGATCCTGCCGTTGTTCCTGGCGACTGTGGCGCTGGCGGCCTGCTACGTTCCGGCGCGGCGCGCGGCAAAGGTAGATCCGCTTACAGCATTGAGATACGAATAATGTTTATGCCAAAGCGGCGGCCGGGACCGCGCCAAAACGGCGCTCGCGGGAGTGGAATTCAGCCACGGCCGCGCCCAGATCGGCAGCGGTGAAGTCCGGCCACATGACGGGCGTGAAGACTAGCTCGGCATAAGCGCATTCCCAGAGCAGGAAATCACTCAGGCGTTGCTCGCCGCCGGTGCGGATCAGCAGATCGACGTCCGGTCCTCCCAACATTGAGGTGAAATCGTCGCGCGTGGCTTTGTCTTTGAGTTTACGGGCAGCTTTAAGAATCGCGTCGCGCGCTGAATAGTCGACGGCGATGCGTAGGTGCAACTTTTTTCCAGCGGCGGTAGCCTTCTCGGTGGATTCGATGACGGGAATCAGCATGCGGGGCAGCCGGTCACGCCGCCCGATGATGGAAACACGAACGCCGTTCTTGACGCATTCAGCTTGTTCGCGACGCAAATAGGAGTTAAACAATTTCATCAGAGCGGAGACTTCCGTCGGCGGCCGCCGCCAGTTGTCGGATGAAAAGGCATAGACCGTCAGGGAACTGATGCCTGCGTCGGGAGCCGCTTCTACGGTGCGGCGGAGGGCCTCGGCGCCGGCACGATGTCCGGAAATGCGCGGCAGCCCGCGCGTGGTGGCCCAGCGTCCGTTGCCATCCATAATGATCGCTGTGTGCAACCCGCGGGAAGTTCTTTGTGACATAAAGCGTGCCTCCAAAAAAAGGGACCTACAGCTCGCGCATGGCTTGAATCAGCGCTTCCATATGATTCAGATATTTTTCGAGAGCGCGCCGGCCCACATCGGTCAAACGATATTCGGTCTTCGGCATGCGGCCCTGGAATGACTTGGTGCAGGCAATGTAATTGGCATCCTCCAGCTTGCGCGCATGTACGCTCAGATTGCCATCGGTAGTTTTGAGGAGCTTCTTTAGTTCGTTGAATGTGAGCGACCGGTTCGCGGCCAGAGAGCTTACGATTCCAAGGCGCATGCGCTCATGGATCAAGCGATCCAGAGCCGGCAGTGTCTTGCCGCCGGGAATGGCGCGAGCCTCGGACAATTTCTCGATCGGCATTTCTTTTCGAGCAGCGTTCTGTTTAGCCACCATACCTCCTGGATCTAACCGCCGTAGCGTCTGGCAATAATGATTCCGAAAACAACATGCAGACCGCCGAATCCCACGCCCAACAGCGCCGTGCCCCATGAGAATGGGCAGAACAGCGCCACCGCGCCGACCAACATGAAGCACATCCCCATCAGCGGGACGACGCGCACCGAATAGGCGCCCCCGGTCACGACTCCCGTGCCGTAAAGCAAGAGCCACGTTCCCGGGATCGCCTGAGTGAGGCCGGCCTGATAGAGGACCACCGTCAGCAGCGCGCCGACCAGTAACGGGGGAGCAAAGCTCAGCACGAATCTTCGACCCGGAGCCGAGAGCAGCGGAAGTTGCGCGGAATCGGCCTTACGCTTTATAGCCCACGCGCCCAGCGCAATAGCGAAGATTCCCTCGATCAACCAAGTAGCGAGCCAAGCCCCTGCATTGGATTGCCGCGCGGCGATCACAGTGGCGGCGAGCGCGCTTACACCGATCGCGAATCCGCCCCAGCCGGGCACGGCGGTAAACGCTCCGGCGCGCTCCATGGTCTCGCGAATGAAGCGCAGGTTGTCCATCGCACGCGTGTGCAGCGCCACGGTCTCAGGGGGAGCTACACGAATGGGCCGAACGGAAGCCATGTGGAGATTATAAGCCATCTACTTTGCGATGTAAAGTACCCGAAGTACCGGTTTCCTGAAGGTGGGGTTTGGGTTCCGCGAAAAGATCGAGTTGATCGTCAACGGGCCATTCCACCGGCTCTCGCGGAGGGAGTTTGTGCCTCGACAACACCTTTTGCACCCGTTCGCGGATCATTTCCGGGTAGTGACCGTTTAAATACGCGTTCGCCTGGTAGCGCTCCTTGTAGCGGCCGAGCAGGTGCGGAAAATGCTGCTCCAGAAACGGAAAGAACACTTGCTGAGCGCAGGGCTTCAAGAACAGGGGGCTGGCGCTGAAGGAAGAAGCTCCATTGGCGACGGCCGCGGCGCAAACTGCTTCAATGCTCTTCTCACTGTCGTTAATTAGCGGCATCATGGGGTGCGCGAGCACGCCCACGCGAACCCCGGCATCGGTGAGCTGGCGGAGCGCGGCCACACGCAGGACCGGACGGGGCGCTCGGGGTTCGAGCAGGCGGGCCAGCGCTTCATCCAGCGTCGTAATCGTCAAGTGGACGCTGACGGAATTCGCCCGCCCGATCCGCGCCAACAGTTCGGCGTCGCGGGACACCAGGTCCGATTTGGTGGTAATTCCGAGAGTGAAGCCGCGCTCGTGAGCGAATACTTCCAGCATCCGCCGGGTAATTCGAAAGCGACGCTCGGCCGGCTGATAAGGATCCGTGGCAGTGCCGATCCAAATGGTCTCGCCGGTCTTAAGCCGCCGCAGCTCGTCGCGAAACCAGGGGGCGTGGAAACGCTTAGCGTAAATCTTGCGCTCGAAAAGCTCAGGGTCGCGCAGTTCCATGAACTCGTGCGCATAGCGCGCATAACAATACTTGCAGCCGAATTCGCAGCCGCGATACGGATTGACGGTGAAAATCGAGCGCATTCGACCGGAACCACGCCCTATAAAGCGGCGCGTCTCAAGTTCGAAATATTCGACGCGTTTCTTGGCTTCGAGCAGATCGCTGGCAGCGGCCAGGCGCGCGATGCCTACCAACTGGGGGCTGGGATGGTCATCAAACAACATGAAAGGCCAGGCTCTATATTCGCCTTTTCTTCGCCAGCTGTCAAGTGACAATACGCATTTACTCGGGCAGCCTAACTAGCTGATCCATAGGAAACTCTCCTAGGTTAACCCCAGCTTTGTCACAACCTAGGCAGGAAAGCGTCCAACCTATGTGAGGGTCATATGTTGGGTTGGGCAATTGCCTTTTTCGTAGCTGCCATCGTCGTGGCGTTGCTGGGGCTGGCCGAAGCCGCAACTACGTTTGCTGTCATAGCGAAAGTATTGTTCTGGGTGTTTCTCGTTGGCTTTGTGTTCAGCCTGGTAATGCACTTTTCGCGGAGCCGCGCCTGAGCGCTTCGCGGCACGACGTTATAACACGACGCGCGAATCGCCTTCGCGGCGGGTGACGCGTTCGCGATCGAGGAACTCGAGGAGCGGAATGGCGTACTTGCGGGAGATCCCGGTCCAGTCCTTGAATTCAGGGACGCCGAATCGCGCGCCCTTCTTTTTTACGAGCAGTTCGCGCAAAGACCGGATGGCTGAGGCATGAAATACAAGTTCGTCGCTGATTCGAACCAGCCGTTTGTCTCGAAGCAGCAGCTGGAGTATGTTGCGCGCGCGGTTGGCTTCCACACCGGACTTCCCCAGCACTTCGCTCAAGGAGGGTACAGCCAGGCCCGCCGCTTGAAACGAGTTTTCGATCTTCGAGGAGGCTTCCGCTTCGTCCTGCTTCAGCGAGATCTGATGCGAAGCGAGCCGCACCGTTTCGCCATCGACGGCCAGCGTCTTGGCGCGCGCCAGCAGAGCGTCCATCAACCAGGGAGGCGCGCCCGGCAACTGCTTGCTCCGCAGCTCTTCTTTCGACAGGCCGGCGATCAACGGATTTTTCCGGTGGAACTGCTTGAGCGTTTCGTGGATGGCATCGAGCCGGGATGCCACCCATTTGGAATCGAGCAGCCAGAACTGCGGAGATTCGATAGCGATCAGCGGCGCAGCAGCGGCAGCTTTGTGAATATCGGCTTCCACCAGCCCCGTGCGTTCCACCAGCTCAGGCATGCCCATTCCATAGCGCGCTTCGCTCACCAGCAGCGCGATGCGATCGGCCAGCGGTGCGGATTCGAGAACCCCCATCCGATCGGGCCCGGCTCTGCGCGGCCCCGCGATGTCGAGCACTTTCCCGCCGCCAATGGTAACTACCGGCGAGAACATGCGCACAATGAAGCGATCGCCAGGCAAGAGCAGCAGCGCGTCGCGCAGCAGGAAGCGAACATAATCGCGAGCGCCTGGCTGAAGGGCGTCCGTGCCGCGCAGCCGCCGCATCTCGGCTTCGACTTCGGCCGTTCCGGCGTGAAAGTGCACCGGCGCGCGGTGCTTCAGCGGCTTGGCGGAAGCGAGCAGTTCAAAAACGCAGTCCACTTTGGACGTGGCGCGGAATCTTGCGGCTTCCGCGAGCAACATGCCGCGCCCCATTTCGGACGCCTCGACACCGGCGATGTTCAAAGCGGTCCTTTGGCCGGCAGTGGCTTGAGGGACGCTCGCGCCGTGGACCTGAATGCCGCGCACGCGCACCCGCTGGCGCGCCGGATGAAGCTCTACTTCCTGCTCGGCATGCACCGCGCCCGACACCAGGGTCCCGGTGACTACGGTTCCAAACCCGCGCATCGAGAAGGCGCGATCAATCGGCAGTCGAAAATATTGCGAGGCGTCCTTTTCAGGAACCGACGCAGCCATCTTCTCAATTTCGGCGCGCAGATCGGCCAGCCCTGCGCCGGTGGTGGAACTGACCGCGACCACAGGGGCATTTTCCAGGAACGATCCCCGCACAAATTCATCAACTTCCAGGCGTACCAGCTCGATAAGGTCATTGTCGACCATGTCGGATTTCGTAAGAACCACGATGCCATTCCGAATACCCAGGAGCCTGCAGATGTCGAAATGTTCGCGTGTTTGTGGTTTGATGGATTCATCGGCAGCTATAACAAACAGAACGAGATCAATGCCACCTACCCCGGCTAACATGTTCTTAATGAACCTTTCGTGGCCGGGTACGTCTACGAAACCGAGGCGCACATTCTGCGAAATCTGCAGATGCGCGAAACCTAAGTCTATGGAAATACCGCGCTGCTTTTCTTCCTTGAGCCGGTCGGTATCGATGCCAGTGAGAGCTCGAACCAAGGCAGTCTTTCCGTGGTCGATGTGGCCCGCGCTGCCGATTATGATGTTCTTCATCTCAACGCTCTTCATCCTAGCGCCTCTGACCGCGCAGGAGACAGAGACGCCTGTCTTCAAAGCCGGAGTGTCGGACGTTCGAGTGGACGTTCAGGTCACGGAGGGCAAGAATCTCGTCAACGGCCTATCCAAGGACGACTTCATCGTGACCGACGAAAATCAGCCGCAGAGCATCGTTCATTTCTCGCACGGCGAGGAGCGGCTGAATATTATTCTGCTGCTCGATATCAGCGGCAGCATGCAGAAGTATATCGACGAGATCGCGCAGACAGCACGCGAATCGCTGGAGCATCTGCGCCCGGGCGACCGCGTCGCCATCATGGTGTTTGCGCGAACCAGCGCCGTGCACCAGGGATTCAGCGACAACCTGGCCGAGACAGCGCGCCAGATCGCCAGCGCGGTTAAGGTGGACGTGGGCACCAGCACGCTGATCAATTCGGCGGTGATGGACGCTGCGCGTTACATGGAAGCGAACGCGGGATCGGATGGGCGGCGCGCGATTCTGATTCTTACCGACAACCTCAGCATGAGCTATCAATTGACGGACGGACAGGTGATCCGGGAATTAAACAAAGCCGATACGGTCTTCAACGCGATCGTGACTGGAAGAGCGATCCGGCCGCGGCCGCTCGATCCCGGCAAACCCGGCAATCCCGACTTCACGCCCGCCAATGTGTTTCACCTGTCTGAGGAGACCGGCGGTGAATGGGTGAAGGCGGAGCAGGCAGGTGTGTCGTTCAATGAAATGATCGGTCACATACGCAGCCGTTACAGTCTGGCCTATCACGAGCCGCCGTCTGAGCCGGGAATGTTTCGCCACATCGGAGTGGCTTTAACGGAAACCGCGCGGCGGAGGTTTCCACTGGCTGAACTGAAGGCACGCAACGGTTATTACGCCGAGTAATCTTTTTCATCCTGCCGCCACTAGTTTGAGTGCTACTGTAATGTCTTATGTCTCTGGACCCGTGGGCGGAAGTGCGCCGCCGTCACGCCAATGCCGAAGCTGGCGGCGGCGAAGAGCGCATGCAGCGCCAGCATCAGGAAGGGAAGCTATCGGCCCGCGAACGGATCGATCTGCTGCTGGATGAAGGCACCTTCGAAGAGGTGGACAAGCTCGTCCGGCATCGCTGCCACGATTTCGGCATGGACCAGCAGGTGGTGGACGGCGACGGTTTCGTCACCGGCTATGGGCACGTTCACGGGCGGCTGGTCTACGTCTTTGCACAGGATTTCACGGTCTTCGGCGGCTCGCTCTCGGAAGCCAACGCGCTGAAGATTTGCAAGATCATGGATCTGGCGCTGAAGACCGGCGCTCCGGTGATCGGCCTGAATGATTCCGGGGGCGCGCGTATCCAGGAAGGCGTACTTTCCCTCGCCGGATACGCCGACATCTTCCTGCGAAACACGCTGGCCAGCGGAGTGATTCCCCAGATCTCGGCCATCATGGGCCCGTGTGCCGGTGGCGCCGTTTATTCACCAGCGCTGACCGATTTCATCTTCATGGTGGATCACACCAGCCACATGTTCGTCACCGGTCCGGACGTGATCAAGACCGTCACGCACGAAGACGTGAGCAAAGAGAAATTGGGCGGCGCCGAGACGCACAACTCCATCAGCGGCGTCGCGCATTTTCTGGCGCAGGACGATTCCGAGTGCCTGCGGATGATCCGCGAGCTTATCTCGTACATTCCGCCGAACAACCGTGACGACGCGCCGGCGCGGCAGTCTACCGATCCAGTCGACCGGGCCGATCCGGAGCTCGACAAACTAGTGCCGGCCGAATCGAACATTCCTTACGACATCAAGGAGATCATCCACCGCGTTGTGGATGACGGCGAGTTCTTCGAGATCCATGAGCACTGGGCCAAGAATATCGTGATCGGTTTCGCTCGCATGGATGGACGGACGGTCGGGATCGTGGCCAACCAGCCTGCGTTTCTGGCTGGCTGCCTGGATATCAACTCATCGGTCAAGGGCGCGCGTTTTGTGCGGTTCTGCGACGCCTTCAACATCCCGATTCTTACGTTCGAGGATGTGCCGGGCTTTCTTCCGGGCACGGAGCAGGAGTTCGGCGGAATCATTCGGCAGGGCGCTAAGCTGCTCTATGCTTATGCCGAGGCGACGGTGCCTAAGATCACGGTTATCACGCGCAAAGCCTACGGTGGAGCTTACTGCGTGATGGGGTCGAAGCACCTGCGGACGGACGTGAACTTCGCGTACCCGACGGCCGAAATCGCGGTGATGGGCGCGGAAGGCGCTGTCAATATTGTGTACCGGCGGGAGTTGACGACCGCCAGCGACAAGGAGGCGGCGCGGCAGCAGAAGATCGATGAATTTCGCGAGCGGTTCGCCAATCCGTTCGTGGCGGCGGAGCGCGGATTCATCGACGATGTGATCGAGCCGCACGAGACGCGGCCGAAGGTGATCCGGGCGCTGCGAATGCTCGCGACCAAGGTGGACACGATGCCGCGGAAGAAGCACGGCAATATTCCGCTATAGCGTCGGGAAAGAGCTGTCGAGGGTTCAAAGCGTGCGCTTGTGCTTGGAGAGGAGAAGCTACAAAG
>Ga0210389_10001756_pt1 | contig 17426 bp, 9 predicted proteins | sample IncBWH28OmetaG_FD_160127 | JGI IMG/M metagenome (GOLD analysis project Ga0210389, IMG submission 160127) | Forest soil microbial communities from Barre Woods Harvard Forest LTER site, Petersham, Massachusetts, United States - Inc-BW-H-28-O ...
GTGCACGGCGCCCTGCGTGGGCAGCCCCACCCCGATGTCCAGGAACTGGTCGATCCCGGCCTCGGCGGACAGGAACCGGACCACCCGGCGCAGGAAGCGGCGGTTCTCCACCGCGGCCCGGCGCAGCCCGGGTATCAGCGTGAGCACCTTCTGCGCGGCGACCCGGTCAGCCTCGAAGTTGTCCTTGCCGCCAAGGTAGTAGTCGTACATCCGGGCCACGTTGGGCACGGTCACATCCAGGCCCGGCGGGGCCTGACTCCCGGTCACCAGCTCACCTTAATGCACCCATGATCACTAGCAGCGTGGCACGGGCGGGGTGTAGGTGGTGTTGCTGTGCGTGGCGATGTAGTAGTCGGTTGCCCAGTGGCCGTCGGTGAGCTTGTCCCACACCTTGGTGCTGCCAACGGCAGGACCAGGCCCCTGGCAGGTGACCCAGGCGAGGGCGCCGTTGGGCAGGTTCGCGGCGACCGGGTACGAGGTGCCCGGCCCGGTCCGCTCGCTGAGCCCGGTGGTGACGTCCACCTGGTAGGGGTAGCTGCAGCCGGGCAGCGGCGCGCTGTAGCCCGTCTTGGACGGGGTGCTGAGGTAGTAGTCGGTGACGTAGCCACCGGTGGAGAGCTTGTCCCATACGTTCGTGCTGCCGACCTTGGAGCCGTAGGCCTGGCAGAGGGCCTGCACGGTGGACCCGGGCAGGTAGGACGCGGTGACCGGGGAGGACGCCGACGGCCCGGTGCGCGCGTTCAGCGTGCTGGTGCTGGTCACCGTGTAGCCGTAGGCGACGGTGGCGACGGGCGCGTTGACGTTGTCGGTGTCGATGTTGATCGTGACGCCGCCGTAGGTCTCGTCGTGGCCGCCGCGGTACTGCTTTGCCCGCTGGTGGACCGCCCATTGGCTAGTGGCGACGCCGGCCCATCCCGTCAGCGAGGAGTTGCTGTCGTAGCGCGCGATCCACAGCGCGTCCGGCCGGGCATACGAGGCGGATGTGTAGGTGCCGGACAGGGCCGGAGCGCCGGAGCTGAGGTTGGCGTACACGCCCGCGAGGTACCCCAGCCGGTGCAGTTCCTTCGTCCACGCGGACAGGTAGGCCAGCACCGCGGCCCGGCAGGCCGTGTCGGTTGCCGTGTAGTTCTCGATGTTGTTGTAGAACGCGCTGCCATGCCGCAGGCCCAGCGCCGTGGCCTTGGCCACGGCGTCGTCGGCCGCGGCCGTGCCCTCGGCTGCCGCCTGGGCCGGGACGATCTTCTGGTCGGTCGCCTTCCCGCCACAAGACGGCTGCAGCCCCTTGTACACCGGCAGCAGCCGCCACTTCAGCCGCGATACCGCGGTCACCCAGCTGGCGGTCAGCTGGGGCTGGGCGCAGGTGCGGTTGACGCCGCCAATGTAGACGCCGATGGCGCGATACGGCGACGCGCCCCACGCCTGGATCGCCGCGAGCGCCGGCGCGGTGCAGGTGTCAAACGCCAGGCCGGAGTACTGGGTCGCGGTCGACCCGGCCGGGTAGCCGACCGCCGTCGCCGGCTCGGCGCTGGCCGGCCCGGCCAGGACCAGCGTGCCAAGCACTGCTCCGGTCGTGATGAGCGCCACCGCGCCACCAGCGATGGCAGCACGCGCCCGCAAGCCTAGACGCACCACGATGCCCACATTTCGCTCACAGCCCTCATGGATACCTAAACGATCATCGCACCCAAAAGTTCCAGTCAGAGGCACATGTCCTGACCTGTCGGGACCTGCGGCCTCGCGTGAGCTTCCCGGCCCGGGCTCACCCGATAAGGAGCTTGCGCCCTGCAGGGCAGGGGTCTGTGCGATGAGCGCGTCGAAGCCGGATGGCGGGCGGCCCAGGAGGTCGCTGACGTCGCTCGTCAGCCGGTCGTACCTGTTGTCCTTGCAGAGCCGCGCCATCGTCGCGATGTGTTCTGCGACGTGCGGGGCCAGGCCCAGCGGCTTGAGGTCATTCTCCAGCCAGTCCTGGTAGGGCACGTCGACATAGGTGACCGGCCGGCCCAGGAAAGCGGAGAACTCGCCGGCGATCGCCATCATGTCCCGGGATGCGGCTCCGGTCAGCTCGTAAACGCGGCCGGCGTGCCGGTCCGGATCCGGGTCGGTGAGCAGGCCAGTCACCACCTCGGACACGTCGCGCGAGGCTACCGGTGAGGTGCGCGCGTCACCAAACGGGAGCCTGATCGTGGCGTCCCGCGCGATCGTGGCAACCGCGAGCATGCGAAAGAGCGGATTTTCCATGAACATCGTCGGGCGGACGTGCGTGACCGGCAGGCCTGACCAGTTAAGGACGTGTTCGGCGAGCCAGTGCAGCCGCTGCTGCGCGGACTCAGTCACGCTGCCCAGGCCCATCTGCGACACCGTCATCTGGGACATGTTGACCAGCAGTTCCACCGAGCCGTTGTCCAGCGCAGCGACCGCTGCGGTGGCCGCGGCCTCCAGGTACTGAGCGGACACGCTCATGCCGAAGTAGAGTCGCCGGCAGTCCTTGAGAGCAGCCACGACATCCGGGGCCCTGGTCAGGTCACCTGCCACGACCTGCACATCGCCCATGGCGCGCAGCCCCCGCGCGCGGTCATCGTCGTGCTGCACTAGCGCGCGCACCGGGACTCCCTGGGCGGCCAGCCGCGAGACCACCCTCGAGCCGATGTTGCCGCCAGCGCCAGTCACAAGGATTCGAAGATTGCCACGCACGGAACCTCCTAGTACGCCCCCAGCCTTAGGTACCCGACGCCACCGTGGCCGTAACAGAGTGACGGCCGGGCCTGCCGTGGCGCCAGCGGCCCACGCGGCTGCAATAGCGGGAGTCGTTCTGTTAATGCGGCCCTCGCCGGCCTGGGACCCTCATAGCAGTGCCAGGATCCGCGGCAGTACTTTCACGGCGTCGAAGTGGGCCGCTCCGTGCTCTACCTCGATCTGCGCGCTGGGTATCTGGCTCGCCAGCCAGTGGGTGTGCGTCACCGGTGAGAACACATCGTCCGCGCCGTGCCACAGCAGTACCGGCACGCTGATCTTCGTCAAGGCGAAGCCCCAGGATTCGCGCAGCGCGAGCACGTCATCGATCCACCCCCCGGGGCCTTGGCGCAGTGCCTCGGCATACGTGCCCGTGAGCAGTCGCCGGATGCCGAGATCGCGGAGGATCCTGCGGTCGGGCGCGGTGAGCTCCGGCTCGAGGAACTGGAGCAGGAATTGCGGATCCTCGCGAATGAGCTCGCCGCGAGTACTGAGCTCGGCCGCCAGCACGTCGGCTCCCTGGCGAGCGCGCGTGTACTCTTCCACGTTCGAGCCCGTCATGCCGTCGTACCAGTCAAGGCCATGAGCGTCGGAAGGAGCCACGCTCACGAGAACCGCGGCCTTGCGCACCCGGTCGGGTAGCAAGGCGGCGCAGGCCAGGGCATGCGGCCCGCCTCCCGAGCGCCCAACCACACTGAATTCAGTGAGTTGCAGTTCGTCGGCGATGGCGGCGACATCCCGCGCGGCATCCAGGACCCGGCGCCTGGGGTGCCGGGTGGATTTCCCGTAGCCGGGGCGATCGTAGCTGATCAGCCGGACTCCGAGACGGTACAGGACGCTGGGCCGGGGAGCGGGGCCGCTACGACTGCCTGGGGTGCCATGCAGCAGGAAAATCGGGTACCCGTCCGCCGCTCCCTTAACGTCGAAGGCGATCCAGTGCTCACCGTTCTCGTGAGTTACGCGTACCTTGTGCGTCACTATTGCTCCACGCCCTTCCTGGGAGCTGATTCCCATGGGGCCGCAGAGTCAGACTGGCTGTGGCTCAAGGTCCAGGTTCTGGAGGCGCCAGTTCCGCAGTGCGATGACATTCGGATGCTCCTCTCCTAGCACGAGGCTCATCTCGTCCATCACCCTCTGGCGGAGCGACTCGGCCTCCTCCGTCCGGCCGCCTTCGCGGATGGTGACCGCCAGGTTCGCTTCACACACAAGGGTGTCCGGGTGCCGTGCGCCATACGCCTCCGTCAGCCGGCTGAGGGACTCGAGGCCGAGCGCCTCCGCCTGCCCGGGCAACCGGAGGTCGACCAGGCAGGTCGCCAGGTTGATGGCGCACGCGAGCGCGAACGGATGGTTGCCTCCCAGCCCGGACCGCAGCATCTGAAGGGTCTTGTCCGCGAGCGCGCGCGCCTCCTCCAGGGCGCCGGAACCGCGCAGGTAGATCGAGAGGTTGCTGGCGACCGCCAGCGTGTAGGGATGGTCGGCGCCGAGGGTCCGCTCGTAGGACCTCTGGACGTCAACCGTCAGATCACGCGCGGCTTGGTTGTCATCGAGCGCGGACAGGTCACAGGCGAGGTTCAGCGTGCAGGCGAGGGCGTCGGGATGGTCGGGTCCCCAGCGCTTCAGGTAGTGCTGCTGAGTCTCCCGGGTGATGTCGTAGGCCGCCTCGAGGTCGCCGAGCTTGCGCAGCGACACGGCCAGGGACATCGCCGTGCGCAGCGTGTCCAGGAAGTCGTCGCCGAGCACCTCGACGTACTGCTCGTAGGTCTCGCGCAGCAACTCGGCGGACTCTGCGTAGCTGCCGGCCAGGCGCAGGTCGCGCGCATACATCGCCGCGGAGTGCACGGTATACGGATGCCGCTCGGTCAGCACCGCCCGCCGCCGGGCCCAGGTGTCTGCGTCCAGGTCGCGGGCGGCGTAGAACTCGCCGACGCACCGAAGGTCAACCGCGAGGTTGTTCGCCGACGAGAGCGTACTCGGGTGATCCTCCCCGAAGATGTCCTTCAGGGTCTCGTGCGTCGCGCGATCCATGTCGAGCGCCTGGGAGAACTCACCTAGGCCGCGCAGGTCCGCGGCCAGGCTGCCGGCCGTCTGCAGAATGTGCGGGTGGTTTTCCGGGAGCACCCGGCCTTGCCGTATGAGGATGTCGGTGTCGGAGTCACGGGCCTCCGCGTAACGGCCCTGCGAGCGCAGCACGTTCCCGATCTGGAAGCGCAGGTACAGGGTCTGCCGGTCGTCCTCGCCCATCTGCTGGTTCCATGTGCTCTCCAGCCTGTGGCCGAAATCCAGCGCCTCGCGGAACTCGCCGCGCTTCCACAGGTACCGCACCCGGTCGATGAGCAGTTGCCGTGTCTCATCCTCGGCGCACTCGGCCGCGCGCGAGGGACCCAGGTGTGGCCAGATCACGCTGTATCGTGGCCAGTTGTCCGGATCGTCGGTGTCGCCTTGCCGTGGCCTGGCGCCGACCAGGACTTGGTGCACCTCGTGCATCGCCTCCTCGCGCTGGGCTTCGCTCTCCAGGCTTGACCGGATCACTGCCTGCACCAGCCGGTGCACCTCGACAGAGTTGCTGCCCTGGTCGACTCGCGCGAGGGCGTACCGGCTGATCTGCCGGATGAGCTGCCCGAGCACGATGCGTTCCTTCAGCCGATCATCCAGCGGCACAAGGGACCGGATCATCTCATCGCTGTATAGGAGCCTCAAGGAGATGGGCTCGGGAGCGAAGAAGGCACACAGCTCGAGCAGCCTGGCGGCGGCCGGCGACTGCTCGCGCAGCCTGTTGAACGACAGCCTCCAGGTCGCCATCACGGGTACGGGGTAGTCGGTCGGCTGGCTCAGCTCCAGCACGTTGGTGAGCTGCCTGTCCAGGGCGTCCACGTAGGTCGCGGGCGGGGTCCCCGTCTCGGCCAGCCAGGCGCCCGCCTGCTCGATGGCCAGCGGGAGGTCGCCGAGCTTCTCGGCCACCATGCGGGCCTCTTCTTCCGACAGGCTCGGCACCCGGCGCTGGAGGTGCTCCACGCTCTCCGCGCGGGAGAACACGCTGACCTCTACCGGCTCCGCCACCCGCGACCAGATGGGGTTGCGCGAGGTGATCAGGACATGCCCCGGACCGCCGGGCAGGAACGGCGTGAGCTCGTCCGGCGTGTCCGCGTTGTCGAAGATCAGCAGCCAGTGGCTGTAGGGCGTGCCGCGCCGAAGCATCTCCCGGGCGGCCTGGGCGGCTTCCGTCACGCTGTCGCCAACCCGGATCCCGAGCCTGGCGGCTAGGTCAGCGAGCGTGGGGTTGATCAGCTCGCGTTGGTCGGCCGACACCCACCACACCACGTCGTAGTCCGCCATGTACCGCCACGCGTACTCGAGCGCGACCTGCGTCTTGCCGACGCCGCCCAGCCCGTGGAGCGCGAGCGGCAAGACGACCGCCTGGCTGCTGCTCGCCAACTGGTCCCGCAGCTTATCCAGGATTTCGCTTCGCCCGGTGAAGGAGGCGTTGCGAGCAGGGACGTTCCAGACTGGAGGTATCGCCCGCGGGAAGCGTGGTTCCGGGACGTCGGCGTCCGCCGCGTGCTCGCCAGCCGTCGCGGGACGCCCGAGCACGCGCAGCAGTTCTTCCTTTGCCTGTGCCGCGTTCCGCCGGGTGAGGTCCACCACCGTGCGGTCAGCGAAGGGGCCGGACAGCGGGACCTCGCCAACACGGACGGGGATCAGCTTTCTGCTCGCCCCCGCCGGGTCATCGGCGGCGAGGGATTCCCATACCCCATGGGCCTGCGGCGATCGCTGGTAGGCAGCGGAGACCACGGCGAGCGTGCGTCCAGCGGACTCCGCCCCCCGGCGTGCCGAGGCGCGGGTGCTGGTGCCGCCGGCCGACGTGATGTCCTCCCGCTGCACGTGGAACCCGGCCCCGGCGAGGATGGCGGCGATCCAGTCGGCCCACATGCGGTCCTCGGGTACGTAGCTGAGGTACACGTCGGCCGATGGCGCGCCGGGGCGACGGGAGAAGGCGGCCTTGTACCGTAGCCTGAGCTCCTCGTCCATGGGGGCCAGGGAACTGATCTGGCCCTCGGTGATCGCGCTGGTCAGGCGCTCAAAGGCGGCGAGCATCGAGGTGGGGGAGCCGGGAGCGTCGCCAAAGGTCGCGAGTATCTCCTCGTATGCGTAAAAGGTTTGGTACGGGATCTCTACGGAGATCCAGTACCTGTTCGCCTCCTCCTCGCTCAGCCCGCGCGGGAACCGGTCGAAGCGGAACCTGGCCAGTGCCCGTCCCGCGTCCAGCTTCTCCTTCTCGCCGTCATCGATCCGCATCGGTACCGGAAGGATCCGGATGTTCCTGGAACCGGAGCGCTCGTCGATATTCTTGGCGACCTCGGCGGCGCCCTCGATACTCTGATTGCTGAGCGTGAAGCAGTCGATAACGATGTCCGGAAACTGCACGGTGCAGATATCGGCGATATCGCTGAGCCCAGTTCGGCTGTCGATCAGCGTGTAGTCGTAGTTCGCCTTCATGTCGTCTCGCATGGCGTCGAAGAACTGGCCACCGCCGAGCCGCTCGTAAAAATTATCCCAGTCGATGATCGCGAGACCCGCCGTGTAGTCGCGGTTCTGCCGTCCAGCGCTCACAAAGTCGAGTCGGCCGCCACCTGGAAAGTGCGGCCAGCTCACCGGTACGGCGAGCCGCGTGACCCGAGCATGGGGCAGGTGCCAGTCGGCTGGCCGGTCACCCGGAGTGGTGGCCGTCCAGGCGTAGTCATTGATTATTTCAATGACACCAGGAGCGCCGCTAATCGTCGCGGCATCCAGGAATGGCTGGAAAAATTTGTGGAGTCCTGGCGAGTCGAGGTCCCAGTCGACGACGAGCACCTTCTTCCCGTTGCTGGCGAGGATCCACGCCGTGTTGGCAAGCGCCATCGTGCGGCCTGTTCCGCCCTTGTAGGAATAGAAGGTGACGATCTTGCCTGCGGTCATTGGTGAGCTCCGGGTTCAGCTATTCCTGGTGGGCCTTGGTGCGCGGTCGGCGCCGGAGGAGGTAGTGGCGGGCGGAGCACCTGGGGTTTCTTCACCGGTGTTCCCCCGGGAGGGTATGCCTCGGCGTGTCTTAGGTACTGCCGGGCGACCTCGGACACGATCCGCGGCAGAGCCTCACTGAAGCCCTCCGGGGACGCCACGGTGCGCAGCGCCCTCCCGGTCGTGGTGCCAAGCGCCAGCTTGGTTCCGAACAATTCCTCAATACTGTCCTGAAGAATGCCCTGGGCGTTCGCGGTTTCCTCGTCCTTGACGTTCAACGGGATCATCAACTGGATCCAGGGCTGCCCGGTGCTGTTGAATCGCGTGAGTGCCCGGCGGAACTCAGGTTGAACGGTCGCCCACGGGTCGACGATGAGTATCTCCGGCTCCCTGGGGCGGTCCTCGTCGGCGACCACCGCGTCACGTCCGCTCAGGTCCTGGACAACGGCCTGATAGCCGAGGCCCTTGGCCAGGTCGGACGCGTGATCGGCCAGTGGCCGTCGGCTGTCAGGGAAGTATGGATTCCAGTCCAGGGGGCTTCTCCCGTACGATGCGCCTCCCCGGCCATGGGGCAGGTCATCTCTCGATGGCGCGACGACCGTAATCCGCAGGCGGCGCTCACCTGGATCGGAGGTGAGCGCGGATCCGAAGACGTTCTTGAGGGTCGCGTAATCGCGCGGCTGCCAGGGATCCACCTGCAAGCGCTGGGCAACGTTCACGATCCGCCGGGCCAGCCCCAGCACCGCCTTGCGGTAGGCGGTGCTGTACATCGGATCGCTGCTCAGCTGGCTGAGGGTGAACAGCCCCTCTGTCGCGTACAGGTGACCGAGTTCCCGGTGGTTGAAGTGGATCATCCTGGCCGCCTTGGGCAGCAAGGACGGGTCGACGGGGGTCCAGATGACGGGAACGATCGCCTCGATCGGCCGTGCTTCCTGCGAGGTCTGAGCCATCCGGACGGAGAATGCCCACCACTCTTTGCCGCACTCCGGGCTGGTGAAGAACCGCTGCGAGTACAGCGGCACGAAGACGCGGCATGTGGCCAGCGCTCGCGACAGGCTCCACGGCCAGACGTTCCCCGGCCGCGGGCCGTGGTCCATGAAGCCGACTTGCCGGCCGGCGGGCAGGGCGCAGTAGTTCAGGATGTTCTGGCAGAGCTCGTGGTAGAACTTCACCACGTTTTCGTCTGGATCCAGATCGGCGGGACCATGATGGGGGGTGCGCGCATAACTCATGAAGAAGTACGGGGCGTAATCGCCTCCGGAAAGGCCTGACTCTGCCACCGCCCCTCCCGTGATTCTGTGAGTGACACAGCGCGCATCGGTAGACCCACTATAAGGGGATTGTAAATTATCTGCGAAGTGTGTCTGCTGAGTCCGTCATAGCCGTGTCTATCTCCGGTGCTCGCGCATCCAATGCGCAGCGAGGTCCACCACTGGTCGCATGGGCATCAAACGGCACTCTGCATTACCGACGTAACCGCGGCGCATGTCCACGTTCCTGTCGATTACTTCCCCGATCGCTTCGAAATCGCTGTCGTCCAGGACGACGTCGCGGTAGGACCACCAGTGCCGGGTACCGCGGTGCCGGATGACACAGCGGTACGTGCGCAGCGGGGGAGATGGAAGGTACCTGTACTCTGCGAGATGCAGGGCGGTGCACGTGGAGTAGCCCACCCCGAGGAGAAGCACCCACGCCCCAGCTGCATAAAGCTTGCCGAGCGGAGATTCCTCACCGAGATGGCAGTCGATCCGGTGGCCTTTCATCAGCGGACGTGCGAGAGGCCCCACCGCGGCGAAGGAGCTTTGCGGATGCGCGCTGCGGATGGCCCCTGGTGTCGTTCTGATCTCCTCCGCGATTCGCCCGCCACCGATCGCCGGTGTCGTGGCCCGGTTAAACGGCGGCATGACCGCCCGGTACGCGCTGACCTGTGCGGGGGTAAGGCCGGCGACCGAAGCAAGATGCGCCCGGGATGTGTCGGAGTTCTCCGCCGTCGTGGTGGGGACCACGAGAGTGCCACCGGGTCCCAGCACGTCCCGCACGGCACGGACGACCGTAGCCGCGCCGCCCGCGACTAGGCCCATGCCGCGCAGCGATGCGTGCGGCAGCAGGATACGGTCAGCCCCCAGGCCCAGTACCCGCAGGTCGTGTGCGATATCCACACTGGTCAAGCCCTGGTCATCGCCGTTCATGGCGGGCTGGTTGCCCCCTTCCACGTCGATCGGTGCTCGGCGGCCCATTGCCGGGCGGCGCTGGCGGCCTCCGCCGGAACCGGCTCATCGAGCCAGCGCGCAAGCGTGGCCCGCATGCCGTCGACGAACCTGACACCGAGCGGCGTGAGCGATCCTGATCCAGCGAGAGTGTCCGCCGCGGCGCTCGTCTGCGCGCGCCAGATGGCGAACCGGGCGGCAGCGGTCTTCGTCTCCGACGAGGGCGCTTGCCGCCGCGTCCGCCAGAATTCCGTGACCGCGATGTGCGCGTACGTGCCCTGGAGCAGTGCCTCCAGAGGCGGGGGTCATCTCTCCACGGGGCGTAGAACGCACGTGTGTCGTTTCGGTCGCACAGGTCAAACAGGTCCAGCAGAGCCCCAAGCTTGATGTGCTGGAACTCATGCATCAGGAGCATCGCAAGCGTGTCAGGGCTGTCGGGCAGTGCGATGGCCACCGAGCCAAAGGCCTGCCGCGCGGCGGCGCTGATCTCCCGCCCACGCGTGTCTTTTACCAGTGGCGTGATCGTCGTCAACCCGGTGGCCAGTCCCGGGAGGTACTGGGGAAACTCACGCGCGATCAGGTCCCATGACTGCCGGTAGAGAAGGTGCCACTGGCCCATCTCGGCCTCGGGGACTCTCTGCGCGGGAGGCCACTGGTGGCAGTCCCGGTACGGGTCAGTATCTTCCAGCCTGACCGCCGATCCGGCAGCCTGCAACACTCGTACGGGTTCCCAGTCAGGCTGTGGTTCTGGGCTGTTCACCGTGACCGCCCGTTCGCCCTCTGGCAATCGCGCGGCGAACCTGTCCGCACCCGTGGCCACGACCAGGGATGGGGTGGTATCGAGAGGGACACGCAACCGTCCGAGCGTCGGCAGGTGCAGAAAGCCATTCCTGACAGGCACATCGAGCTCGGCGGATATTCCCGCCCGGATCGCGGCTGCCGCGGCGATCGAGGCCAGGTGCATGACGTCACGATCCGCGGGATCGTTCCCCTTTAGGAGCGCTCTGGGTGAGCCAGCCGGACCTGGCAGGAATTGGACACCCCACGCGCGGATGTACGGGTGCGCGAGCACCGCGTCGAGCGCCGGAGAATGCGCGGCATCAAGGCGGGTGAGTATCTCCCACGCGGCCGCGGGAACAGAGTCGCCGCCTCGCTCGCGCACGACGCCCAGCAGCGTGCGGACGATGCCGTGCTGGGAACGAAGAAGGTGCCCGACGGCCACCTCGCTGCCGTATCCCGCGGCGAGGGAGTCGAAATCGCGCACCGGCAAAGAATGGACAGGGCGAGGCGGGGCGGCCGGCTTGAGTGAATTCCGTATGTGGGTAATGAGCTTCAGCAGGTCGTCGCAATAGACCGACGGATTATCGAAGCCATTGTCGGCGCGGTACCGGTGCGTGTACAGCCCGCCGCCGCAACTGGTGACGACCGGGCAGCGGCGGCAGGTATCGCACACGCCAGCGATTCCTCGCTGCCGGGCCAGGAAACCCGGGTGGGACGCGGCCTCAGCGAGGCTATGGCGGTCGATGTCCAGCCCCGTGCCCGGAGCGCCGTCGTAAGCGACCTTCAGCGAATCGACCTGCTCAATGGAGCCGTCGGTCTCGATGACGAGAAGGTCGCTGGGCGTCAGTCCCAGCGCTTCGGTGCCGCTACGGCCGCCGTAGGTCGTGGCGATGACCGACTGGAACAGGCGCACGGGAACGCGCCGCCCGGTAGCCGTCCACCGGTCGAACACCGCGATCAGCCAGTCGGCGTACGGTGTCGATCCCAGGCTCGCGTCCGGCGGCGGATCGTCCCAGGTGGCGTGGGGGAGCAGGAAGTCGATGACGGGCGGCTGCAACGCGGCCAGGGCGTCATAGGTAGGGACCGGATCGTTGCGCACGTCCATCGTGCACAGCAGGCCAGCGTAGAGAGCGCTGTACCGCTCACCGCGTAGCGCTCCGATGGAGCTGATGACCTGGTCGTAGCTGCTGCGCCCGTCGGCATGCCTTCGGTGCCGGTCATTGGCGGCTCGGTCCCCGTCGAGCGAGATCCCGATCCCCACCCGCTGCTGCGCGAACAACTCGAGGAACTGGTCATCGAGTCGGACGCCATTCGTGTGGATGCGCAGGTCGAGTCGGCACGCCTCCTCGATGACGCGGCGCAGTTCCGTGCAGATCCACCGGAGCCTGGCGTGTCCCGCGAGGAGAGGCTCGCCGCCGTGCAGGACGACGCGCACCTCTGGCAACGAATGCTGCCGCGCGTGCTCGGCGATGCGTCCGGCCGCCATGCTGACGGTACGCTCGGACACCATTTTCGGCCGGGCACGCCAGCTCTGATCGGCGCGCTCATAGACGTAGCAGTGATCGCATGCCAGGTCGCATCTGCTGCAGACCTTGAGCACGAATTGCCGGAATGGCGTAATGCTTCCGGTCATGGCAAGTAAAAAATCGTTAGATGGCGGAATTAAACGCGGACACGGAATCCTGCGGCATGATCCGGTTGGCGAGCTCAGTGGTAACCGCGAGGTCCACGCCCTCGCCGAGCGGCAGATCGTGAAGGTCGGTAAGGTTTGATCCGAGCTCGGATCCGAGAACTGAAGAATTCACTTTCGCTCCTAACGGGTGAGTAGCCTGCATTCGGGACGCTAGCTCGCACTCAGAAGAAACTCTACTACGTGCAGGGGTACCGCAGAAATGACAGCACCCCTCCAAGGTAAGCTACCGCCTCGGCCGCCGCCAGCGTGCGGTCCACACTACGGCTAGGAGTCGGTCGGTGGATGGTGCATTCGTCATCCTCCTGGTGACTGTTTGACTGGGTTGACTTAGGCGTGCTGCCGTGGCTGGATGCCTGGCCGTCGCGCCAGGCTTTACGGGTCCAAGGCGCCCGAGTTGTCGCTGGCCCGGTAGGTTCGCCTGAACTGCTCGTCGCTGATTGGCCAGCGTTCACCGAGCGCCCCTTCAACCACCCAGTCTCCCGGGTGAGCGGTCGCCCTGCCTTCCTTCGTCCTGATGACCAGGGTCTCGCTCGTGCGCCATGCGCTGAACATTCCCACGCGACGCCATAGCTCGCCGTCGAGTGGTTCATGGCTCTTCCGGAATTCGGCGTTTCCCACTGTCCGCACTTCGCCGAAGCTGTCGCGGACGTGCCAGTCGCCAGCGTCGCCGCGCAGTTCTTCCTCTTCCTCATCGCAGCGCCGGGTCCAGCTCTGGGCTGCTTCCAGCTTCCTGGCCTGGACAATCCCGATGCGCTGGAAGCGGGCCGCATCCGAAGGCCCGCCCAATGGCACGATAGCCACGTAGCCAACATCCTCGAGCTGGGTCAGCTGCGCTCGAAGTGACTCGCGAAGCCCCGCTTGCCCGGCCGGCGGGAGTTGCGCCCATGGCACGACACTGGCATTGGAACGCGGCGGCCTCTTGGAGGTGGCGGTACCGTCCTGATCGTCGCCGGCCGACCAGCCGGCCGCTAGCCGCCGGTGGTACCAGCGGGTGTGCTCAGCGCGGGCAACCTCCTCCAGGTCCCCGTCAGTAAGCTCGATGAAGCTTCCCGAGGGCACCATCCGGGCAGGCACCCACCGTCGCCCGAGCGCCGCGACCGCCGACAGGATCGACCGCAGCTGCAAGATGTTGTCCTGGCGGATGAACTGGTCCAGCTCATACCACGGGCGCCGTCCGTATGTCTTCGGGTCCCCGGGTGCCACCGGGTGCCGTAGCCGGAAGCATTCGTGCCAGTGGCGTGCGACCCTTGTCCAGGCGTCCTCGGGCACGTTGCCATCGACCAGCAGGCCTTGCTGGAAGGGGTGCAGGCGGTCAAAGACCGCCTTGTCCGTTCCCTCGCTCGATGCCACCTGGACGAAGATCGGCGTATTCGGGTGCAGCCGGGCCACCCGTCCGGCCTCATGCATGCTGGTTTCAAGGGAATGGTCAACGACGATGACGGCGGTGGCGTGCGGATCTGCCGGAGCATCGGCATCCAGCGCGGTGAGGAGGCTGTCTCGCCACAGCACTGGGCGTGCCTCTATCGCGGGTGCGGAATCAAGGACCGCGCGCGACGCGGACGTCTTGTACTCGCGCATGATGTCGGCTGCCCTCGGGTCCATCAGGATCAGGCGCTCCACGGGAAGCGGGGCCGGACCTGGCGATTGGCTCCCGGCAAGCTGGCTGCCATCGTTGGGGAACGCCGTCGGCGTGGTGGCCCGGCCAATTGCCGCGGCCTTGACGAGCTCTGCCTGCTCCCAGGCCCGGCGAGCCAGTTCGAGCAGCACGGCTATCGTGAGGGTGCTATCCCCGCACAGCACCACCTGCCGCGCCCCGCACTGCAAGATCCTGCTGACCAGCGTGCACGCCGTCAATTCAGCTGGGCTAAGGGCATCTTCGAACCACGCATTGGGCGTCCCGCTATGGGCGCCGCGCCACGAATCGGCGTGCCGAGGGTCGTCAATGCGCGCCACGATGTGTGGCTGGCGTTCTGGGTCGGGCTGGTATCGGCCCAGAATCCTCGCGGTGGCGCGGAGGACGGCCTCGTTTTCCTCCACGTCGCCCCTGAGCGCGTACAGGTAGCTGAGCGTGCAGTGGCGCCAGTCAGAAATGATGGGCTTGAGCAGTCGCTCCGACGCGGGGTTGCCGATGATGACGCGAGCGCCCGTCAGCTGGGCCTCTTGACGCAGCGGGTGCTTCTCATCCGGCTCGATGACGATGATGTTCCGCGGATTCCTGGTCTGGGCCAGCTGCCTCAGCAGTTGAATGGCCAGGCCGTCGAGCCCGGTAACCACCGTCACGTCGCGCACGAACCGCACGCGCAAGCGGTCCGTGGGCTGCCGCCACAGCGCCGCCGCCACGGCCAGCGCGCCGATCAAGGTAGCCCCGAGGCAGACGATTTGCGCCAGCTGGAAAGCCAGCGGCGGCTGCCCCTGACAGGCCCCCTGGCCCTGGTACACGGGCGGCGGCTGCCCCACGTACAGTTCGAGCAGCCAGGCGCCGACGCCTATCTTGCTCATGCCGCCCCGGCACGGTATCAGCGATGCCGTCCCGAGCACCGCGCCTATCATCACCATCGCCGCGACGGTGATCAGCCCTATCAGGCCGGCTTGCAATCGACGCGGCCACCAGAAGCCCGCGAGCCCGCCCAGCCAGAGGGCAACCGTGCAGGCAAGAGTCCAGTCCTGCTGCGGCCGCAAGAGGACCCGCCACCAAGCCTGGTTAGCGTTCAGCCAATGTGCGTCATGGGCGGAAACCCATGCTCCCCAGGAAAGGTAGCCAATCGCGACCGCGCCGAGGGCAACCGGGATTAGCCACGCGTGATCGCGCCAGGTCACCCGGCTTGCCGGTCCTGACGTCATCACGTTATTAAGACTGTCACGTCATTCACCCAACGTCGAGATGAACGGGCGTGGCGTCACCACGGTCTGACCGGGCATTGGCGGGCGGCTGGTGGACACGAGTCATGCTGTGCGGTATTGCTGGGTATTGCGATGTCGCCAGCGCCGTGAGGAGGCAACCGCACCATGACCGTGATTCCGCCCGCCAGCCTCCGCCAGCTCATCTCGATGTCGGACAAGCACCCGGCGCTGGTGGTGCCAGACCGGGGGCCCGGGGGTCGCCCCCCGGGAGATACCGACGGGGGCACCGTGCTGTCGTACGCGGGGCTGCAGCGAGCGCTGGACCGGGCCACCGGGCGGCTGGCCGCACTCGGGGTGTGCGAGGGTGACCGGGTCGCGCTTGTCGCCGCCAACGGCCCGGCGCTGATCGTGGCGTTCCTCACCCTGGTCGCGAGTGGCGCGGCGGTGGCGCCGCTGAACCCGGCGCTGGGCGTCGCGGAGCTGACCGCCGAGCTCGCCGACCTGCAGGTGACCCGGCTGCTCCACCACGGCGCGGCCACCGCCGCCGCCGCGGCGGCAGCGGCAGGCGTGCCCGCCAGCGTGATCGGCATGGAGGACGGCCGGCTGCACGTTGACGGGCAGGCAGGCGACCTGGGCCGGGTCGTCAACAAGCAGGCGGGCAGTCCTCAGTCGCTGGCCCTGCTGCTGCACACCAGCGGCACCACGAGCAAGCCGAAGACCGTTCCCATCCGCCAGCGTAACCTCACCGCGTCGGCCCTCACGGTCGCCCAGACGTACGAGCTGTCCGGCAATGACGTGACGGTGTGCGTCATGCCGCTCTTCCACGTGCACGGCCTGGTCGCCACCGTGCTGGCCACGCTGACGACCGGCGGCACCGTGGTGCTGCCGAGGTTCCGGCCATCGGCGTTCTGGGACGAGGTGAGCCAGTTCGGTGCCACGTGGTACACGGCGGTCCCGACCATCCACGCGCGGCTGCTAACGCAGGCCCAGGCGCGGCCCGCACTCCCGGATAACCGGCTCCGGTTCGTCCGGTCCTGCTCGGCGCCGCTGCCCACCGTCTTGTGGCGGCGCTATGAGGACGCGATCGGCGTCCCGCTCGTCGAGGCGTACGGCATGACCGAGGCGGCTCACCAGATGGCGTCCAACCCGCTGCCGCCCGGCGAGCGCAGGCCTGGGACGGTCGGGCGGGCGACCGGCGTCCAGATCGCCACCCTCGATGACGACTGGCGGCCGGTGCCGGCCGGTGACGAGGGAGAAGTGGCGGTGCGTGGCCCGTCCATCGTCAATGAGTACCTCGACAACCCGGCCGCGACGCAGGCCGCGTTCCGGGATGGCTGGTTCCGCACCGGCGACGTCGGCAAGCTCACCGCGGACGGCTACCTGTCCCTGGTGGGACGCGTCAAGGAGCTGATCAACCGGGCAGGGGAGAAGATCTCGCCGTACGAGGTGGAGGACGTGCTGCTCGGCCATCCCGCGGTCGCGGAGGCGGCCGCCTACCCGGTGCCGGACGAGAAGTACGGCGAGCAGGTAGGCGTTGTCGTCGTCCTGCGCGGCGGGAGCGGCGAGGGCGGCGAGGGCGGCGCGGGCGGGGAAAGAGGAGTCACGCCCAAGGAGCTCATCGCCTACTGCGCGGACCGCCTCGCCGTGTTCAAGCGGCCCGCCCGGGTCACCATCTTGCCCGAGATCCCGAAGGGCCCGACGGGCAAGATCCAGCGCCGCACCCTGGCCGGGCTGGTGGACGAATGAGGGCGGGAGGCACCGCGTGAGGGTCGCCGTTGTCGGGGCCGGGGCGATCGGCGCGTACGTGGGCGCGGCCCTCCACCGCGGCGGCACCGAGGTCCACCTGGTCGCGAGGGGGGAGCACCTGGCGGCCATGAGGCGTGACGGCGTCACCGTCCTCAGCCCGCGTGGTGACTTCCGGGCACATCCCCGCGCGACCGGCGATCCCGCCGAGATCGGCCCCGTGGACATCGTGTTCCTCGGCCTGAAGGCGTACAGCTACGCGAGCGCGGGCCCGCTGCTGGCGCCCCTGCTGCGGCCGGGGACAGGAGTCGTCGCCGCGCAGAACGGCATCCCCTGGTGGTACTTCCATGGGCTACCCGGCCCGCACGAGGGCCGTCGCGTGGAGGCGGCCGACCCAGGCGGCGCGGTCTCGGCGGTGCTACCGCCGGACAGGGCGATCG
>Ga0210389_10001757_pt1 | contig 17422 bp, 15 predicted proteins | sample IncBWH28OmetaG_FD_160127 | JGI IMG/M metagenome (GOLD analysis project Ga0210389, IMG submission 160127) | Forest soil microbial communities from Barre Woods Harvard Forest LTER site, Petersham, Massachusetts, United States - Inc-BW-H-28-O ...
ATCGGCCAAAAGCAAGATGCTGCGATCAAAAAAGGACTCGCCGGCTAGGCGCGCGCCGGGCTGCTCGGCGGGGCGGATAGCCGTTAGCCACCGCCGGTATCACATGCCGAATTGCACGACCGTGCCCAGCGCGGCACCAAGGATGGCGAAACTGGCGACGGTCATGGCGGCTTTCACGCCGGCGGTGGGCTGCTGGGCCGGCGATTGTTCGGGTGTGCGTCCCGAGGTATGACCCATCGCCATCCCCGCCATCGGTGTCGGCTCAGGTTCTCGACGAACGGTGAGCATCCCATGTTTCATGTGGTGGGCAACCAACCACCAATTGATGGGATACGCGCACACGAATCCGACGAGCAGCGCCATCGACATCACGAACCAGAACTGCGGGCGAGTCGGGTTGTCAGCCCCCGCCACGCGCATCATTGCAAAGCTGGAAGTGAGCACCATTCCGGCCATCAGCAAATTCATCGACAACAGTTCTGGCAGAAAAGTCATCTTCAACGACGCCAGGTAAGACCCGCCGGCCATGTCGCGCATCGCGAACGCCTGGAAGAAAGCCCATCCAAACCCGAAACCCAGCGCGTACTCGAACAGGAAATCCGGCCAGAAAGACAGGGCCAGCCCCGACCCGACGGCGGCCGCAACGACGATGCCGATCCCGTCACCGGCGACGCAATGCATGGTCGACCCGAGCACTTGGCGCCAGCGCGCCGCAACGTACTCGTCGTGCGTTCCCCGAATCGGTTCCCGGCAGCCGAGCACGTAAAAGAAAGCGCCGAACGGTCCGGTGAATGCGGTGAGAATCACGAAGGCCCACTTGAGGACTGGCGATTCGGGAGCGTTTCGCCAGATGTCGATGACAACGAAAAGAAACGACGGAATAGTCAGGATCCACCACAGCAGCATGACCCCGTTGAGCATGACGAACAGCCTAAGGCGGCAACGAGCCCGACGGCATCGCCACTACCGCCCCGAGTTTTCACATCCCGTGCGGCGACATACTTTCCAAGCGCAGCCGCGGCGGACCAGCACCCCGGACGGATCTCACGAAGTGCGCGTGAGAAGGAAGAGACGGAACCGGCGTCCGCCTGCGCAATCCTGGGCAACCTGGTAGTTCGGCCACTGCGTCAATACCGTGGCCCATGCCCAGTCGCGTTCCTCGCCTGCCAGCAGTCGCACGTTGGCAGTGAAGCGATGGCCGCGTTCGCGAACGGTGATCCGTTGTGCCGCTTTAAGGTTCGCCGACCACGACGGGTGACGCTCCCGTCCCCAATTGGAGCCAACCACGATAAGCCCCTCCCCGGTGGGCACGTACTGCACCGTCGCCGTGCGGGCGAGGCCCGTCTTTCGCCCCGAAGTGGTGACCTGCACGTTGGGCAGGCCGGTAAGGTCCAGAACACCGATGCGACCGGTGGTGGCGAACCGCAGCAGAGCTTCGAGCCCCAGAGCGATCGGACGCCCTTTGAGGACGAGCCAGCGGTATGCCGTCGGGTTTCGGGCCACCCGCTGCAGCGGATTCACGCGAACACTCTATTCCCTACGTGTGCGGCCAGGACGTCAGGACGATGAAATCGTCCTGACTAGCTAGGATTCCCAATGCGGCGGCTCCAGCACGGGTTTCGATCATTCCGCGCCGTTTTCGGGTCGGTCCTGCGCGTCGCGACACCGCTCGCATCACCGCCGACGCCGCCTACTTCACGTCTCGATTCTCGCCGCCTCGGTGGCGACCCTGTCGATCGCTGTGCGGTCCTGATCGCTGAGTGCCGCAGCGGTGTGTGTCCTGATGACGGTTTCGATTGCCGCTGCGGCGCATTCGACGGCACTGCCCGCGGAGCGGGGGGCTTGCAATTCCGGGATCAGCGCGCCGAGCTGGTCTAGTTCGATCACCTCGGCTTCGATTTCGAGCTGGGCGAGTTTGTGGCGCAAACGCCCCGTGGCTTCGTTGGGTGCGGGCACCGGCCCGGCCTTGAGGCGCTGACGGACCGCGCGCAGCGGGTGGACGACTTCCTGATGCCACGCGTTGACGCGGTCAGACGCGAGGCCGAGATCAGCGACGGTCAGCGGTTGCCGCAGACCGGCGCCGACAAACGCGGCGAACAACACCACGTTGACGTCCAGATCATGTCGATTTTGCAGGTCCAGGCAGGCGTCGGCGACACCGGCGCTGCGATAGAGCGCCAGCGCGAATCGCTTGAAGAAATCGGTGTTGCCAGGCTCGCCCATCGCTTCTTTCTCCAACCCACTTTGACTGAGGCGACGCGTTCGGATTCGTCGGGGTGTTACCAGGTCTGTTCGGCGGCGCGCACCAGCATGTGGTTGACCGCGACCCGCCGGTCACGGGTCACCATGTACAGCACGGCGTCGGCGATGTCTTCAGGCCGGAGCTTGACCATATCGGCCATTTGCGTTTCGAATGCGTCCCGCGACGGCGCGGCCAGATGGGTGAACAGTTCGGTGTCGACGGTCCCGGGACCCACCACCCCAACACGGACGCGCTTGCCGAGAACCTCTTGTCGGACGCCCTCGCTGAAGGCGTTGACACCGAACTTGGTCAATGAGTAGACCGCGGTGTTAGGTCGGGCCACCCAACCGGCGGTGGAACTGATGGTGACCAGATCGGCCACACCGCGCGGCGAGGTTGCGGCCGCATCGATCAGGTGCGGAAGCGCCGCGCGGGTGACATAGAGGACACCTTGGATGTTGACCGCGACCATGTCATCCCAGTCCCGCAAGGGCGCCTCGGCCGCGGGTCCGGACTGCATGAGGCCGGCGTTGTTGACCAGGGTGTCGAGACGTCCCAATTCGTCGACGGTGCGCTGCACCGCTGCTGCGACCTGCTCGGCGTCGGTGACGTCGGCGGGCACGACAAGTGCTGTGCCGCCTGCGGATTCGATGTCGGCTTTCAGGTCGGCCAGCCGATCGGCTCGGCGTGCCAGTAGCGCCACCGCGGCGCCTTGCGCGGCCAGGGCTTTCGCCGTCGCCGCCCCGATGCCGCTGCTGGCACCCGTCACCAGGGCTGTGGTTTTTGCCAAGGCATCTGCGTGCGTCGGCGTCATGTCCTGCCTTCCGTCGTTGATCCCGGGCCCAGGATCTCGCGCAGAACATACTCGGTGTCCTCGCCCAGGTCGGGTGCGCCCCGCGCGATCCGTGCCGGAGCGCGCGCCATCCGCCACGACGGCCCCAGTACCGGACGCTGGCCTTCACGGTGATCGGTGACGAAGCGATACAGCTCCCGGTCCCACAATCGTTCATCACCGATCACGTCAATTGCGTTGGCGCTTTTGTTCGCCGGCACTTTCGCCACCCGCAGGCGGTGCGCGAGCTGCTCGGCATCATGATTTCGGGTGAAGCGCGCCAGATCGGCGTCGAGCGCTTCGGCGTGACGGTGTCGCTCGTCCATCGTCGCGTAGCGCGGGTCTTGGGCCAGCGTGGCGGCGCCGAGCACGTCACACAATCGATTCCATCCGGCATCGTCGGCGACGGCCACGGCGACCCAGGAACCGTCCGCGCAGGGGTAGCAGCCATGCGGGGACATGTCGGGGTGGCCATTGCCGTTGGGCCCCAGACGCTTTCCGGTGAGGCTCTGTTCGAGCAGGCAATCCCCGATCATCGAGGAGAGCGCTTCCACGGCCGACACGTCGATGAATTGCCCCGCGCCGGTGCGTTCGCGATGCAACAGCGCCACCGCAGCGGCGTAGGCGGCGGCAGCGCCAACGGTGGAATCCCCGTAACGCATGCTTGTTCCGAGCGGTGGCCCGCCCGGGTAGCCGACGAGTGACGCGAGGCCGGCAAGTGCTGCGAAGCATGGCGCGTAGCCCGTTTGATGGCCCAGCGGTCCGTCGTTGCCCCACATCTTGATCGACACCGAAATGATGTCCGGCTTGATGGCCTTGAGCCGCTCATACCCCAGACCCTGACGTTCCATTGCGCCTGGGCGAAGGTTGTTCACGACGATGTCACTGCGGGCGATGAGCTCGTGCAGCGCAGCCATGCCATCTGGTGATTTGATGTCGAGGTCCACGCTGAGAATTTCGGGGTTGATGCTCAGAAAGAAGGGTGCGTGGTTGATGTCGGTGCCGCCGTAGGCGCGCATCTCCTCTGGGTTACCGGCGGTCTCGATCTTGATCACTTCGGCGCCCAGCATCGCCAGCAGTTTGCCGGCGTACGGACCGGCCCATACCTTGGTGAGTTCGAGGACGCGTACCCCCTGCAACGGGCCGCCGCGGGGATCTCCTGTCGACTTGAGTTGCGGCGACCTGACCACAGGCGGCGCGTGTGGCACGTCCAGCCGGTCCAGGACCAGGGCGGTGTGCTGCCCGAGCGTGGGTGCCGCAGAGGTGATTTCAGCGGGCGAGGCGCTCAGTGCGTACGGCACAGTGGGATAGGCCGCAACGCCCAACACGGGGTGGCTTACGTACTGGAAGAAACCCCGATGCCGGTACTGCGGCAAGTGGTGTAGGTCCGCGGCGCCGTTGACCGGGACCAACGGCACGCCCAGGCGCTGGGCCTGTTCGGCGGCGGATTCTTTGGCCAGGTCGCGCACCCACGCCGCGAATCCCCTATGAAACGTGGCGACCTTCTCCGAAGTGACCGAGAATTCCAGCCAGTCGTCGTCAAAGGCGTTGAGCCATTCCGGATGACCCATGAGGCCCTTCATTGCGAGCCACTGAGCGCGGCTGGTCATGTAGAGATAGACGAAGCCGTCGGCGCAGGTGAAAAACGCTGCTGGGCCCGCCTGGTCGTAGTCGTCGCGCCGGCCTTCGGCGGGCACCTCGCCGGTGATGAATCGGCCGAGGATGCAGTCGGCGCGTGACACCAGCACCGCGTGTTGGGAAATGTCGATGAACTCGCCCCGGCCGGTGTGCAGACGCCCGAACAGCGATGCCGCTAGGCAGAGCGCCGCGTCCAACCCCGCTTCGTAGTCGGCGAGAAATCGGCCCGGTCCCTGCAGCGGCGGCCTGTCGGGATCGGCATGACTGGGGGTGTGATAACCCCAGCCGCTGGCGTGGAATATGTTGATGCTCTTTGCATTTTGAAATTCGGCGGGCGCCCCGTCGCCGAACGGGGTGATGGAGCAGAACACCACGTTCGGATGGTTTTCGGACCAACCGGTGGCCCGGTCTTCGATGACCGCGTCGGCGGTTTCGATGAGTCGGTGAACGCGCTTGACGTCGGGCGCGGAACCGACGTCGAGCTCGACGGATTGCTTGTTGGTGTTGAGGTAGGCAAACAATCCGCTGCCTTCAGGCCCGGCGTCTCCGTTCACGATCGGTGCCATCGCGCGGGTGGAACTGCCGACCTTCGGCGCTTCGATCTTGATGACCTCGGCGCCGAAGTCGGCCAGCAGTTTTCCGCAGTACTCCCCCGCCACCGATTCGGCTAGCTCGACGACCCTGATACCCGTCAGCGCCATGCCCGGCCTTTCACAGCGGTCAGGGCTTCTGACGTCCCGAGCGGCTCAGGCGCCACTCCGGCGGGAAGTTCAAGTCGTTGTCCTTCACCACATTGTTGAGGCCCTTGCCGAAAGTTCCCCCGGTGAGGTCGACTTCGTTCTCCCGGTCGTTGGCGATCAGCGGCAGCATGCCCTCGACCATGCCGGTGAGCAGACTGCCGAAGTATTCACCTTTGTGCTGCTTGTAGAGCTCCAGGAAGGTCTTCTGCACGGCGACGGTGTCGGTGGGGCGAGAACGTGAACACGCCATCGCATACTTCAGCGTCTCCTCTTCCAGCTTGTCGCGGGACACCACACTGTTGACGAAGCCGCAGTCGTACATCTCCTTCGCGCTGAACGGCCGTCCGGTGAAAAGCATTTCGGAGAACTTGCGCAGGCCCATCGTCTCCGCCCACCACCACAGCCGTGGTCCCCAGCCCACGTAGCGGAAGGCCGGGTGACCGAAAAGGGCGTCATCAGAAGAGATCACCAGGTCGGCGTCGCCGGCTTGATAGAAGTGCCACCCATAGCAGTAGCCCTTGGCCTCGATGATGCTGATCTTGCGAAGCTCCTGCAGCGGTCGGCAACCGGCGCGGGCCTTGGAGTAGAAATCCGTGACGGTGGACAGGTAGCGATACGACCCGCCCGGCGGGTACTTGACGTCGTCGTCGTTGATCGCGAGCTCATGCAGCAGCGGCAAGCCCGGGTTCTCCAGCATCGGGCGCTGCTCCGGCAAGTCCCCGCCACTACCGAAATCTTCTCCCTCGCCGCGGATCACCACGACTTTCACGTCGTCGTCCACGTTGCACTTGTGGATCAGGTCGGCGTAGTTCTGCCGCATCCCCAGGGTCGTGGCATTCTGCGCCTCGGGACGATCGAAAGTGATGTAGGCGATTCGGTTCGACTTGTCCTTCTCGAATTTGATGTACTGCTCGGCTTCCTTCTTCAACTCTTCGTAGTCGTACTCAGGCATTGGGTTCTCTCCAACTTCTTTCACTTAATCGGGTTAGTGCCTACTTGAGCAAAGCACCCGCGTCGACGGGTAGTGAAACGCCAGTGACATAACGAGATTCGTCAGAGGCGAGAAACAGCACGGCGTTGCTGACGTCAATGGCTTCCACCCAGGGCACCGGCAACGTGTGCGTCATCTGCGAGAACGGGGCGAAGTCCTCGGGGCCCGGATTCTCCAGATCCGGGCGGAACAGCTTGAACGTCACGTCGTTCATGGTCATCGGTGTGTTGACCTGGCTGGGGTGCACCGAGTTCACCCGAATCCGATGCTGGCCCAGCTCGACGGCGAAGCTGCGCATCAGCCCGATCACGCCGTGTTTGGCGGCGATGTAATGGCCGGTGTAGGCCATGGCCTTGTGTGACCCGACCGAGCCGGTCAGCACGATGGAACCACCTCGCTCACCGGTGATGATATGCGGCACACCGGCTTTCACGGTCTTCCAGACGCCGGAGAGGTTGACGTCGATCATGTCCTGCCAAATATTCTCCGCGATCTTGTGCAGTTTGTTGCCGAAGGTGCCGATGCCGGCGTTCGCGACGATGATGTCGAGACGGCCGAATTGTGCTACGCCGCTGTCCACCGCGGTCTTGAGGGCGTCGTAATCACGCACGTCGACTTGTGCGGTCACAATGCGGCGATCCTGGGCCTTGACCAGGTCAGCGGTTTCGGCGAGATCGGCCGGGGTGGACGCCGGGTACGCCATGTTGTCGATCGGCCCGCAGATGTCTACCGCGATGATGTCGGCGCCCTCCTGCGCTAACCGCACCGCGTGACTGCGGCCCTGACCGCGGGCCGCTCCACTGATAAACGCGACCTTGCCCTCGACCCGACCGGACATCACGCCACCACCGTCGGCAGGGTTTCCCATCCACGCACCGTCGACGTCGGGCTGAGCTTGGCGTTGACCAGGTCGACGTCCCACTCCGGAAACCGTTTGAGAATTTCCTCCAGGGCCACGCGACCTTCCAGGCGGGCCAGCGCCGAGCCCAGGCAGAAGTGGGTGCCCACGCTGAAGGTCAGGTGCGGTCGGGGGGTGCGGTGGATGTCGAACTCGCCTGCGTCGGCGCCGAACTGGCGCTCATCCCGGCACGCCGCCCCGAGCAACATCATCATCACGCTGCCTTCGGGCACCGTCTGGTCATACAGGGTGACGTCGCGGGTCACATACCTCGACATGTGCGGCGCGGGCGGCTCGTAGCGAAGCAGCTCTTCGATGGCCTGCGGGATGAGGCCGATGTTCTCCACCAGCTCGCGGCGCTGATCTGGATGCTCGGCGAGCACCTTTCCCGCCCAACCGATCAGCCGTGTCGTCGTTTCGTTGCCCGCTCCGGCCACCACGTTGAGGTACACCAGGATCTCGCTACGCGTGAGCCGTCGCGTCGTGCCCGTGTCGTCGACGAACTCGACGTTGAGCAGATCGGTCATGATGTCGTCGGACGGATTCTCGGCACGCCAATTGATGTAGGCCTCGAACTGCTCGCCGACGGACAAGCCTTGCTCGGCGGCCTTCATCGGCTTGCCGGCCTCGGTGCGCAGCTGGGCGTTACCCCGGTCGCGGATGAATTCCTGATCGTCTTCGGGAATGCCGAGCAGCATGCTGATGACTTTCATCGGCATGATTGCACCGAGATCTTTGACGAAGTCGAATCGCCCCGATCCCACCAGCGGATCCAGGAGTTGCGCGCAGTAGTCGCGAATCATCGGCTCGAGCGCGACGATCTTGCGCGGTGTGAACATCCGCGACAGCAGCTTGCGGTGCACATCGTGGATAGGCGGGTCTTCGAAGATCAGCATGCCTGACGGGATTTCGAGGTTGGCCTTGATCAACTCCAGAATCACGCCCCGGGCGGAGCTGTAGGTGTCGTGGTCGATCACAGCTTTGGTAACGTCGGCGAATCTGCTTAATGCGACAAATTCATATTCAGCGTTGTGGTAAAGGGGCGCTTCATTACGCAGGCGCATGAACATCGGATAGGGGTCGGCGATGAGCTCGACATCGTACGGGTCGAAATGAACATCGCTATTCGTGCTCGCCGTCACGAAATCCCTCCTGCCGCTGTCATTTCCGGAGCGCTTCAGCCGCCTTCCCGATATCGACGCCGCCCCTGCCCGCGTTTGCGCTGCCGTGGTGGCAGCGGCGGAATCGGTTCGGCCGATTTGTACACTCCGCTTAAATGCCTTGCTCTGACATGCGCACGGGCTGGGCTGATAAAGGGCTCGCCGGCGGCCCATAACGTCGGCTTACTCTATTCTCGTAGAGAACCATATCGATGGTGCCCTGGCAAGACCCGGCAACCCGATACGCGTGTTCAACCGGATGCGGCCCTCCGTCGTCGGCGCGCCGGACTCTGGCCGCCGGCCTGTGTGAGTCGCCCTTTGCCTGGATTCTTCAAAATCCCGGTAGCGATGGCCGACAAGATGCCGTCCAGCTGTTCAGCGCTGTCGACGATCCGGTCACCGTGGGCGAACCGCAGCAGCAGGCCGTTGATGAACGTCAGCGTGACATTGCTCAGGTCCTCAACGACCGCCGACTCCAGCTCGGAACCGTGCGGCATGAGCTGCACGAGGATTTCCCGGTGCAACCTGGTGAATCCGTCGGTGGCCTGCTCCAGGATCGCGGCCAGCGCCGGGTCACGAGAGGCCTGCATCGTCAGCTCGTATCTGGCCCTGGTCCGGGAGAGCTGCGGCTCGTCGCCGGCTTGGATCACCACCTGGGACAGGCGCGACGGCCAGGGGTGGCTCCCGCGACCGTCGGAGCTGTCGGCGACCGACTGCAAGCTGGCCAAGTCAAGCTCAGCCAGCCGCTCCGCCACGGCACGCAGCAGTGCCGAGCGGGTACGGAAATAAAACGAGGTCGTACCGTCCGGCACGCCGGCCTTTCGGTCCACCTTGAGATGGCTCAATCCCTTGGCCCCATCGTCGGCCAATAGACCGATCGCCGCATCGCATAAATCGCGGCGGCGCTCTGCGGGATTAGGCTTTCGTCGTTTGTCCATCGAAGTCTGTCATCTCGGACCGAGAGACTACTCTATATTCGTAGTGTGGGCAAAGGGCCGCGATGCGCTTCATCGCGTGACTAAATCAAATGTTCGCGCACGACACGCCGCTCGACGCACGTGACCGATGCCTGTGGTCCTCTACCTTGGGCTGACATGCCCGACGGGAAGCCATGCCGATGAGCAAACGCCACCTCGACGGAAATTCGCGCCGCGCAGGGGGCTCGACCGCCGGTGCGATGTGCCTGACGACGGTGCTTCTGGTCGGCGCGGCGATATGTGGCTGCCACTCAACGCAGCACCAGGCCGCCCCCAGTCCGTCGACCACCTCCGCAGCGCCGACGACGACCCAATCTGTGCCGCCTGTGGTCAACATTGCGCCGTTACCCGTTCGGCCGGTGCAGAAGTCACAGCCGACCACGCCCAACAAGTGTCCCGCCGTGAACCCGAATGCGCTGGTGGCGCCCAGCAACGTTCTGGTCGCGTGTGACCTTGCCCAGACCACTCTCTACACGTTGGCTCCGGAGACAATGCAGCTCGCGCTGACCCGGGTGGACCCGCCCCAGCCACTGACATCGGGCTTCTACGAGGTGAATATGACCATGGACACGTCGTCCGCGGCCGCCTGGGCGGCATTCACCGCTACGCACCTCTACGCCCACGTTGCCTTCATCCGCGACGACCTCGTGCTGGAAGCGCCGACGATCGAAGAGCAGGTCACTTCTGGGAAGATCGCGCTGACTACTCAATCACCCCAAACCGCCAACCAACTGGCCCAACTGGCAGGCCGTCCCGCGTGATCGGCGGGTAGCCGTCAGCTCGGGTTGCGCAGCGGAAGGCCCGCAGCACGATAGATCGCATCGATCACGATCATGTTTTCGATCGCGTCCTCCGGAGTTGTCTTCACCGGTTCGCCGCGCAGCACCGCCGCCGCGAAAGCGTCGAGCTGATACGCATAGGAAGCGCGGCGCGGGAAACGCTCCACACGATTGTCACCGGCGGTATGGACCGAGAGACGATGGAAGAACTGAGGTGTCACCGGGTTGAGCACACGCAGCTCGCCCCGGTCGCCGATTACCCTGGCATTGATCTGCAGCAGCTGCGTCGACCACATGGAGCAGCGAATCCGGCCGGTGTGTCCGCCGGCAAACCGCAACTCGGCCGTCATGGCGCGATCGACCTGGGGATCGCGCAGCTTCGCCTGCGCCGAAACGACTTCCGGCGTGGCACCAGCGAACGTGCGAACCATGTGGACTGCGTAGCAACCGGCATCCATCGTCGCGCCACCGGCGAGCGAATAGTTGTAGCGGATATCGGAAAACTTGGGCAGCGGGAAGCACAAGGCGGCCTCCACCCGCGTGAGCTTGCCGAGTTCGCCCGAGGCGATGATCTCCTCGACGCGCAAAGTGAGCGGATGGTAGCGATAGTGGAATGCCTCCATCACCACGCGATCAGAGTTCGCGGCGAATGCGGCGATCTCGCGGGCCTCGGCCGCATTCGCGGTGAACGGCTTTTCGCACAGCACGTGCTTACCGGCGGCGACGGCGGCCCGGGTCCACCTGCCGTGCAGGCCGTTCGGCAGCGGGTTGTAGACGGCGTCCAGGTTCGGGTCGGCGATCAGCGCGTCGTAGCTTTCGTGTACACGAGGGATGTCGTGGTCAGCCGCAAAGGCTTTCGCGCGCGACGCGTCGCGCGCGGCGACGCCGGCAACCATGACGTCGGAGTTGTCCTTGGCCGGTTTGATCAGCGCCATGGGCGCGATGCGGGCCGCACCCAGGATGCCGATGCGCAGCGGACTCCCGTGTCCAGACACGCACCCGACGCTAGCACTTCGCCCGGTGATCACACCTGCCACACACGTGCGTCCCAGAGACGGCACACTTTTTGCCCACCTCCGAGCGACTGATCCACGACGGGGCACGCAGTGTCGCTCGTAGGCGGGCACGTTCATATGTCAACGCGCGGACCTGCCGGCAGAGTCGTGTGGCGGATGAGACCCCGGGGCTCGAAGAACCCGGCGAGCTTAGGGCGGACAAAGTCAGTCGGCCTCGAACGCCGAGACGGCGTCGAGGATCACGCCGTTCTCCTCGACGTAGCGGTCCCACAGCGTCAAGAGCTCGGCCAGCTTCTCTGGCCGCGCCGCGGCCAGATCGTCGATTTCGCCGGGGTCTCGGGAGAGGTCGTATAGCTGCCAGGTGCCCGGACCGTATGGCTTCGGCAGGTAGAGTGCCTTCCAGTCGCCCTGACGAATTGCGCGGCGGCCGAACAGCTCCCAGCCCGTGCCGGTTTCGGCGTCGTGCACCGAGTCGCTGGCGCCGGACAGATACGGCACCAGCGAGCGACCGCGTAGCGGTTCGACTTCGCGGCCGCGGTAGGTGGTGCCGGGATGTGCGGCGCCGGCCAGTTCCAGCACCGTCGGCACGATGTCCATGACCGTCGAGAACGCGGTGCCGATTTCCCCCTGCCGCGCAAATCCCGGCCAAGTGACAAAGCCCACCACCCGGATGCCGCCTTCGGTGGTGAACGCCTTGTGCAGGCGCGACGGCGCCGTTGCCGCTTGCGCCCAGCGTGGGCCGTACCAGATGAACGAGTTGGGGCGGCCAAGGTTGTCGAGGCTGTTGTCGCAGTATTTTGCGATCTGCGCGGCGATCTGGGCGCCACGGAGCGGCATCGCCTCGACGATTGCGCCCTCCGCGCCGTTGTCGGACAAGAAGATCACGACGGTGTCATCAAGCTCGCCGCTGTCGGCCAGGTAGTCGATCACTCGGCCGATATTCCAGTCCATTCGGTCCACCATTCCGGCGTAGACCTCCATGCTGCGGGCCGACAGCGCGCGCTCCTCGGTCGTCATGTCGGCCCACTCCGGAGCGCCGCTCGCCACGACCGGATGCGCCACGACATCGGACGGGCACAGGCCGAGCCGTTTGAGCGCCGCCAAGCGCGCCTCGCGCAACGCGTCCGGTCCGGCGGCGTAGCGGCCGTGATAGGCGGCGATGGATTCGTCGGGCGCTTGCAGCGGCCAATGCGGCGCCTGAAAGGGCAGATAGGCGAAGAACGGCCGGTCTTTGTCTTGCGGGTCCACAGAACGTTCGCGGAGGTAGCGCAGCAGGGTGTCGGTGTAGAAATCGGAAGAGTAGAAGTCGTCGCCGACGGTGACGAACTGGTCATCCTCGGTGTAAAGCATTGGCAAGGGCGGGAAACCGCCGCCCGCGGCGCTGTAATGGCTGGCACCGGCGGGTAACAAGGCGAACGAGCGGTCGAATCCGCGAGCCCACGGCGACCTCTCGATGGTGTACCCCAGATGCCATTTGCCCGACATCAGCGTCAGATATCCCGCGTCGCGCAACAACTCGGGCAACGCCACCACCCGGTCGTTGAGATAGCCCTCATAGCCGGGCGCACCCCGGAATCCTGGATCCGCGACCTCGAGCATCGTGCCGATGCCGGCAATGTGGTGGTCGGTTCCGGTCAGCAGCATCGCCCGGGTGGGTGAGCAGGCCGGAGCGGAATGGAAATCGGTGAACCGGATGCCCGCATAGGCCAGCTGATCCAGATTGGGGGTATTGATCTCGCCGCCGAACGCGCCGATATCGGAGAACCCGAGGTCGTCCGCGACGATCAACAGAAAGTTGGGGCGCTTCACGCTGACGCATCCTTTCAGGTCGGACACCGAGATGGAACCGCACACCAGTGAAACGCACCGGCAGCATCGCCGATATCGTCAAGACAGCACTTGACCCCCCGCCGGACACACCGAAGAAGGGGCTTGAAATGTTGGCACAGTTTGGGATATCGATCCCGTTGATCGCTGCCCCGATGTCGGGCGGGCCGACCACCCCGGCGATGGTGTTGGCAGCGACGCAGGCCGGTGGCCTGGGCTTGCTGGCGGCCGGCTACAAGACCGTGGATGTCATCGAAGCTGAGATCAAGAAGGTGCGTGGCGAGGGAATCCCATTCGGGGTCAACGTGTTTGCGCCGAATCCGCTGCCAGTGGACCCGGACAGCTACCGGACCTACGCCGCAACGATCCAGAGGGAGGCTGACCAGTTCGGACTCACGTTGCCTGCCGAGCCAATCGAGGACAACGACAGGTTCGACGAGAAGATAGCCCTATTGCTCGACGACCCGGTGCCGATGGTGTCGTTCACGTTCGGAATACCGCCCCGTAATGTGATCGCCGCCCTCCAGCAGGCCAATAGCGTTGTCGTTCAAACGGTGACAACGCCCGACGAGGCGGCGCAAGCCTACGAGGCCGGTGTCGACATGCTCGCCGTGCAGGCAGCAGCCGCCGGCGGGCATTCCGGGACGCTCTGGCCGCGTAAACCGTTGACGCCGGTTCCGATCGTGGACCTTGTCAAGCGGATCGTCGCGACGGTACCGCTACCGGTGATGGCCGCGGGTGGACTGGCCACTCCCGCCGCGGTGGCCGAGGTTGTCCGCGCCGGCGCTGCAGCGGCCGTCGTCGGAACGGTTCTGCTACGTGCCGCCGAAAGCGGCGCATCGGCGACCCACCAGGCGGCCCTCACCGACCCCGCTTTCACCGAGACGGTGCTGACGCGGGCCTTCACCGGCCGCCCTGCGCGGGGCCTGCGCAATGCGTTCATCGACGCGCATGAAGCGGAAGCACCCTTGGGATATCCCGCGATTCACTACCTCACCAGCCCGTTGCGCAAAGCCGCCGCCGCGGCCGGCAAGCCCAACTATGTCCATCTATGGGCCGGCACCGGATACCGACACGCCACTGCCGAACCCGCGTCCGACATCCTGCGGCGACTGACTTCCGAGCTCTAATCGACTGACGATCGCCGCGCCTGGCCACGGTGCTTACCAAGGGCATCACTAAGTGGGGAATCGGTGACGCCCGGCTGCCTCGCTGCTGGAGCTCGGCGGGACGTCAAAATGCCTCGGGATTCCGCTGTACTTCGACCGGCACCGGGTGGCGGTACAGGCGCGACGCGTTCTCCCAGCTGAACTTGCGGATCACCTGCTGCGGCAGCTCCCCGATTTGTTCGTGGATCGTTTGCTGGGTGTGCGGCCAGGTGGAGTCGCAGTGTGGATAGTCAGCCTCCAGCATGATGTTGTCCACGCCGATTCGGTCGCGCTGCACGAACGACGACTTGTCCTCCACCGCGCAGAACCAGAAGTTTCGGGTGAAAACCTCCGCGGGAGTCAAACTTTCACCAAGCGCCGCCCAGGTGCCGTACATCGCGTGATAGCTGAGCATGTGGTCGAGGCGATCCAACAGGCCCGCGACCCAGCCGATTCCCCCTTCGGACAAACAGATTTTCAGATCGGGAAACCTGCTGGGCAGCCCGGAGTACAGCCAGTCGACCGCCGCGGAAATCGCATAGGCGAAGAACAGCACACCCTGTACGTCCGGGGGTGCATCGTCGGTGGTGGACGGCGAAGACCCCGACGATCCGATGTGCAGGTTGACGACGGTGCCCGTCTCGGCGCACGCGGCCATCATGGCGTCCCAGTGACCGGAGTGGATGCTTGGCAATCCGAGCATCGCCGGGTTCTCGCTGAACGTGACGGCGTGAAAGCCGCGCTCCGCGTTCTCACGGATCATCTTGGCGCCAAGCTCGGGGTCCAGCAGCCACGGCAATTGGCAGGGAATGATCCGGTCGGGATATGACCCCGCCCAAACCTCGAGATGCCAGTCGTTCCATGCGCGCACGGAGGCCAGCGCCAGGTCGCGATCTTTGGTGACCTGCTGCAGCCGCTGGCCGGCAAAGCCCGGCAGGAAAGAGGGGAAGTTCAGCGAAGCGTAGATACCATTCAGGTCCATGTCCTTGACGCGCTCATGGATGTCCCATGCGCCCCTGCGCATTTCGTCGAATCGAACCGGCTCGAAGCCATACTCCGCCACCGGCCGGCCGACCACGGCGTTGAACCCGACGTTGGGCAGTTCCCGGCCGTCGTAGACCCACGTCTGTCCCCCGCCCTCGGTCTCCACGACTTTGGGGGCGCGGTCGGCGAACTTTCTGGGCAGACGCCCCGCGAAGGTGTCGGGCGGTTCGACGATGTGGTCGTCGACCGAGATCACCGTGTAGCGTCGTGGCGCCCGGGGTGGGTCCGGCAGGAATGTGACCGAGCGCTGCCCACCCGTCTTTGCCGTGGTGAAATTCAGGTTTGCTGCCAGCTCGTCGATCGATTTCATTCGTCAATCTCCTTGCGGGACAGGGTCGCGCGCCGCATCGAATGTGCAGTGGCGGTGAAGCCGGTCGGCGTGTCGCCGCCCTGGGTGCACGCTGAAGACCAGCACGGCTCAGTTGAGTACATCGGGATCAGCCTTGATCGTCATCCGCGCCGCTCCCGCCCAGTACACGTCGGCCGCCCGTTCGATGAGCGATCGCTGCATGCCCGCCATGTCCGACCAGCTCATCGGAAGCGGTTCCTTGCCGGTGAGCATGACGTCGTACGCCAGCTTGCACACCCGTTCGATCGATGCCGCCCGGTAGACGGCTTCGGGCAGATTGCGGCCGGTCGCGATGACGCCGTGGTTGGCCAGAATCGTGAGGTTGGCGCCTCCGATGCGGGTGGCGAGATCGGCTGCGCGAGCGGGGCTGTCGACTTCGCCGTCGTAGGTGTCGACCAGACACAGGTCGTCGAGGTACAGCGAACCGGTTTGGTGGACAAGTTCGGGCAGCCTGCCCAATGCGGCGAGCACGCATACGTAATAGGGGTGATTGTGGATGACGACGCGGGCGTCCTCGCGGACCCGGTGCAGTTCCGTGTGGATGTGGATCGCCGGCGTGACATCCCAGCGGCCGCGGATCACCCGCGCGTCGCTATCCACCACGCAGATGTCTGACGCGGTGAGCTCCTGCCACCACAGCCCCCAAGGATTGACGAACATGTCCGTTTGACCGTCGAGCTGCCAGGTGATGTGCCCGGCCATGTTCTCGGCGAATCCGATGGCGGCAAGGTGGCGGAAGGCCACGGCGAGCGCCTGCTCGTCGGACAGCTCGACGCCGATGGGGGGCACCACCGACGGTGCCCAGACCTCCACGCCACCTCGTCGCACGTTAGGAGCGTTCATGATCGGCCTCCATCCTGAATTGAATATCCTCACGGAGCTGACCTTTGGCGATCTTCCCTCCGGACGATCGGGGAAGTTCATCGACCACGATGAGTCGTTCGGGCAGCAGCTCCTTGGACACCCCCAGCGCCAACAGATGTTCGACGAGCTCGGGCAGGTCGATGGTCTGCGAATCAGCCAATTCGGCGTAGAGACAGACCTTTTCGCCGAACACCGGATCGGGCATCGCGACCACCGCCGCCACCGCGATCGCGGGATGGGTCGTGACCGCGTTCTCGACCTGCGTTGCGCTGATGTTCTTCCCGCCACGGAGAATGAAATCCGAGGTTCGGCCGGTGACGGTCAGATAGCCGTCCGCGTCGATCTCGCAGATGTCGCCCATGCGCATCCACCCATCGGGGGTGAACAACTTGTCGTGGTCGGTCCCGCCGAGGTAGCCGAGGCTGGTGGCGGGCCCTCGGCAGGCGGGCTGGCCTCGCCCTGTCTCGGTGACGTCGTTGTCTCCGTCGAAAAGTCGGACGGCCATTTCCGGGACGATCCGGCCGCCGGTGCGGAGGCGGCGTTCGCGCGGATCGTCGACGGTCGTCGCACTCAGCATCCCGGTCTCATTCGATCCGTAGAACTGCAGAATCTTCGCGCCGGTGAGCTCCTCGAACTCCGCCGCGGGCCGGTACGGCAGCGTCTCACCGCCGGCGAAAACGACACGCAGCGAACTCAGGTCGTGATCGTGCCGAGCGCGATCTGCCATCAGCATCGTCAATTGCGTGCTGACACAACACAACACGCTGACCTGATGGCGTGCGATCGCCTCGCAGGCCGCATTCACGGTGAATCGCGTCAGGATCACTGCGGTGGCACCGAGATAGATCGGAGTGGTGTGGCTGGTCCATATTCCGAAGCCGAAAGGTGTTGGTATGGCCGCCAAGAATATGTCGTCC
>Ga0210389_10001758_pt1 | contig 17421 bp, 18 predicted proteins | sample IncBWH28OmetaG_FD_160127 | JGI IMG/M metagenome (GOLD analysis project Ga0210389, IMG submission 160127) | Forest soil microbial communities from Barre Woods Harvard Forest LTER site, Petersham, Massachusetts, United States - Inc-BW-H-28-O ...
CCTGGCATTTTATCATCATGCCGTAACCACAATCCCTTCGCAATCTCTTCACAAGCTTCCCTTTTGGTCGGTGGGTATGGCTTTGTATACCGTGATGTGGAATTGCCTGGGTTGGGATAACGTAACCACTTATGCCGAGGAGGTTGAAAAACCAGTAAAATCCTATCTATATGGCACGTTCATCGCTTTTGCGCTGGTTATTGTTCTGTACTTTCTTATTATTTTGATATCTCAGCAAAGCGGTATCGATCCAAAGGCGCTAAAAGAACATTTTTTCCCGGCGGTTGGCGTGGCTATTGGCGGCAGGTGGCTGGGCGCATTAGTTGCTATGGCGGGCATGGCCAGCAGCTTTGGCATTTATGCTGCTGTGCTGCTGTCCGTTTCGCGCGTGCCCAAAGTAATGGCTGATGATGACCTGTTGCCGAAGCGCCTCAACCGCGTCCACTCCAAATTTGGCAGCCCTTATGTTTCCATTGTCCTTTGCTCAATGGTGGTTAGCTTTATGGCCCTTTGGCCTTTGCCCGAACTATTTATTATCGACGTGACCGTTTATGGGGCCGGCTTATCGCTTGAATATATCTCGCTTATCAAACTCCGCAAAGTGTCGCCGGATGCACACCGGCCCTTTAAAATAACACTCGGCATAACCGGGCTTTGTTTGATGATGGTGCTGCCTTTCACCGTGTATTTTGTAGCCCTGGTCGGGGCTTGTATGTCGCCTGATCAATCTTTTTGGGCCGCAGTTTTCGCATTGTTTGTTTTGGCAACCGCCGAACTGGCCTGGCAGCTGATCCTGTGGAAAAAGCCGCATCATAAAAAAGGCCGGCTGTATTAATGTAGAGACGCGATATTTTGCGTCTCCGGAATGGATGTAGGGATTTAGCGGTAATTATCCCCTCACAGGTTCGAGACGCAAAATGTTGCGCCTCTACCTGCCCGCTGCCCAAAAAATAGCGTTGGTAAATATCGTCTTATACACCTCGCTGTTAAACAAAACCGGCGAATGCCCCATAAAGATGTAAACGTTCCTGGCCGCTACATTTGGGTTTGTCCAAACTACCGGGTGGTCGCCCATTTTTATATCTGAATTTGGTGTATAGGTAGATTCATCCACGCTGGCCAACACGTGCACATTTGGCCTTGGGCTTTTGTTGTAGGTGTACCATTCTTCTTTTTCAACCATAAATGACGTTGGTACGCCCTTCATAACCGGGTGGGTTGGGTCTTCTACATTTACTTTGGCCCTTGCAAAGGTGGGGATATAATTTTTGTAGACGATATCGCCCATAAATTTCGAAAACCAGTTCCACATCGGGTAACCGTCGAATTCGCCAAGCAGCGTAGCGTGGTGAAAACCTATCCAGCCGCCGCGGCCTTTGGTGATATAGTCCTCAAATGCTTTTACGGCCTTGTCTTTCCAGGCATAAGGCGGATAATCCAATTGTATAAACAATTGGTATTTGCTAAGAAAGGCGGAATCGACCAGGTCGGTATTTTGTATAAAGTCGATCGAAAAATTGCTGTCGGCGGCCAGTTTCTCCAGCCAGGGTCGCGCAACGTTGGTATATTCCACGTGGTGGCCGCCGTTTTCGTACAAGGCGACGACGTGAAAGCGGGGCTGTTTCTGTTGGGCCTGGCCGGTAATTGCAGCTGTTGTCAGCAATAACACCAAAATGAATTTCAGCTTTTTGCTGCCGGCGTATTTAAAAGGTTGATTCATGGTTGTTTTGTTTTTTGCGGGCGCATCCCTGCGATGATCCGTTCCCGATGCTGCACACCCCAATTCCTTAACTCGGTTACTACCCGATCTAACGAATTGCTATAGGGAGTTAGCTCATAGGTGACGGTCACGGGCATGGTCGGCAATACTTTTCGCACAATAAACTCATTCAGTTCCAGTTCGCGCAATTCTTTAGAGAGGATTTTTGGCGTAATGCCATCCAATGCCCGCTGAATATCATTGAACCGCATAGACCCATTGCTTAGGGCTACAATGAGTGGTAACTTCCATTTTCCGTTCAGCATGTAAAGCGCATCCTTTACTGCCATTATCGATGCCGAACAAGCCTCGGCGCTGTGTTGCTCTGGTCGTAACATTCCTGCAATTTAGCTAAGTATCCCGCAGGATAGTACTATCCTTTAGTATAGTGCTATCCTATAGATAGTAAATGTAGGTATTTTTGCGGTAAAAATAAAAGAAATGAAAACAACAAAAATTATTTACTGGATATTCACTGCCATCGTGGCTTTAATGATGACCTACTCCGCTTATGCTTATTTAACACAAGAAAAAGTTGCGGCAGCCTTTCAGCACCTCGGCTATCCCGGCTATTTCAGGGTTGAACTGGCTATCGCGAAACTAATTGGCGCGGCCTTGTTGGTACTGCCGCTGGGTGCACGCTTAAAAGAATGGGTTTATGCGGGTTTTTCCATCACCTTTATATCGGCGGTTATAGCGCATGTTTCCTCCGGTGATCCTGCGTCTGTCTATTCCATGCCGATTATATTCATGGTTTTTCTGGCAGTTTCATACATTACTTATCACCGGTTGAACCCGGTTTTTTCTGCCGCCAGGGTATAAATAATATTCAAGTGATCCGGGCAACGTAATCCGGATCGCTTTAATAAAATCTCCTCCCTGCTTCTCCGTCATATTTTCAAAGCTCAAACCAATCGCGCTGTTCCTCATCCTAACTTCCATCCCCTGGGCATTTTCGCCGCACGTCAGCAGGCCCTGGTTCAGGCCATTTTAAAAGTTTTATTTCGGATTTCGGATGTTCGATTTCGGATTTTATATTTTGCATCAAATCAATACTACCGATAATCAAAAAAATACACCTCCATATTAAAAAATTCCGAATTCGGCATTACCACTTTCGCGTTAAACCAAATCCGAAATCGAACATCCGAAATCCGAAATATCAAACTAAATGAATAATATTGACGGGATATTTGAACAAGATGAAGAACGACGAACTGCGCAGCCGGCAATGGTTTGCCCGGAAAGGTAAGGATGGTTTTATTTACCGTGCCTGGATGAAAAACCAGGGTATCCCCGCGCATGAATTCCAGGGCAAACCGGTTATTGGTATCTGCAATACGTGGTCGGAGTTAACGCCCTGCAATGCCCATTTCCGCGAGCTCGCTGAGTCGGTAAAGCATGGTATTTATGAAGCAGGTGGTTTCCCGGTCGAGTTCCCGGTAATGTCGCTTGGCGAAACTTTGATCAAGCCAACCGCCATGCTTTACCGCAACCTGGTGAGCATGGACGTGGAGGAATCTATCCGCGCCAACCCGCTGGATGGCGTGGTTTTGCTTTGCGGCTGCGATAAAACGACACCGGCTTTGGTAATGGGCGCTTGTAGTGTTGACCTGCCGACCATCGTAGTTTCAGGTGGGCCGATGCTCACCGGCAAATACCGCGGGCATGATATCAGCACATCAGACGTATGGCGTTTTTCGGAAGCCTATCGCGCCGGAAAAATGACAGATGAGGAACTGCTGATCGCCGAATCGTGTATGACACGCAGCCGCGGCCATTGCGCGGTAATGGGTACCGCCTCGACTATGGCTTGTATGGTTGAAGCATTAGGCCTGAGCCTGCCGGAAAATGCCGCAATCCCCGCCGCCGATTCCCGGCGCAAAGTTTTGGCACACCTGTCGGGAAGCAGAATTGTAGATATGGTGCGTGAAGATTTAAAACTCTCCGATATTCTGACCAGGGAAGCATTTGAAAATGCCATCACCGTAAACGCCGCCATCGGCGGTTCAACCAATTTTGTGATCCACTTGCTCGCCATTGCCGCCAGGATAGGTGTGGATTTGAACATGGATGATTTTCATAATGTAAAAAACATTCCCCTGCTGGCCAACCTGCAGCCCTCTGGCAAATATTTTATGGAGGACTTTTATTATGCAGGCGGTTTGCCTGCGTTGATGAAGGAATTGCATGAAAGTTTACACAGCGAGACCATCACCGTGAGCGGAAAGCCCATTGACGAAAACTACCGCGCCAGTGAATGTTTTAACCGGGAAATGATCGCAACCATGATTGAGCCATTTAACAAACTGGCGGGTATTGTAGTGGTAAAAGGCAATCTGTGCGAAAACGGCGCGGTCCTGAAACCCTCGGCTGCAACGTCTGAATTAATGAAACATACCGGCAAAGCCGTTGTATTTGAAAACATCGAAGATTACAAAGCAAAAATTGACGACCCCAGCCTTGAGGTTGGTGAAACCAGCGTGCTGGTACTAAAAAACGTAGGCCCTAAAGGTTATCCCGGCATGCCGGAGGTAGGCAATATGTCCATCCCAAAAAAACTACTGGAAAAAGGCGTTACCGATATGGTCCGCATTTCCGATGGCAGGATGAGCGGTACCGGTTTTGGTACCGTTGTGCTGCACGTTTCGCCGGAAGCGGCAATTGGCGGAACATTGGCGGTTATACAAAATGGCGATATTATCCACCTGGATGTCGCCGCTGGCATTTTGAATGTCGATTTATCCGACGAGGAAATTGCAAAGCGAAAACGTGAACTGCCGCCGTTTGAAAACCTGACTAATCGCGGATATGTGTGGCTGTATCAAAACCATGTGGAACAGGCGCACCTGGGGGCGGATATGGATTTTTTAAAGGGAGGATCAGGGGCAGGGGTTTTGAGGGATTCACATTGAGGCTTGCACAAATAGCTCTGGCTTAATATCTTGAATATTAGAAATATAAAATAATTGCAGCTACCCTCTTTCCACCGAAGGTGAAGAGAGGGTCGACCATCCGCCTAAAGGCGGAGTAGTCGGGGTGAGTCAACCCGGCGGACATTGGCGCTAATGCATTGTCGGTAATGTCCGCCGGGTTGACTCACCCTGCCACTCCGCCTAAAGGCGGATCGGCATCCCTCTCTTCCGCAAGCGGGAAAGAGGGACGAAGAGTGTTTCGAACACACTCGGTTTTAAACTCATCGCTACGATAAGAATATAATATGACAACCAAAAAATTCACCGGAAAAACCGCCATCATCACCGGCGCGGGCCAGGGCATCGGCTTTGAGATCGCCCGCCAAATGGCTGCTGAGGGCGCTGCCGTTTTAATAAACGACATTAACGAGGCATTAGTAAAAACCGCTGCTGGAAAAATCGTAGCTGCCGGCGGGCAATGCTGTGCACTGGCCGGGGATGCCGCTGACCTGGTTTTCATCCGGCAAATGGTGGATACCGCCGTTAAGCAATTCGGCCACCTGGATATTGCCATCGCCAATGCGGGTATCACATTATTCGGCGATTTTTTGAACTACCCCGTCGAATCACTGCAAAGCGTTATGCGGCTGAATTTGCAGGGCAGCTTTTTCCTGGCGCAAAGGGCCGCCAACCAGATGATCAAACAGCAAAGCGGCGGGAGCATATTGTTTATGTCCTCGGTAACCGGCCACCAGGCGCACCAGGACCTTGCAGCCTACGGCATGACCAAAGCTGCGCTGGAGATGCTGGCGAAAAGTTTGGTGGTTGAATTGTCGCCTCATCAGATCACCGTAAATACAGTTGCACCCGGAGCTACCTTAACTGAACGCACAACGGAAGATGCCGAATATAAAAATACCTGGTCGCGCATAACGCCGATGGGCCGGCCGGCTACGGTGGAGGATGTTGCCAATTCCGTTTTGTTTTTGGTTTCGCCGGCATCCGGGCATATTACCGGCCAAAATATTATTGTTGATGGCGGCTGGACGGCGGTGAGCACGTCGCCATATTAGCCATCGCGGCCGGGTTTAAACACGATCAATTTGCTCCTGGAACCATTTTAAATATGGTTCAATTTGGGAAACAAGGTAATAGGGTAAGTTAAGGAGTTTAAATGGTTTGCCGCCGGGACTTATTGCGTCGGTGATGCTTATTTCGCCCGCATAAAAACGTAAAGCCATGTTATGGGGCGCCATATCCATGTATAAATGCAGCGACTTAAGTTTTCCTTCGCTGCCTGACTTTACTTCAATCGGCACAAGTTTTCCTTCAAATGCCCACACATAATCTATTTCGGCTGTAGAGCTTTGTTTTTCGCGTATCCAAAAGTTAAGGCTGCTTAACGCGTTAAATTGAAAAGCCAATAGTTCCTGGCCGACCAAATGTTCGATCAACGTACCCTGGTACACTTTGTTTAGGTCTGCAGTTCCTAATATCTCTTTTTGAATGCCTGCAAAATAATTAAGCATTCCTGTATCCAATATCTGCAAGCGTGGCGACTTTCTGCGGTCTGGTAGTAATGGTAAGTGTACATCTGTGCAAGGATAAATCAGTTGTATTAATAGTGCATTTTCCAAAGTTCGTAACGCCTCCCCCATATCTCGTGACCGGTAGGAGGAATTTCCGAAACCCTCAAATTTTATTCGCCTGCCGGCCTGTGAAAAGGATGCCCGGATTGCATGACGGATATGCTGTATCTGCGATTCTGTTGAAGCATATTTTTCTACATCATCCAGGTAGCCCATGATCAGGGAATCGTAAATCGGTTTTAATGTAGTTAAATCTTTATTTTCGCTATAATTCCTTACAACTTCAGGCATTCCGCCAATCAGCGCATACGTGTGAAAAAGTTGTAATAATTTGGGATGCGTAAAGCTTGGCAAAGGCATACTTTGCAAGTATTTCAGCGCCTCCGTTTCATTGATTGCTTCCAGGAATTCAGGGAAAGACGCCGGCCGCAACACTTTATATTCTACGCGACCCACCGGGAAACTGATATTTTTATCAAATAAAGTTTCCGGCATGCTTCCGGCGGCTATGACTGCGATGTTTGGCTCCGACTCATAAAAATACCGCAAAATGTTTAGTGCTTCCGGCAACTCCTGAATTTCATCAATAAAGATCAGGGTATTCGTTTTTTTTGACAGTAGTTTATTTTTTACAAAAAACAAGGTTTGCACCAAAGTTTCGATAGTATTGAACTGCTCAAAGGGCCTCCTGTCATTCGGGAGTTCCAGGTTCAGGTAGATATATTGTTCAAATCTCTCTGCAAATTGGTTGATAACGGTTGTTTTTCCAACTTGCCTTGCACCACGAAGAACTAAGGGTTTACGGTCACTTTTGGAAACCCATAGGTGCAACTCGGTTATAATATTTCTGCTAAACATGTCACAAAATTAGGGTAAATATTTCAAAATTATGTAACATAATTAGGGTTAATTTGCAGTAAATCTGTAGTAAAATAAGGGTAATTTTTAAGCTGCCGTTGCGGATGTTGCCAATGCGGTTTTATTTTTGACAAAATATTATTGTCGGTGGGGGGTGGACAACAGTGAGTACGTCGCCGTATTAATATTCCAACAGCGTGCAGTTAAACCCGGCCCTCACCAAAAGCGATTCGACCAAACCGGGTTTTAGCCGGGTTGCAACCACCCGTAATACGCTATCGCAATCCTCAAGGTCGATATTCCATTGTTTTATTGTTTGAATTGACGAAAGCAGCCGGCCAACCCTCGTTGCCTTTTTCTTGCTGGTTACGTCTGTTTTAAAAATCAATATTTCCATAAGGCGATTTGTTTTTAACGTGAGACGCAATAAAATCATTTTAAACAATTCCTAATACGCTATCTCGATTATCGATTTATAAGTCTCCTCATTATTGATGTTGTTTATCATAAAGTGGGCAACATCGGCACGCGAAATAGTTAAACAATTTTTTAAGAAACCGTTGATCGCGAACCGGTAGTTGCCCGTTACCGGCTTATCGATCAGCCTGCAGGGGCGCATAATTGTCCAGTCGCTATCACTTTCTTTTATCAAGGCTTCCATAATTCTTTGGTCGGCATAAACGTTCTTCAATATCTTTTGTAAAATATATTTCGTGAATACCTTTACAAAAAACGGCTGAACAGGACTTACCTCGATGGCGGATGCTGAAATAAAGAAAGCCCGTTTTATTCCCCGCACCTTCATTGCTTTTAGTAAGTTTCCGTTCCCTTCTGAATATAGCGTCGTCGGTTTAATGGCCTTTACGCCGAGCGCTGATATTATGGCGTCTTTATTATCCAGGTAATTTTCAAACGTTTCCGGCTGCATTATATCGCCTTTAACCACTTTCAGCTTAGCATGCGTGAGGGTGAGCTTCGCCGGATCGCGCAGCAAAGCAGTTACACTATGCCCCGCGGCCAGGGCTATTTCTACGGCTTGTCGGCCTATCCTACCATTGGCGCCTATGATTAATATATTCATATTTTTTATGTTTTTGGAGTGTTAGTTTTTACCGCTCACCGTTTGTACATAAGCTTTGAAAGTGGCTACCAGGGCCAATGCAGCAATAACCGCCCGGATAACACTGACAATATTTAAAAGGAGTGTTTTGACTGGAATAACGCCTGCGTATTTTTCGATGTTGCTAAAAAGTAGTTTTGAGTTGATCTGTGTAACCATATAAAATGTCAATATCAGCGCCGCTATTTGAAATATAGCCGCCCATTTTAACCGGCTCTTAAGTGCGGCGTTTTGTATTGGCGTCGTGAAATACAAAACGATCAAAACGATCGTCGCTACCGGGACCAATGGAATATAATAAGCCAGCGGATTTAATGTTGCGTAAAAGTCTTTCCAAAAAAGCATTCTCGTCATGGAGTTGTCGAGCATTTTCGGTACAAAAACAATTCCCTCGTAAAGCATTCCGAAAAATCCAAGTGCAATACCGAAGAGCGAGAATAACAGCAGGTTGTTAAATAATTTGCTTTTCATTTGGTTAGTTGTCTACACAACATCCTCTTAACAGTATCCATTTCATCAATTTCGATGATTTATAATTACTACCATTTGGTTGTATAATTTTACAAAGAAATACTATTTGGCAGTAATATACAAACATTCTGTAATATATTTTTTACATTTGCTGCCAAAAGGTAGTAAATAGGATGAATAAAGCAGTTGAGCTGGTTAAATTATGGGGCGCTTACGAAGAGCGGCACCCCGGGGGCAGTATAGAAGATTTTTGCCGTCACCAGCTCTCGGTATCGCTGAAGGCGGAAAAACAAATAGCGCCCGAATGGCAACTGGTCCCGGATATTAGTGGCCAGTTGGTTATACTGATCAGGAAGATCGGGAAGTTTCACATCATGTATTCCAACAAAGCGCTGGAAGGGACCGGCCTTGACCAGATCGAGGAGTTTGGTATCCTGGTTATTATCTTTAATAAAAAAAATCCGATAAAATCAGAAGTGATCTATGACAATCTATTAGAATTGTCAAGCGGGACGAATATGTTGATCCGGCTGAAAAAGAAGGGGCTTATCGCTGAATATTCAGACAATGAAGATAAGCGGGTAAAACGATTAAAACTAACCCCAAAAGGCGAAGAAACGCTTAGCAAAGCAAAAGTGCTGGTACTGCAGGTGGCAAACATGATGGTAAACAGCCTGAGCGACGATGATAAACAACTGTGCATCCAAATGCTGAGCCCGATAAATGCCAGGTTTTCGGACATCTATCTCAAGCAAAAAAGTAAAACTTTTGAACAGGTTTACCGGGAAAATATGGGGTTATAAGCTTCGCCCTATTTATGTAGAGACGCAATATTTTGCGTCTCGGAACGGCGCTTAATTCAACACCAAATCCGCCCGGCTGTATTTTCGTTTATAATCCTGCGGCGTTAGGCCGGTGAGCTTTTTAAACACTTCTCTAAAGGTCTTTATGTCATTATAGCCCGCATCGTACATCAGCAGGTTAATATTTTGATTGCCTTTTTCAAGCGCTTTTTTGGCGGCTTCAATTTTTACGCGCTGCAGGTATTCAAAGGGCGTATTATGGGTGGCTTTTTTAAACCTGCGGATAAAATTGCGCTTGCTCATGTTGCTCTTCTCAGCAATGGTGTCAATGTTCAGCGGCAGGTGATGGTTTTCCTCGATATAGGTTTGCGCTTTTAAAATGTCATTGTCCTTATGCAAACGCTGTCCTTTAAAAACGGCGAAATGCGACTGGCTCATCCGGTCCATATCCAGCGAAAACATTTTGCTGGCCCAGATACCCACTTCGCGGCCGCAAAATTTGTCGATCATGTACAGGATCAGATTTAATGACGAGAACGCCCCGCCGCTGGTATAAATGCCATCCTGGTCGGTGATCACCATATCCGAAAGGAAGTTTACATCCGGATACCTTCGCACAATATCGTCCATGTCGCCCCAGTGCGCGGTACAGGCGCGGCCCGGTAAAAGACCTGCCTCGGCCAGGAAATAAATACCGGAGCATAAGCTGGCTATTTCCGACCCGGCCTCAAACTTAACGGCTATCCAGTTGATCAAGTCCCTGTGCTTTTTGAGCATGCTGTCGCGATCACCATAAAATGCGGGAACGATTATCAGATCCGGATGTTCCAGTTCATCAATTCTGCGGTAGCTTACAAAAAGCGGGTTGATAGGCAGCAGGCTGCTGTTTTCTTTTTCGCCGGCCAGGATAAGCTTAAACGGTTGCGATTTGCCGGTTTGCTGGTAAAGGCCGTTGGTGTGGATAAACATATCCATTGCGCCGGTAATGGTTGATAAGGTAGCATCCTCGTGTATAACTAAAGCAATTTCCTTCATAGCTTATAAATTACGGATCAAATATAAATAATTTATAATATGGCATTAATGCCATATCCAGGGGGATGTTGTGCCAGGTGGTCATTAGTCACTGGTCATTAGTCATTAGTCATTTGTTATTAGGTTAGCCGCCTTGCACTAATGACAAATGACTAACTTAGTGCTTCTTTTGCAAATTCGCGGCACTTTATTACTTCCTTAACCGCATCGGAGCCGGCGGGGATGTCGTACTCCTGTTCAATGGTTGCCGGGAATTTGTAGCCTTCCTTTTTCATCAGCTGCAAAACTTCTTTTATCGGGGTATCGCCCTGCCCCCATGGCATATTCGGCCCGTTGTGGAATTTGCGGTCCTTAAGGTGCATGCTCAAAATGCGCTTATGGTTTTTTTGGATAAAATCGATTGGGCTGCTGCTGGTGCCGGCAACATAGTGGCCGATATCAAGGTTTATGGCGTTGTGTTTGGATTGCGCCAAAGCCATATCCCAAAGGGTTGGTGTAGCCTGGGTATGCGCGTGGTAGGCCACCATCATATCGTTTTTTTCGGCCAGGTCGCCAAGGCGCTGGGTTTGTTCCGAATCTTCAGGCAGTTCAACGGTCACGTGGCTGCAGCCGAGTGCCTTGCCAGCTTTAAAGGCATAGGTTATTTCGCCATCGGTATTTTTTTTGCCAAGTGCATTGGGTTTCCATCCGTAGATATTGATGTTTTGATCGTTAAACATTTTGCGGATCGCGACGAAAGAGTCCAGGATGGTGTTTTCGCGCCAATCGGCTATTTTTTTGGCATAGTCTGTACTGCCGCGCTCATATTTAGGCGCGCCGGCGTAAGCTTCAGCAGAATCACCCATCAGTTCAACCGCGTTAATGTTACACTGGATGCAGTATTGCAGCAGGTGGTCGATGTCGCTTGGCATACTGCGGAAGGAATACGTTATTACACCGATCTGCACACCATTTATTTTTGAATCCACTTTTACCGGTTTAAATAGCCCATTGGCAAACGAGCTTTTTGAAGTGAGGGCCAGGCCTGCCGCGGCAAGCACACCGGCGCCGATGAAACGACGCCTGGAAACATTATGATCTTTCATGTTGACAAATTTTATAGTTAGGGAGTAATTGGCTAAAAAAACGGGGACAATCAAATATACAGGCTTTGACTGTTACAACAAAGGCGGGTTTGTAATATTATTTCTACGGTACAGTTCGAAAGTCGGGGAAATCCGAAAGAAGCTGCAGCTGGCTGATAGCCGTTAAGAAATCATTTTAATTTAACCGCAGATCGCCAGGAAGAAACCGAGAATACCGAAAAAAATTACAAACTATTAAGGCTTTGTGGCCTTTGCGCCTTCCGCTTTGTGATCTTTGCGGTAAAATCTTGAATTGTTATGTTATACAGAAGAAGGATAGCGGATGATAAACTATCGCAAACAATATTTGGCTATTTTGTCCAATATTTAAATTTTTGATCGTCATCCGGCCAAAAAACTAAAATTTTAAAGTGATGAAAGAGTTTGTAATGCTTTTCAGGAATGCCCCCACCGGCGATGCCAGGCCTTCGCCCGGGGTGATGCAGGAGTTCGCCAAAAAGTGGGACGTTTGGCTGGCCGGCATATCTGCTAAAAACAGGTTTGTAGGCGGCAGCCGCCTGAGCTTCGAGGGCCGCATTTTAAAACCCGGAAACGTAATTACCGACGGCCCTTATGCCGAAGTAAAAGAAATATTAGGCGGTTTGATCACTGTAAAAGCTGAATCGCTCGACGATGCCTTTGAAATGGCTTACGGATGCCCTATTTTATTGCTGGGCGGATATGTGGAGGTGAGGGCGGTGATGTCTTAAGCACAGATTTCACCGATTTTTGTTTGATTATTCACCAGTATTTATTTTTTTAAGTGGTGTTCATGAGGTCGCTGCGCTCAGTTTCACCGATTGAATAAGAATACCGGCAATTCTCAGTCTTCCGCCCTAAAAAAAATGCCCAAGTCATGTCCAAAATCAAAAAAGGCGGTCGTCATTGAGGTATAAACAATTTAAAAAATTAAAGTCATGAAAGAATTTTTGATGATCTTCAGGAACGTTCCGCCAACCGGCGATGCAGTGCCTACGCCCGAACAATTAAAGGAAATTAGTAAACCCTGGCAGGATTGGCTGGGCGGTATAGCCGCCCAGGGCAAATTGGCTAACCTTGGCAATCGCCTTAGTTTTATTGGGGCTACTTTAAAAGCAGATACGGTTACCGACGGTCCGTATGCCGAAATTAAAGAGATCATCCTCGGCTACAGCGTTTTGAAAACGGAAACATTGGAAGAAGCTATTGAACTGGCCAAAGGCTGCCCGGTATTAGCCCTTGGCGGCAATGTTGAAGTGAGGTATATTGCGCCTATGAACGCGTAAAACAGCAAATTTGTCATTGCGAGCGGGGTACGAGCGAAGCAATCGCGAACTTTGCATGTTGGTGTGTTTAGTGTAAACACATTGTTCGCGATTGCCACGCCGCGCTCGCAATGACGAATTTGCGATATGAAAAAACGATGCTCAAAGAAAACAATCTCATACCCCATTTATTTCGCACGGAATACAGCAAAATAACGGCCGTATTGAGCCGACTGTTTGGGTTTGAGCACATCGAGATTGCCGAAGACATTGCCAGCGATACCTTTCTGCTGGCCGCCGAAACGTGGGGAATGAAAGGCATTCCAGATAACCCGGTTGCCTGGCTGTACACCGTTGCCAAAAACCGCGCTAAGGACTATTTAAAGCATCACCACATTTTTATCGAAAAAGTTAGCCCCGGCTTACAGCAAAACAGCGCTGAAGGTTACGAAATTAATATCGATCTATCGGAACGAAACATTACCGACAGCCAGCTGCAAATGATGTTTGCCATTTGTAACCCGTTTATCCCGGCCGAAGCGCAGATAGGCCTGTCACTGCGGATCCTGTGTGGTTTTGGTATCGAGGAAATTGCAGATGCTTTTTTGAGTAATAAGGAGACCATCAACAAGCGCCTGTTCAGGGCTAAGGAAAAGCTACGGGCCGAAAAAGTAAAGCTGGAATTTCCATCGCCCAATGAAATAGACCGGCGTTTAGAAACCGTCCTGACCACGTTATACCTGCTTTTCAACGAGGGTTATTATTCCGTATCGCAAAATACCACCCTGCGGCAGGACCTTTGCCTGGAAGCGATGCGGCTCACTTTTCTGTTGGTTGAAAATAAAAACACTGCCAAGCCGGCAGTAAAAGCCCTGCTGGCCCTGATGTGTTTCCACGCCTCCCGCTTCGATGCGCGTACCGGCCCGGAAGGCGAACTGATCCTTTATGACGACCAGGACCCATCCTTATGGAACCAGGAACTGATGCAACAAGGCAGGTACTACCTTAACCTGGCTGCCGAGGGTAAAACATTATCCAAATACCATATTGAAGCGGCGATAGCATGTGAGCATACCGTAAAAGAAGATACGTCAGAAAAATGGGAAACCATCCTGCAATTATATAACCAGTTGCTTTTTATCGAGTACTCACCCATAGCGGCGCTCAACCGCACTTATGCCCTCGCCAAAGCCGACGGCAAAGAAATAGCGATAATAGAGGCTGAAAAACTAAAGCTCGGGAATAACCATTTGTATTATTCGCTGCTGGGGTATTTGTACACTAGGGTTGATGATGGGAAAGCGATGGGATATCTTAAAAATGCGCTGAAATTTGCTAAATCGGAATCGGATAAAATGGCCATCAGGAGAAATTTAGAGAAGTTAACCGACAATGCTTAAAGCCCGGAAAAACTTACGAAGTTTAAAAAACTTCGTAAGTTTCGGGTAATGCCTAACCGAGCGAATTCGTCCCATTCGCCTTAGTTCGTGAAATTCGTGTCAATTAAATTCGTGTCAATCAATCAAAATTCACCCCGCCATAGCTGGTTTGTATATTGATCATCGCGTCATTACCATCGCGGCCAACGTGGCCTTTATAGTTACGGGTCGGGCCGATATGTTTGGCGCCATCGGGTGGGTTTTTACTGGTGATGGTTACTTTGTTATCGTCGTAATTAAAGCCGCCGTAAGTAGTGGTGATGTCGAAGTTAAAGTTGTTGCTTCCTGGTACGCCAAGGGCCACGCTGGAGTAAGAGGCATCCACCTTCAGCTTTTTGAAGCTGTTGGCCAGCTCATCAATTTTAAAACCGCCTACGTAAGAGATATCAAATTCGCCCGGGCCGTTCAATTTACCAAGCCTGAATGAGCCATAGCTCAGGTCGGCTTTAAGGCTGCCGCAGGCGTCGATATCCACGCTGCCGTAAGAAAAATCGAGCTTGGTTCCGCCGATTGAACCCGCTTTAAGGCTGCCATAGCTCCCCTCGATCTCGTTATTCGGGTTACTCAGGTTTTGTGCCGATACGCTGCCATAGGAGGTACTTATCTTCACTTTTCCCGCCAGATCAGGCAGTTCAATGCCGCCATAGCTGTCTTCAACGGTCAGATCAGTGCGGGCCGGCATGTAAACGGTATAGTCTATCTCAACCTTGTGCTTTTTGTTGCTGCCGAAATCCCAGAATCTAAAGCCCCCGCCGATACGGTCGATCTCGGTACGGAACCGTACATCGTCGCCGTCTTTACCATCGCTGATGTGTACGCCATCCAGCAACTTTTGGGCCGCGCCTTCGTCCTCGGCCTGGGCTTTTATAATTACATCTACTTTAACTTCGTGTTTGTCCCAGGTATTAACCTGTATTTTGCCGTATTGGTTGGTCAGTTTTATCCTGTCGTTACCATCAATCGGGTAGCTTTTGCTGTAGGTTTTTGATTTCTCATATTTGCCGCCGGCGTTATCGTTGTACGAATAGCTGTTGCCATCCGTGCTTACGCTTACATCAACATTTGATACGATATCATTTACCGCAGCCTCAATCTTTGGTGTAAGCCGGTCAACCTGGTTTGAAATATCCGCGCCGAGGTTATTTAAGCTCAGCTCAAGGTCATTACCCAGCGACTTTGCGGCGGCTTCTATCGCTTTCTTTTTAACTTTTGCTTTAACTGTCGCATTACCCGACGAAGAAGACAGGTTAACCGATACCGAAACATCCTGCGCATAGCATGCTGCGGCCGCCATAAAAAACGCGGCCGTACTAACCAGCAAGGATTTATATATTTTTGCTTTCATTATTTTCCTCTTTTCTCATTTCATTATACTGGCTGATCACCTTCAGCTGTTGGGTAAGTACCTGGGTTTGTATCTCCAGGTTGCGTATCATCTGCTTTAATACCAACTCCTGGTTCGGGCTGGTTTGCAGCTCATTGTTCAATTCTTTATAAGTCGAGTCCATCTCGGCTATTTGCGAGGTAAACTGCTGGTACAACTCCGGCTGCGATTTTTCTATCGACTTCAGTTGCTCTCTTTTGGTTTGGATAAGCGATGTAAAATGTACGTGCTGCTGCGCATAAACCGGGTTAATGGCTGCCAGGTCCACCCCTTCTTTATGCGTGCCGCGCAGGTAAAGCGTAAAAAAGATGCTCATCACCACCACAATCGCGGCAGCTACACGCAGCACAAAGCCAAGCGAAAACGTTTTGGCTTCCCGCTTTTTAGGTTCTTCAAATTGCGGCGGCAAATGTTTTTCAATCCTCGCCCACAGATCTGCCGATGGCTCCAGGTCATCAAATTCTTCCCGGTTAGTCCTTATCAAATCTTCTAATCGCTTGCTCATTGTGCTATTCCCTTTCTGTTTAAAATCTCAACTAATTTTCGTTTTGCCCTCAAAAACTGGGTCCTCGAGGTGTTTTCTGATATTTCCAATATCTGTCCTATTTCTTCATGATCATAACCTTCCAGCAAATACAGCGAAATTACTAACCTGTAGCCTTCCGGCAATTCTTTTATTGCCTCTTTTACCTGCCCGGCAAGGTATTGTACCTCTTCCTGGTCTTCCGGCTCCTCGTCGGCAATGTTTTCAATTTGCTCACCTTCCATGTCCACCAGCTCCAGCCGGCGTTTGCGCAACAGGTTGATGGACCGGTTTACCACTATTTGTTTCAGCCATAACCCGAAAGTTGTATCCTGCCTGAAATCTTTTACCTTATTAAAGGCATCCAAAAACGCTTCCTGCAATACATCTTCCGCTTCGGCAATATTACCAACTATTCTAAAGGCGACGTTCAACATCGCTTTAGAATAAAGGCGGTAAAGCTCATAACAGGCTTTTTTACTACCCTGCTTGCACTCAATTACCAGGTTATAATGCTTGTCGATAAATACGGCTTCCAAATTTTGATCAGCTTGCACGGTATATGACGCAGGGTTTTTAGGAACGTTGCATGGGGAGGAATTTCGGATGTCGGATGTTCGATTTCGGAATTATTAATTCGGAGTTATTGAATTCGGAATGCGAAATGTCAATTGCGGAATTGTTAAACAAATGATAGGCCGGTAAGGCGACAAATTATTTCCTCTCCTTGCCTTCAATTAGTCAGTAATTAAAATGGCAGCCCGGGGGGCTATCAATAAATATTGTAAAGGTTAGATTAGAGTTTTTCTATCTCTTCAATAGATAGTTTGGTGGTTTTGGCAATAAACTCGATAGCTAAGCCCTCTTTTTTAAGCTCGCGGGCAATTTCACGGGCTTGTTCTTTTAAAGCATAATCAAGCACATTTTTATTATCCTACTTATATTTCATGCTGCTATTGTACATCGTTTTTTCCTCCTTCGTCAAATATAATTGTTTTATAATTTTGAGAGGTTGTTTAAAAATGAATTAAAAACTCAATTTAAATTCATTGCCGTTGGCTGAAGTGGCTGTTGCACAACTCCGTTTGGCCGAATATTGATAACTAAATTTGGTTATCGAATTGATTTTTAGTACATTACATGATGCAAGGTAAAAA
>Ga0210389_10001759_pt1 | contig 17421 bp, 18 predicted proteins | sample IncBWH28OmetaG_FD_160127 | JGI IMG/M metagenome (GOLD analysis project Ga0210389, IMG submission 160127) | Forest soil microbial communities from Barre Woods Harvard Forest LTER site, Petersham, Massachusetts, United States - Inc-BW-H-28-O ...
GATGCGCGCTATCGTCTCGTCGGCGTGGGCCTGGCGAATTTCCGCGCTGCCGAAGCGACGCAACCGCAGCCGGAATTGTTCGATTGATGCAGCGTTCATCGATCCGGTTTCGACAACTTGAACGCGCGGTTCATCCGGCCATCGATGTTGACGTTCGATTCAGCGGGAAGCGCACATGCTCGGACCATCGGCATCGACCGATAAAGGAGCAAGTCATGAACAACATCAGGATGATGATCGCCACGGGATTGCTCGGCATGGGCATCGCATGCGCGAACGACGCCATGGCCGCGACGGAGTGCCACGACCGCGTGGTCTATCGCGAACGCACATCCGACAACCATCATGTGCTCGGGACCGCGATTGGCGCAGTTGCCGGCGCAGTGGTCGGACACCAGTTCGGCGGAGGCAGCGGCAAGGCGCTCACGACCGTAGGCGGCGCCGTGGCCGGCGGCGCGATCGGCCACCATATCGCCAAGGACGAAAGCCACAGGTACCGCACGGTCGAGCGAGTCTGCACGCAGACTTGATCGCGATCGTTGCTGATCGCGATCGTTTGATCGTTGTACGTCGCCGCAACACGAAGGCCGGCATCGCTGCCGGCCTTCGCGCCTTCAGGCGGTAGTGCGCAGTTCCGCGAAATACTCCGCCACATCATCGGCGAATGCGTAACGCGTGTCGGGCAGTGGCGCACCGCTGCCGACCAGCGCCTTGGCACAGCCGAGCCAGTCGCCGTTCGGGGAAATCCCGTTGCGCGAGGCAAAGCTCAGCGTTCCGTAGACGTTGTCGTTGTAGCCGTGGCGCTCGTCGTAATGCGCGCCGTGCGCAAGCAGGAACACTGCCAGCGTGCTGTCGCCGCGGAACACCGCCTGGTTCAGGGCGCTGCCGTCGATGTCGCCACCACGAACGCCGATCGGCCAACCCGACTCCACCATCAGCCGCACCGCATCGTCGCAACCTTCCGCGGCCAGGTCGGGCAACAACCGCAACCGCTCGTCGCCCAGGCCTTCGATCAAGCCGGGGCGACGCACGAGCATGTCGCGCACGCCGATGCGGTCGGCGCGCGCGCACGCCGCGAGAAATTCCTCCCGTTCGTCGTCCTCGACCACCGCACCCGCTGCGCGCAACAGGGCCGCGACTTCGGTGAGTCCCATGCGCAGCGCCAGCCGATACGCACTGATGCCATGCGCGTTGCGCGACGACGGATCCGCACCGGCATCGAGCAAGACCCGCACGACCTCCGGCGAACGCCGGCGGCGGATCGCATGCGTCAACGGGTTGCCGAGCGGACCCTGCTCGTTGGGATCGCCGCCGTGCGCAAGCATCAGGCGCAGGGTTTGCGGACGTTCGAAATCGAGCGCGCGCATCAGCGCGTTGGTTCCACCCACGCGGGCACCGGCTTCGAGCAAGAGCCGCACGCATTCTGCGTCGGCCGCCTCGGCGGCGTGGTACAGCGATTCGCCGTCGTTCGGATCGGCGCCTGCGTCCAGCAGGATGCGGGTCAGGCCCGGATCGTGGTTGCGACCCGCAGCGCCGTAGAGGGCGCCCAAGGGGTCGCCCGGGAAAGCGGGATCCATCGTCGTGTCGTGCGGATCGGCGCCGGCTGCCAGCAGCTGCACGACGCAGTCGCGGATTCCCTGCGCGAATTCCGGCAAGCGGATCAGTCCGGAAAAACAGGCGCACAGCAGTGGAGACATGACTGTCTCCGAACTGCGGGTGTGTGCCCACTTCGCATCGTCGATCATCTTGTTTCGCACGGTGGCGACATCGCCCACCGCGCAGGCCAGCGCGGGATTTCCATCCAGCAAACGCGGATGCTCCCGCAACATGCGCGCCGCCAACTGCGGCTTGGCGGACTGATAGCCCGTACCGAACGCCCACAGGATCCAGCGCCGCAGCAATGCGCCCTCGTCGGCGACAGAAGCCGCCCGCGCTTCCACATAGTCCTTCAACTGCGTCCACGACTGGAACCCGTATTCGCGGGCAATGCACGACTGCGCGTCGTGCAGCCGCAAGTCCATTGCGACGATCGCAGCGTCGTCGCGTCCAATGGCGGCGGGTAACGCAGTGCGAATCCGGATCAGCGCCAGGCCGTCCCGTTCGCGGACTGCGTTGAGCAGTTCCTTCGCCTGTTTTTTCAGATGGGCCAGATGCGGCCGTTGCGGCAAGTCTTTCACGACAACCTCCATGCGTTGATGCCGAAGGTCCGCAAGCCCGGCTGCATAAAGGTCGATGAGTTGTACGGCAGACAAGTGGGTTAGACCCTTCCCGCGGACCCGGAGGCGGCTTGCGACGCCGCAGTCAGGATAAACGACCATCGGTGGCATCGGCAAGACGGGTCCACTTCCCGGAAAGAGCGATCCGAACGCAGGCGCCCTACCGACGAACCGCGCGGCCATTCACATGCGCTAGGCTAGCGGTACATTTTTCCGAGCGTGGAGCGTGCCATGCCCTCCTTCGACATCGTCTCCGAAGTCGACAAGCACGAACTCACCAACGCGGTCGACCAGGCCAATCGTGAGCTGTCCAACCGCTTCGACTTCAAGGGCAGCGATGCGCGTTTCGATCTCGGCGATTCCGAGATCACGCAGTCGGCGCCCAGCGATTTCCAGCTCAAGCAGATGCTCGACATCCTGCGTGCGCGCCTGGTAGCGCGCCATATCGACGTCCGCTGCCTCGACATCGGCGATCCGGTGGTCAACCTCGGCGGCGCGCGCCAGACCATCGGCGTCCAGCAGGGCATCGAGCAAGCCTTTGCGAAGAAGATCATCACCGCGATCAAGACCGCCAAGCTCAAGGTCGACACATCGATCAACGGCGGCAAGCTGCGCGTGAGCGCGAAAAAGCGCGACGACCTGCAGTTCACGATCGCCCTGCTGCGCAAGACGGAGCTGGAACTGCCGGTGCAGTTCGAGAATTTCCGCGATTGACGCGGCCGCCGTCGGTTCAGGCCTGCTCGACGGGCCACAGGAGCAAATCCGGATGTCCGTATCGATCCCGCCTCCCAACGACCCCGTCGCGCTCACCCGCCACTGGCTCGAACGTGCCGTGATCGGCCTGAACCTGTGTCCGTTCGCGAAGGCCGTGTACGTCAAGCAGCAAGTGCGTTTCGTAGCGAGCGATGCGACCACGCCCGAAGCCCTGCTCGAAGCGTTGATCGCCGAACTCGAATTCCTGCGCGATGCCGACCCGCAAGCCATCGACACCACCCTGCTGATCCATCCGCAGGTACTGACCGATTTCCTCGACTACAACGACTTCCTGGATGTCGCCGAAGCCGCGGTCACCGAGCTCGACCTCGACGGCGAAATCCAGATCGCGAGCTTCCATCCCGACTACCGCTTCGCCGACAGCTACGAGGACGCGATCGAGAACTACAGCAACCGCTCGCCGTACCCGATGCTGCACCTCCTGCGCGAGGCGAGCGTGGAGCGTGCAGTGGATGCGTTTCCCGACGCCGATGGGATCGTCGATCGGAACACGGCGACGTTGCGGGGACTTGGACTGACGGGGTGGCGGCAATTGATGGCGATGCCGGACGACTGAGTCGGCGAACTACCCGGGCCGGAGTTGGATCGTCCAACGAAGACCCGAGGTCCGATCCGCAAGCCGCCAACACTGGGCACCTGCCATCATTTGCGATGCGGCGGACGCGATCCCATGCCGTCATGCAGGCGCAGGCCTGGATGGGCCGGCGGATGCAGACTCCCGGTGGTTGACGCAGGCGCGGTTCGAAGCACAGCCTGCATCCTGTGCGCAGCCATCCACGAGGAGCAAACCATGTCGAGCGACCCCGTTTCCGTCTGGCATCGGATCGCAAGGGAACGCGACGTCGACGCACTCGAAACCCTGCTCGCCGACGACGCGGTCTTCTTCTCGCCGGTCGTGCACGCGCCGCAGGTCGGCAAGACCGTCACCAGGATGTATCTGGCCGCCGCGATCCATGTGTTCGGAAACGAATCGTTCCGCTACGTCCGCGAACTCCGGGGCGATCGGGATGCGATGCTCGAATTCGAGGCCGAGCTCGACGGCATCAAGGTGAATGGCGTAGACATGCTTCGCTGGAACGACGCAGGCAGGATCGTCGAGTTCAAGGTGATGCTGCGACCGCTGAAGGCGGTGAACCTGATCCACCAGAAAATGGCCGCAATGCTGCAGGCCAGCGGATAATCCGGATCGCTTTAGCCAGCGAAGCTGGATTCGCCCGGACTGCCTGATCGTCCGCCGTCCGTTTCTACCGGTGCTCCGGTCCTTGCGTTGCGAGCAACGCAGCGATGTCGGCAGCCTCCAGCGTGCGCCATGCGCCCGACGGGAGATCGTTCAAGGCCAGACCGCCGATACGGCTGCGGTGCAGGGTCTCGACGCGGTTGCCTGTCGCCGCGAACATCCGGCGTACCTGGTGGTAGCGCCCCTCGGTGATCGTGAGCAGCACGTTACGCGGCGCAAGGACTTGCAGCGATGCGGGGAGGAGTGGCGTCTCGTCCGATTCGAGCAGCAGGGTGCCGCTGGCGAACAGTCCAGGTTCGTCGCCGCGCAGGTCCTGCGCGAGCGTGGCTTCGTAGGTCTTCGCGAGGCGCGAACGTGGCGAGGTGATCCGGTGCAGCAGCGCGCCGTCGTCCGTCAGCAGGAGCAAGCCTGAAGTATCGCGATCGAGGCGTCCGACCGGCGAGACGATCGGACTGCGCAAACGGAAGCGCGACGGCAGCAAATCGTACACGACGCGGCCCGGATCGCGCGTCGAACAGGTGTAGCCGACCGGCTTGTGCAACATCAGCACGATGTCCCGCGCTTGATCGAGGGGCTCGCCGTCGATGCGGACATCCGCATGCGCCACGCTGTCGTCGGCGTACAGCACGTCGCCAGTGGCATCGGTGATGCGGCCTTCGCGGAACATCGCAGCGACCTGTTTCCGGCTGCCGTAGCCGAGGTTGGCGATGAGCTTGAGCAGCTTCATGGATCGCCCATCGTGCGAGCCTGGCGAACCATCGCGGCTTCGATGACTTTGAAGCCGCGACTTTCCACGACGCAACGCACGCTCGAAAATCGTTTCCTCAATTCGGTTTCGTAGGGCAGGTGGCGGTTGGCCACCAGCCACAAGCGACCATCCGGATCGAGCGCGTCGGCAGCCGATGCGATGAAGGCGCGACCGAGTTCGGGCAGGTCCGCGCGTCCGACATGGAACGGCGGGTTGGTCACGATGAAATCGTAGCGGCCGCGCAGACCGGTCGTCACGTCGTGCCAGAGAAAATCGAGCTTCGCGGGCGTATTTCGCGCTTCGTTCGCGCACGCGATATTGGTGCGGGCGAGATCCAGCGCGCGCGCATCGGCTTCATAGACGTCGAGCGAATTCACGCGAGCGCAAAGCGCGAGGATTTCGACGGACAGATACCCGTAACCGGCGCCGAGATCGGCACCACGTCCCGAAAGGTCGTCGGGCAGATGCGCGGCCAGCAGTTCCGAGGCCGCATCGATGCGATCCCATGCGAACACTCCTGGCCGACTGAGGAAACGTCCATCGACGATCGATCGCGGCGCGTCGAGCGACGACCAGGTATCGAGTAACACGCGATCGACCGATCCCTCGCGCAAGATCGTCCAGAACACGCGGCAGTGATGCTTGCTCACCGTATGCACGGAACCGCACAGGCGGCGCATGTCGGCCTCATGCGATCGCGCGCCCTCGTTGTTGGCGGCGCAGGCGACGAGGGTTCCCCCGATGTCCGTGCGCAGCACCGCGCGCACGAGTTCCGAGCGGGCTTCAAGGCGTTGCCGTGGCGGCAGCAGCAGTACGAGTGGAAACGTGCCGCCGGCATGCACGACGCATTGCAGGCCGGCGTGCGACAGGGCATCGGCAAACGGCTTGAATTGCTGTTCGCAGACGAATCGCGCGCGCGGCGCCGCGCGCAGGGACGCGCTATCGCGCGCGCGCGCAAACAGTACGCGCCCCGATTCGGGCCACGTCAGCGCCTGCGTCGCGAACGGATGCAGCAAGGCCGCGATCGCGACGTCTTCGCTTCCGTCGATGGCAACGTCTGCGTTCAATGTGCGCTCCATGTTGCGATGCGCGAGTGTATCGCGCAGGCCGAATCGCATCGTGACGCGCATCGATGCGCGATACACGGATGTGAAAGCGTCTTCACGCAAATCTTCACGGCGCTTCCACCGCAGCGCGCCTAGTGTGCGCGCACCGCAAGGAATGCGATGCGCGTCACGCACCGGCGGCTTTCGATCTTCACCGCACTTTCACTTCCGTTTACCACCACCACTGGAGTATCACCATGAAGCTTCGCATTCTTTCTGCCGCCCTTCTCGCCATGATGGCGCTTTCGACCGCCGCATTCGCAGGCGGCGTGATGGCCGATCCGATGGTCGGCGGCGCCGCCATGTATGCCGACAAGGACATCGTCGACAACGCGGTCAACTCGAAGGACCACACGACCCTGGTCGCCGCGGTGAAAGCCGCGGGCCTGGTCGACACGCTCAAGAGCCCGGGCCCGTTCACCGTGTTCGCTCCGACCAATGCGGCGTTCGACGCGTTGCCGGCCGGCACCGTCGACAACCTGCTCAAGCCCGAGAACAAGGGCACGCTGACCAGCGTGTTGACCTATCACGTCGTTCCAGGTCGCCTGGACATTTCCGCACTGAATGCGCAGATCAAGGCCGGCGGCGGCAAGGCGATGCTGAAGACCGTGCAGGGCGAGGATCTGACCGTGATGGGTCGCGGCAGGCACCTGACCGTCACTGACTCCAAGGGCGACATGGCGCACGTCACGATCGCCGACGTATACCAGAGCAATGGCGTGATCCTGGTCGTCGACAAGGTGCTGATGCCGTAAAGCGCGTCACGCGTTTCGATGCGGGGGAGGGGCGGCTTCGGCCGCCCTTTTTCATGTCGCGAATGCGTGGAAATGGCTCGTGTGTGCAAGGCTTCGTTTTGCCTTGCTGCGCTAAGATGCGATACCGCCCAAGGGAAAGTGCATGATCCCCACCCTGTTTGCCTTGTTGCTCGCCGCTTCCGTCGACTCGCCTGCACCCAACGCCGCACCGGACGAAGCACCCATCAACTGCGACAACTGCGCCGACTGGAACAAGCCGCAGGCGCCGTTCCACATCTTCGGCAACGCCTATTACGTCGGCGTGCAAGGACTGTCCTCGGTGCTGATCAAGACCAAGGACGGCCTGATCCTGCTCGACGGCGACCTGCCTCAATCCGTGCCGCAGATCGTCGCCAATATCAGAACGCTCGGATTCAATGTGCATGACGTGCGCTGGATCCTCAATTCGCACGCGCATTTCGATCATGCGGGCGGCATCGAAGCGCTGCAGCGGATCACCGGCGCCAACGTCGGCGCGAGCACGCTGGCGGCGGTCGCCCTGGAGAACGGCAAGCCGCCAGCGGACGATCCGCAGTGGGACTCGGGAAAAGTCAGGTCCTTCCCGGCCGTCGCCCACGTGCAGGCCCTGCTCGATGGCGAAACGGTCACGCTCGGCGAGACCACAGTCACCGCCCACTACACGCCGGGCCACACCCCGGGAGGCACCACCTGGACGTGGCGCACCTGCGAGAAGCTGCGCTGCGTCAACATCGTCTACGCCGACAGTCTCAGTCCGGTCTCGGAGGGCGATTTCAGATTCAGCGACCCCAGTCGCACTCCGACCACCGCCGATGTCCTGCGCCGCAGCATCGAGCTGGTTCGCGACATGTCCTGCGACGTGGTGGTCAGCGTGCACCCGGACATGAGCGACGTGCTCGACAAGGCCGCCGCCAACGCGCGCGATCCGAACAAGAACGCTTTCATCGACGGCACGTCCTGCCAGACCTACGCCGATCAATTCGGCAAGGCTCTGGACAAGCGTCTCCATGAAGAAACGGCAGGTGCTGCTTCGCACTGACGACGACGCCGGCGCGCATGCCGACCGGTTCAACGCCACCATCGACCAGTCAAGGCCGCGAACGCCGTACATCGAGGGCAGGAAGCGCGTGCGCCTGGATTTTCCGGGCGCACCCGCTCAGAGATGCTCGGCCTCGACGTGGACCCGTTCGCGCCGCAGCAGGTACAGACCGCTCGCGACGATGATCGCAGCGCCGACCCACGTCTGCGTGCCGGGCAGCACGCCCCACAGGCAGAAATCGAGGATCAGGGTCCATGCCAGCGCGGTGTATTCCAGCGGCGCCAGCAGCGAAGCGTCGCCCCGAATGAAAGCTTCCGTGATCGTGTACTGGCCCAGCGCGCCGACCACCCCCACGCCGCAGATCAGCCATCCGTCCGAGCGTTCGATCGCGATCCAGCCGGTCGCCAGCGAAATGCCGCCGGCACCCAATGCCACCAGCACCAGCAACCACGTCACCATCGCCTGCGTGCTGTCGGTACGAGCGAGTACGCGCACCGTGATCGCCGAGACCGCATAGCCCAGCGCGGCGAGCAGCACGGCAAGGCCGGCGATGCCGATCATGCCGCCGCCGCTCGGCCGCAACGCAACGAGCACGCCGACGAATCCGACCACAATCGCCGTCCACCGCCGTGGACCAACGCGCTCACCGAGGAACGGGACGGACAGCGCGGTGATCAGCATGGGTGCGACGAAGGAGATCGTGTAGGCACTCGACAGCGGCATCCGCTTGAGCGCATAGACGAAGGCACCCAGCATCAGGATGCCGATGAGGCTGCGCAACAGATGCAATGGCCATCGGACCCGCAGGAGCGTTCGCCAGCCGGTCGTCGCGCATGCCCAGGTCAGCACCAGCGGCAGCGAGGCCGCACTGCGCAAGGCCGCCACCTGGAACGGCGGGTAGCGCGCTGAGAGAAGCTTCATCCCGCCGTCCATCAACGCGAAAAACCCGGTCGCCACGAGCATGGTCAGGATCGCGCGCGTATTGCTGCGTGGCGGCGGGCTCATGGCGGTGGCTCGTCGTTTGGGTGCCTATTGATTCGGGGCTTTGGTGTTTGAAGTGCCGAATCGATAGGCGGCCCATGGATGGGTCGCTCGTGTGCGGCGACACCAGCGCCGTGCAGCGGCGCTCGAGTCCGGACACGTGCCGGACTCGGGCGCGCAAATGTTTGGACAGAAAGTTCAAACATTTGCTTACCGAATCATTATGGTTCGCATGCACTTTGCGGAAGCAGCGGGCGCGACGCAAGCTTCCGGCAACCGGATATCAATTCGCCGGATGAAAGAGGCCGGCATCGCTGCCGGCCTCTTCGATCACACTCGATGGTGCGTTCGCTCAGCGCGAGATCGTGAACTTGCCGATGTCCACACCGAGGTTCACGCCTTCGCCGTTGCCGGCCAGCGCCAGCGACACGGGGCCCTTGGTCAGCACCTGCGCTTCGCCGGACTTCACTACGCCGGCATTCGCGCTGGCCTGGGCGTAGTCGCCGAGTACGTCGCTGATGCGATGCACATCGGTGAAATCGCCCTTGCCGTCGTCGATCCGCCATTTGCCGGCGGTGATGCCCAGCGCCTTGGCGCTGACATGCACGCGCATCGACATGCCGTTCGCGCAGGTCACCGTGCCGCCTCCGGTGGTGTGCTTGTAGATCAACGACCAGCCAGTGAGGCTGTAGTGCAGCTTGCAGCTGAGGTCGGCGTCAGCCGCGACGGCGCGCTGTGGTGCCGTCATCGCCAAGGCGCAGGTCGTGGCGACGAGCATCGCGAGCAATGTCCTTTTCATTTTCGACTCCTTTCGATGGTATGGGGCAGCGTGATGCCCGTAGACAGTTTGCACCAGCTTGCTGAACGAGAGACAAAGCTGAATGGGCGGCACGGGACTCTTGTGGAGTCGGCAGGAGGTTCCCGTGGAATTCTTCAGGGCATGCCTTTCCCCGCGTGACGGCGTGGCACGAACCCGGCACATGGAAGCAGCGCGGGTCGACGGACATGCGCACCGTCAGGTGGCACTGCCATATTCCATCCGGATCCGTCCGAGCGCGAATGCACCCACGAAATGCGACCGGCATTCATGTCGCTACCGGTCGGCGACTTTGCCTCAACTGCAGCGGAAATAGCTCTTCGCCCAGCTTTGCGCGTAGCGGTGATCGTTGGCGGCGGCGTAACCGCTGCTATTACCGTAACCGACGCCGAAATCGCGTTCACGATGGGCGGGGCGGGACTGGATGCGGTCACGCGCGGAAGTGCCGAGGCGGGACGGATAAGTGCTCTTGACGGTGCGGGTGGCGTTCATGACAGACTCCTGTGAATTGGTGTGCTGGTAAACTACAACACCAATAAAAGTTCGTCATGGGCTGGAAGTCACCCCTGCCATCAGTTGGGTTCCATCTGCGGCAATGAACCCCTTTCCCGGGGTCAGGTCACCAGCACCAGCTTCCCGGTATGCCTGCCCTGCTCGAAATACCCATGGGCGGCGGCGGCGTCCGCAAGCGGGAAAACGCGATCGACCACGGCTTTCACCCGCCCTTCCCGAATCCAGGGCCAGACCACGCGCTCGACCTCGCCTGCGAGCCGCGCCTTTTCGTCCGCCGCACGCGGACGCAGGGTCGACCCAGTGATCACCGCACGCTTGCGCATCAGCGCCCACACCGGCACCTGCAGCACCGGTCCACCGAGGGCGGCGATGTAGACGATGCGCCCGCCGGTGTTGAGCGCGTCCAGCGTGGCATCGAAGAACGGCGCGCCAACCATGTCGAGCGCGACGTCGATGCCGCCCGCATCCCTGGCGATAGGGCCGAAATCCTGGGTGCGTGAATCGATCGCGATGTCGGCACCGAGCGCGAACGCCTGTTCGACCTTGTCGGCGCCGCGCGCGGTCGCGATCACCCGCGCGCCGGCGGCCTTCGCCATCTGGATCGCGGCCACGCCGATGCCCGATGTCGCGCCATGCACCAGGAGGGTTTCGCCGCGCTTGAGTGCACCGTGTTCGAACACATTCGCGTACACGGTGAATACGGTTTCAGGCAGCGCCGCAGCTCGGATGAAATCCAGTCCTGCAGGACTGTGCCCATCCGAGCTGGGCTCGAAGGGAAGCGGCAACACATGGCGAGCATCGACCACCGCGTATTCCGCATAACCACCACCGCCAAGCAGGGCGCAGACGCGGTCGCCGACCTGCCAGCGCCCGGACGCGACGACGACCTCGCCGGCGACTTCCAGGCCCATCGTCTCGGGCGCGCCCGGCGGCGGCGGATAGCCACCGTTGCGCTGCAGCACGTCCGGCCTGTTGACTCCCGCCGCGCGCACGCGGATCAGCAACTCGCCGGGTTTCGGTACCGGGCATGGCAGGCGCACCGGATACAGGGCATCGGCGCCGCCGCTGCCACCGCGGATGGCGATGGCGGTCATCGTCGTGTCGGTCATGCCATGTTCTCCCTGGATATCCCTGGATTGCAGACCGTTGCCGCACACATGCCAGGAGCGCGGACATTGTCCCGCACCGAATCCGACCGGAGTATGCTCCGTCGCGATACCTGCATCCTCATCGAGTCCGTGGGAGTCGCCATGAACGCCGCATCCTCGAGGTTCGCGTCCCTGCTCCTTCTCGGCGCCCTCGGAGCCCTTGGCACCGCCGCGCCGACCGCCAGCGGCATGGGCAGCTCCTCGAGGCCCAGCCAGAGCGTGTCGGCATTCGATTCCTCCGCCGAATTCCAGAAGGGTACGGATGCGCTCAAGGCCAACAAGTTCGATGAGGCGGAACATTCGTTCAAGCGCGTGCTGGAAGACAGTCCGCACGATGCCAACACGAATTTCATGATGGGCATGGCTGAATCCGGCCTCGGCAAGAACGACGACGCGCGCAAGTACTACGAAAAAGCCGTCCGCTACGACGACGGCCTGATCCTCGCACACATGGAACTAGGGCTCACCCTCGTCAAGCTCGGACAGAACGACAAAGCAGGCGCCGTCCTCGATGATTTGAAGAAGCGCGCTACCGCCTGCGCGGACACCTGCCCGCAGGCCAAGGACCTGCAGTCGGCCGTATCAACGCTGGGATCGGCGCTCGCGTCGCCCGCGTCCCCGGCTTCCCCCGCATCGCCGGCGACATCGCAGGTTCCAGCCGCGCAGGAATTGCTGACCGCAAGCATCGCCAGCGGCGATCGTGCCTACCTCGATGCGGTCGCGCTGATCAACCAGAAACGCTACGAGGAAGCGATCGTCGCCCTCGACGCATCTGCGCGCGTGTTCGGCCCGCACCCCGACATCCTCACCTACCTCGGCTACGCGAACCGCAAGCTCGGCCGGTTCGATGTGGCCGTGGACTATTACCGGCAGGCGCTCGCGGCTGCGCCGAACCACCTGGGCGCAACCGAGTACTACGGCGAACTGATGGTCGAACGCGGCGATCTCGTTGGCGCCAGAAAGATGCTTGCGAAGCTGGACAACGTCTGCCATTTCGGCTGTGCGCAGGCCGACGAGTTGCGTCGATGGGTCGTCGCCGGCAAACCGCCCTCGTCCTGATCGCTGCCTGCGCCTGCCTGGCCGGCGCTATCGCGGCGGACCCGTCGCCATTGCGCGCAGCGCGCTGGCTGCCGGCCGATCGTCGGGCTCACGCGCTGGCCTTTGAGCCGACCGAATGCCTTTCGCCCACCACCGATCCGCAACTGGCGCAGCGCATCGCGATCGGCCGCGCCGCCTTCCGCACGCCGCTGCTGCTCGGCGGCCAGGCAGCGCGCGCCGGACTGGCCTGCAACAGCTGTCATCGCGATGGCCGCGGCAATCCGGACTTCCAGTTCCCCGGACTCTCGGGTGCGCCCGGCACCGCGGACGTCACCTCGTCCCTGATGAGTTCGCATCGCGGCGATGGCATCGACAATCCCAAGCCGATCCCGAACCTGAGCGGTCCGCGCAGCACTCTGAAGATTTCGCGGGATCCGGCGAACCGTGCGCTCGAGACCTTCATCCATGGTCTGGTGACCGAAGAATTCGATGGCCCGGAGCCATCGGCTGTGACGCTCGACGGACTGGCCACCTACGTGCGCGCGCTGTCGCCGGAGGCCTGTCCGACGGTCGCCGAAAGACCCATCCGCTTGTCCGATGAGGTGTCCGATGCGCGTGCCGCCGTGCAAGCCGCGCAGTTCGCATTCGACCTGCACGATCGCGCAGCGACGCGGTTGATGCTCGCCAGCGCACGCTCCGCGCTCGGCCTGATCGACGAGCGTTACGCGGCGCCAGGGCTCGCACGCGACAGGAACCTGCTGCGTGATGTGGACCTGCAACTGGCCGCGATCCAGGCAGCGGTCGACGACGGCGCTGCCGATGTTCCGTTGCGCATCGCCGCGTGGCTGGCGACGACAACGCGCTGGTCGGCGCCGCTCGCGAACGACGAGGAGTCTTCGCTGTTCAACACTGCCCGCATTGCCAAGCCATAGGCTGGCTGCGCTTCACGCCGTGCAATAACGCTCGCGCTTCACCGCCGGCACGCGCAACACTTGGTCGATGTAGTAGCCGAGCAATCTGCGCGCCAGCTTTTCGTCGGATGCCGGCACCAGGTCGCCGGTGTCGTGCAGCCATCCATCGCTGCATACCTTCATGGTGTCCTTGCCTGCCGCACACGTCAGAAGGCGGTCGAACGCGCTGCGATAGCGCGCGAAGCCAGCATGGTCCATCACAGCACCATGGCCTGGTACAAGGCTGTCGAATGGCACCGCATCCAGTGCGGCCAGTTGTTGGCTCCAGCGCGGCGCGCACGCTGTATCGAACAGCGGCGCGGGCAAAGTGACGAGATCGCCCGACAGCAACACCTTCGTCGCCGGATCGTAGAGCCACACGTCGCCGGCGGTCACGACAGCGTGGGTGAGGCCCACCTGCAGCGTGCGTCCGGCCAGAGTGCGCATTCCGCTCGCTTCGACCGGCCTGTCAGGGAAGAGCCTGCTGCCCGCATCGATACGCGCGATCTCTTCCTGCAGCGACGGCACCTGCGCATCCTTCACCTTGTGTTTCGCGATCGCGTCCTGCAACTGGCGGCGTTCGTCGGCCAGGAAGCCAGTCATCGCAGCTTCGATCGCATGGCTCGCGTACACGTGCGCCTGCGGATAGGCGTCGCGCAGCATCGCATTGCCGCTGACGTGGTCGAGGTGCCAGTGGCTGTTGACGATCGCCACGATCGGTTGGCCGGTCGCCTTTGCGAAGTCGAGGATGCGCTGGGTGTGTGCGCGATGGCGGCCGGTATCGAACACGATCAGGCCGTCGCGACCCCGGAGGACGATGGTATTTCCATCGGGCTCGTCGTCGGATGGGAAAACGCCTGGAATCAGCACCGTGTCCCGCGCCACGGAAACGCCGCCGACCGAGGCAATGGCCGGGGCTGGCAACGGCTTGTCCTGCGTAGCGCAGGACGCAAGCGCCAACGCAACGGTCAGGGTCGCAAATGGCATGCGCATCGAAGGCTCCTCCTCCCCACTGGCTGCCACTGTGCGGAGCGCGTGGCGCGAGCTCAATCGGGCCATCCGTTGGGTAGCCGAAACATCCAGCACGCAAACACAAGCGTTCCGCACAGCAAGAATTACGCGATACTGCGACGATGCACGTGTCGGGTTTTCACCTGATGATCTGCCGAGTGCCGCCGTGGCCCGTCATCCGCACGATGAGGAGCACCATGCCCGCTTCCGTACTGCAGCGGTTTTGCTTCGCGATGTTGTTCGCGGTGACGACATGCCCTGCCATCTGCGCGCCCGGACCCGAACCCGGCGGAACCATGCCGCTCACGGTCGACGATTCCGGACGCTACGAAGCGGCCGTCATGCTCAATGGCAAGGGCCCGTTCCGGTTCACCGTCGACACCGCGTCCAGTTCGTCGGTGCTGTCGAGGAAGATCGCCGACCGCCTGCAGTTGCAGGCGAAGGGCAGCCTGCAGCTCTATGCCGGCAACGGCCATGGATCGGCGGAGTTCGCCTCGGTCGAGGACTATCGCGCTGGGGTCTTCGACCGCCACGACGAGCGCATGGCGATCGCCCCGAACCTGTCCGCAGACGGCATCCTCGGCATGAATGCCTTCTCTGCAAACCGCATCGAGTTCGATCGTGCGAAAAGCCAGCTGACCGTCGGCCCATCCGGCCCCGCACCCGCGGGATATGCCGTCGCGCAGGGAGCCCTGCGGTTCAACAGCCTGATCGTCGTCGACGTTGTCGTGGACGGCGTGAACGCGAAGGCCGTGATCGACACCGCCGCGCCTTTCAATGTCGGCAACCCCGAACTCCAGGCCGCGCTCCATTTGCCGGAGGGAGATATCCGCCTGTCCGGCGCCGAGACCCTGAACGATTCGCTGGCCCTGGGCAGGCAGGCCCTGAAGGCGACGCTCGACACGCTGGCCGTCGGCGGCGTCGTGTTCTCCAGGCCGGAGATGCGCTTCGCCGACATGCCGGTCTTCCATACGCTGGGACTGGGGGACGAACCGGCGATGATCCTCGGCATCGGACAGTTCTCGCACCTGCAGGCCCTGGCGATCGATTACCCCCGCGCGGAACTCCAGCTGCTGCACTGACAGGTTGTTGCACGGCACCCCTGCCATCAGTCATAGACAAAATAGTCTAGACATTTCTGTCTACACAGAATAGGCTGCGATCCATCCCACCGCTCCGATCGGATCGCTGTCCGCCATGGCGAAGAACGCCGCCGCACCGAAACCCACCACCGCCGAATTGAACCTGCTGCGGGTGATCTGGCCGCTGGGCGATGTCACCGTGAAGCAGGTCCACGAGGCTGCGCAGAAAGAGCGCCCGGACATGACCTACGCGACCGTACTGCGGCTGATGCAAGTCATGCACGGCAAGGGCCTGCTGACCCGCGACGACAGCGAGCGCTCGCACGTCTACTCGCCCGCGCAGAAACAGGAATCGCTGCGCACCGGCCTGCTGAAGGACCTCATCCACAAGGCCTTCGCCGGATCGGGCAAGGAACTGGTGATGGCCGCCCTGCGCGACGGCCATGTCACCCCCAAGGAGCGCGAGGAAATCCGCAAGCTGCTGTCGAAGGAGGACGACCAATGAACGCGATGCCCACTTCGTTCGTGTCTGCGCTCGGCTGGGCGCTGATCGATTTCCTCTGGCAGGGCGCCCTGATCGGCTGCGTGGCTGCGATCGCGCTGATGCTGCTGCGCAATGCGCGCGCGCAGGCCCGTTACGCGCTGTCCTGCACGGCGCTCGCGCTGTGCCTTGCGCTGCCGGCATTGGGCGTCTGGCAGGGGCTGCATGCGGATGCGTCCACGAACGATGTCCCCGCCGCCCGGTTCGTACAGCTGGCCGGCGCACCTCGGCTGGACGTCCGGCCGGAGGCAATCGCCGCATCGAGTACACCGCTCGTACAACGCCTGCCCTGGATCGTTGCGCTCTGGTCGCTCGGCGCCGCCCTGCTTGCGACGCGGATGGCGTTCGGGATGATGTGGGTAGCACGCGTGGGGCGCGCGCACGGCATGCCGCATCCGCGCTGGCAGCGGCGGATCGACCGGCTCGCCGAAAAGCTCGGCGTCGAATGCAGGGTGCATCTGCGTGTCGTGACCGGACTCGCGACGCCGGTCGCCGCCGGCTGCTGGAAGCCCATGGTGCTGGTACCGGCCGCGTTGATCGCACAGATGCCGCTCGATCTCGTCGAAGCCCTGCTTGCCCACGAGCTCGCGCACATCCGTCGCCACGACTACCTCGTCAACCTCATCCAGAGCGCGATCGAAGCCCTGCTGTTCTACCACCCGGTCGTGTGGTGGCTGTCCCGGCGCATCCGCAACGAACGCGAGCAAATCGCCGACGACCTCGCGGCCAGGGCGATCGGCGAACCGCGCCGGCTCGCCCTCGCCCTGCACGAACTCGACCTGTTCCAACACCAGCAACGAATGCGCGAGGCCGACGATGGCTTCGCGATCGACTCACTCCTTCCCGCGGCCAATGGAGGCCATCTCATGTCCCGTATCCAGCGTCTGGTCCGACCCAACCCGCATGCCCTCAGCTGGAACCTCGCCCTGCCGATCATCGGCCTGAGCGCGATCTGCATGGCGGTTTACGCACATGGCACGCCTGACACGACCACCGTGCAGCAGGCATCCACCGCAACGGCATCTCCGATCGTGTCTTCGACCACGATCACGCCTGCAGTCGCTTCGCCCTCGCCGGCGATGCTCGCGCTCCTCCCAGTACCGCATCCGCACCCGGCACGTATCGTCGTGGCCGGCAAGGGCACGACAGTCCTCGCCCGTGCGACGAACCCGGACGACGACACCTACGCCATCGTGCGCGATGGGCAGGACGGCATCCGCATGTCGGGCGATTCGGACAACATGCCCGCCATCGAGAAAACCCGGAAGCAGGTTCACGGCGATTTCATCTGGGTGCGGCGCAACCACAAGGTTTACGTAGTGCAGGATCCGGCCGTCATCGCCGGCGTGGTCGAGGTCATGAAACCGGAGGCGGCGCTCGACGCGCAGATGGAAATGCTCGACAAGAAGATGGAAGGCCGGAATCAGCACATGGAAGAGCTGAACCG
>Ga0210389_10001760_pt1 | contig 17407 bp, 16 predicted proteins | sample IncBWH28OmetaG_FD_160127 | JGI IMG/M metagenome (GOLD analysis project Ga0210389, IMG submission 160127) | Forest soil microbial communities from Barre Woods Harvard Forest LTER site, Petersham, Massachusetts, United States - Inc-BW-H-28-O ...
TTAACCGCGGGCCGCTCGACGCCAAGCTGTTTTACGCGAGCTTCACTGCGATGGTGATGGCCGCCGCGGGCGTCGTGCTGATACCGGGCGCGCCGCTCGGCCTGATCACGACCTCGGTGCAAGCGCTGGCCGGGGTGCTGCTTCCGAGCGCGACGGTGTTCCTGCTGCTGCTGTGCAACGACCGCGAGGTGCTCGGGCCATGGTCGAACCCGCCGTGGCTGAACGCGATCGCGAGCGTCATCATCGGTGTGCTCGTCGAGCTCTCGTTGATCTTGATGGCCAGCACGATGTTCCCGAGCGTGAACGTGACGCACCTGTTCATCGAGCTGTCCGCGGTGTTGCTGGCGGTGCTCGCGAGCGCCGGTTGCTACGCGCTCTACAGCCGCCCGCGTGGGAGCGTCGAGGTGGAGAAGGTGCCCCGGGAGCGGCGCAGCACGTGGACGATGCCGCCGCTGGCGCTGTTGGAGCGTCCCGTCTGGTCGCCCGGTCGTAAGGCGGGCATGCTGACGCTGCGCGGCTACCTGGTGGTGGCGGTGGTGTTGCTGATAGTCAAGACCGTCGAGCTCGGTCACTGATGGCATCGCCGTCGCGCTCAGCGGTGTGACGGCGCGCTCATCTGGCGCGGGAATCTATGTTGGACGGAATGCTCCCGTTCTGGATCTCGATCGCGCTGCTGTCGCTTGCACAGGGTGCGCTGGTGGCGTTGCCGGGAGCGCTCGTGGGGGCGCTGCCCGAGCGCCTCAGCAGTCGCCGCTGGGCGATCGTGCCGCCGCTTTCGATCGTCGCGTTCGTGTTCGGCGCGCGCGCCGCCGAACAGGCGAGTGCGCAGGGCCTCACGTATCTGGCGCTCGTGGCCGTTCCGCCACTGGCCGCGCTCGCGCTCGGCTGGCTCGTGTGGAACGCAGGCCCGCCACGCTTGGCGCGAGCGGCGATCGTGGCGCCGCTGTTCGCGCTGGCGTGGGCGGATCGCACCGGGCTGCCCGGGGAGGGGGCGGCACTACTGCTCTCGGCGCTCAGCTGCGCCGCGCTGGGCGTGCTGCTGGCGACCGTCACGCCGCCGCGCTGGTTGGCCGCGGGCGTCATCGCGATGGCGATCGCCGACACCACGCTGGTCGTCTCGGACCTCTTGCAGCAGCCGAACAACGCGCTCAACGCCGCGCATCCGGCGGCAGGCCTGCCGCAGCTGCAGAGCGTGACCTTCGGCACGGCCGTGATGGGCTATGGAGACCTGTTCATCGCCGCTGCCTTCGGCGGACTGCTCGCGGCCAGCGCCGGGCGCTCGCTGCAACTACGCGCCGCCGCGCTCACGGCGGCGCTCGCACTGGGCTTCGACCTGCTGTTCTTCTTCGTCGACGAGTTGCCGGCCACCGTGCCCGCCGCGCTGGTGCTGGTCGCGGCGATCGTCACGCGCCGCCTGAGATTCGCGCGCGGGTCGGGAACTCCTGGAGCTCGCCGGAGCTCTCCGGCACACCCGGAAGGGCAGCTCCCATGACGGGGGCCGGGCCGGCGGGTGCGCTCACAGGCTCCAGCTTCGCCGTGAGCGCACGGGCGCTGATCTCGATCGCCTCCGGCGCCTGCACGGCGCGATCGGAGGCCGCGCCGGCCTGCTCGATCTTGCGTACCTGGGGGATCACGCGGCGCTCGAACGAGCCGATCGCCTCGTTGTAGGCGCCCACGGCCGAGTCGAGCTGGCGGCCGACCTTCGCGAACGGCGCCACGAAGCGCCCCAGGCGACTGTGCAGCTCGCGCGCGGACTCGGCGATCTCGCGCGCGGACTCGGCGATCAGCTCTTGGCGCCAGCCGTAGTGCACCGCCCACATCAGCCCGATCAGCGTCGTCGGGGTGGCCATCAGCACCTGTTGGCCGACGCCGTACTCGATCAGCGCCGGGTCCTTCGCCAGCGCCGCCTGGTAGATGCCGTCGGAGGGCACGAACATGACCACGAACTCGGGCGTGCAGTCGAGCTGGCGCTGGTACCCCTTGGAGGCCAGCTTGGCGATGTGCTCGCGCGTCTGGCGCGCGTGGCGGGCGAGGTGCAGGTCGCGCTCGTCCTCGCCGCTTGCCTCCAGCGCCGACAGGTAGGCGTCGAGCGGGACCTTGGAGTCGACCACCACGAGCTTGCCGCCCGGCAGTCGCACCAGCATGTCCGGGCGCAGCGCGCCCTCGCCGGTCTGGATCGTGCTCTGCTCGAGGAAGTCGCAGTGCGAGACCATGCCGGCCATCTCGACCACGTTGCGCAGCTGGATCTCCCCCCACGAGCCGCGCGTGGCGGGACGCTTGAGCGCCGAGACCAGGTTGCCGGTCTCCTGGCGCAGGGTGCCCACGCCCTCGCCCAGCTGGCGGATCATCTGCGCGAGCTCGCCCTGGGCCTGGCGGCGCTCGCGCTCCAGGCGCGAGATCTCGCTCTCCATGCGCCCGAGCTTCTCCTGTACCGGTGCGACGACGCCCTTGATCTCCTGCGCGCGCAGCGCCATCTCCCCGGCCGCGCGCTCCTGCTCGGCGCGGCGCGCCTCGCCGACGCGCTGGGTCAGCTGCTCGCTGGTCTGGGCGAGCACGTCGACGGTGATCGCCTTCAGATCGTCGCGCAGGCGCACGCGGCTGGCGCGCACCGCCAGCACGGCGGCGAGCGCTCCGACGAGCGCTCCGAGGATCAACAGCAGAACATCCATGGCATCCATCCCTTCAACGACGTTTGCAAGCCCGGCCAGCAAGGATTGCGCGAGCCTCGGACACGACGCCTTATCAGACCCTTACACCACCGGGTTGACACTTTGGGTACCGCTGGCTATGCTCGTGGCAATCTCCCTGGGCCGACGCTCGGGGAGATTGGCATTGAGGGATGGACTGAGAGGGATGTATTCATTGAGGGGCTGCGCCTGCGGGCTTGGCCCGCACGTACCTATTGGAGGATGTGACATGTCAGCCATGAATGGCTTCGTTGTCGCGCCGCGAACGAACCGACGTGCGATCGGGTGCTGCATGGCGCTCGCGCTCGCGCTCTCGGCATTCGTGTTCGCGCCCGCCGCTGCACACGCGCAGGCCCCGTCGACCACCACCTACCTGGCGCTCGGCGACTCGATCTCATTCGGTTACTCGGAGGAACGGTTCAACATCCATTTCCCCACCGACTCGCCGTCTTACTTTGAAGAAGGCTTCGCCAACTATTTCACCAAAGATCTGGTCAAAGGCAGCGAGGTCGGCAAAAGTATCCGGCTAGTCAACGACGCCTGCCCCGGTGAGACCTCCAACGGTCTGATCGGCGAAAACGCCGAGCTCGGCGGTGAAACGTCGACCGAGTCGATCGCGGAAGTCGAAGCTCCGCCATCGGAATCGCAGCCGTTCGGTGGCTTCCAGGGCCTCGGCGACTGGCACCCTTGCAAATACACGTTCGTCAACCACCTGCCGCTGCACAACGGCGGCTACGTCAGCGGCGGCAAGGAAGTCTCACAGCTCGAAGAGGCCGTCGCCAGCATCGGTTCCAAAGTGAGCCCGGTGAAGGCGATCACGATCAACATCGGCTCCAACGACGAGCTCGCCGGCATTACACAGTGCAAGGATGAACACGCCAAAGAAGGTCTGCCGGGGATCATCAAATGCATCAAGGAATCCTCAGAAACAGTGCTGGTGCCGCACATCCTCAAAAACATCGGTGACATCATCGGTGTGATCGACCACGTCGGCTACACCGGTCCGATTGTCCTGCTGGGCTTCTACAACCCGGACGCCTTCGTGCTGCCGGGCAGCGACGCTCTGCAGGAGGGTACCAACACGGCAGTCGAACACGAGCTGCTGCCGGAGCTCGCCGAAAAAGGGATCACGAACGTGGCCTACGCCAACCCGTTCCCGATCTTCAACAAAGGCGCGCAGACCGGAACATCGCCGCAGAACAACAAAGTCGAGCTCAAATCGATCTGCAAGTACACCGAAATGTGCAACCCGAACGACCCGGGGGGAGAAGTCGACGAAGGTGACATCCACCCGACGGTCACCGGTTACAAAGTACTCGGGAAACTCGTCAACGAAGCGTATCTGTCGCTCGCGCACTAGCTCGCGTGAACAGCAGGCGCATCTGAGCTGACAAGCAGCCGATGCAAAAAGGGGCGCGCGGCCGACGAGGTCGGGCGCCCCTTTACTTTTCATGGTTGCGCTGCTTCTGGTAGTCGCGTGCGGTGGCTTCGAGGATGCCGAGCATCGCCGGCGCGGCCGGTACCAGCGGTGCGCCCGCGGGCACGGCGGCGATCACGCGGCGTACGGGCGGGTTGGGGGAGAGCGAGCGCACGACGATCTCCTCGCGCACTGCCGACAGCGCGAGCTCCGGTATCAGCGCCACGCCGACACCGGCCGCGACCAGGCCCTGGACGGTCTGGAAGTCGTCGCTTTCGAAGGCTACGTGCGGCTCGAAGCCGGCGGCTATGCAACTGCGCACGACATGGCGCGCGCCGGGGCTCGAGCGTGAGGTCTGTACCCACGCTTCGCCCGCGAGGTCCTGCAGTCGCAGCCTCACCCTGGTGGCCAGGGGGTGCGAGCGCGGGAGCGCCAGGTACATGGGGTCCTCGAGCAGGTCGGTGCGTGCCAGATCCTCCGGGGAGAGGCGCTCGTCGGCGAACTCGAACAGCAGCGCCAGGTCCAGCTCGCCGGCGCGCAGGCGCGGCACGACCGTCTCGGGCTCGCCCTCGGCCAGCGTCAACTCCACCGCCGGATAGGAGGCTCGGAAGGTGGCGATCGCGAGCGGCATCAACGTCGCCCCCGCGGTCGGGAAGGAGGCCATGCGCAGGCGCCCGCCACGCAGGCCCGCGATCGCCGTCAGCGACGCCTCGGCGGCGTCCAGGCGCGCGAGTATGCCCTCTGCGTGCCCCACGAGCGTCTGGCCGGCCGCCGTCAGACTGACGCCACGTGGATGGCGCTCGAGCAGTGCCATCCCGGCTTCGCTCTCGAGCGCGGCGATCTGCTGGGAGACAGCCGACTGGGTATAGGACAGGGCGCTGGCGGCGGCGGACAGCGAGCCGCGGTAGGCGACCTCCTTGAGGATCTTCAGCCGAACCACGTTAAGCATAAGCAGAGCTTATCTTAAGCATCACAACAATCATTAGGACTGATGGCAGGAAAATGTCAAGATCGAGAGGAAATCGTTCGACATCAGAGCCAACAGCCGGTCCACTCCAGCGGCCGTGTCAAAGAGGAGGAACTTCCAATGTCAGTCAAAGTCATCGTCTCCTACGACGGAACCGCCAACGAGGACGACGCAATTGCGCTCGGCCGCCTGTTCGGCCGTGCCGGCGCCGAGGTCTCCCTCGCCTACGTGCGTCACGCCCGCGAGGCGGACGCCAGTCGTGAGCAGGCCGTCGAAGCACAGGCGCACGGGCTGCTGCAGGGCGGCGTCGAGCTGCTGGGCGACTCCAAGGCGCAGTTGCACGTCGTCACCGATCGCTCGACCCCCGAGGGCCTGGGCCGTCTGGCCGCGGCCGAGGGCGCAGACGTGATCGTGTTCTGCTCGGACTCCCACACCGCCAAGGGTCACGTGTCGGTCGGCAACTCGGCCGAGCGTCTGCTCGAGGGTGGCGCCGTCGCGATCGCGATCTCGCCGGTGGACGTCGGCGAGCGCGCCGACGCCGGTGCAGTCAAGAACATCGTCGCGGTCAGCGACTCCGACGGCGGCGCGCGCGAGACCGCCGAGGCGCTCGCCGGCGCGCTCGGTGCGAGCGTCGCGCCGGTCATCGGCGAGCAGACCGACCTGCTGGTCATCGACTCGCGCGCAGGCGCTCAAGAGGGTCGTGTGTCGCTGAGCTCCTCCGCCTCGCACCTGATCGAGATCGCCACCTGCCCCGTGCTCGTCCTGCCTCGTGGCGCGAAGCTGTCCTTCAGCGCCTCGGGCGTCACCGCGACCGCCTAGCACCTAGCGTAGCCGCGTACGCGCGTCCCGGGTCAAGCGTTCGGCCCGGCGGCGCGCGCTCGCGCGCCAGTAGCGCACAAGCGCTTCCAGGACGTCGAGCGAGCCGCCCGCCAGATGGCCGAGTGGCCCGGTCAACAGCCAGCTCGCTGCGCGCTCGCGCGCCGTGCGCCTGGGCGGGGGCGTCATCGGGCGGCACGGTATCGTGGCGGGCGTGCAAACTGCGCTGAAGACGACCGTCACGGAGCTGGGCGACTCGCGCGTGCGCCTGCAGGTGCAGGTGCCCTCCGATGAGGTTGAGCAGCGGCTGGAGCGCAAGGCGCGCCAGCTGGGCCGCGAGCTGAAGCTCCCAGGGTTCCGCCGCGGCAAGGTGCCGGCGCCACTCGTGATCAGACGCGTAGGACGTGAGACGGTGCTCGAGGAAGCCGTCCGCGACACGCTCTCCAGCTGGTATTCGGATGCGATCGAGAGCGCCGGGCTGGTGCCGGTGGGTGATCCGCAGCTCGACCTCGGCGAGCTGCCCGAGCAGGGACAGGCGCTCGAGTTCTCGATCGAGATCGGCGTGCTGCCGAAGGCCGAGCTCGGCGAGTACAAGGGTCTCGAGGTCGGACGACGCGAGCCCGAGGTCGCCGACGAGCAGATCCAGCAGGAGATCGAGGCCATGCGCGAGCGCCTGGCCCGGCTGCAGACGGCCGAGCGCGCGGCCGCGGCCGGGGACTACGTGGTGGTCGACTACGTCGGCTCGTTGCTCGCGCCGGAGGACGAGCAGGTCGCCGGCGGCGAGCGCGCCCGCGAGCCGTTCGCCGGTGGCGAGGGGCGCGATCAGCTGGTGGAGCTGGGCGCCGGCAACCTGATCCCGGGCTTCGAGGACGGGCTGCTGGGCGCCAGCGCCGGCGAGACGCGCACGGTCGAGCTGCGCTTCCCGGACGACTACGGAGCCGAGCACCTGGCCGGACGCGACGCGTCGTTTGAGATCACCGTCAAGGAGGTCAAGCTCAAGGAGCTGCCGGACGTCGACGAGGACTTCGCGATCGACGCCGGCTTCGACGACGTGGACGAGCTGCGTGCGGACATCGCCCGGCGCCTGAGCGAGCTGGACGAGGCGAGGATCGAGTCGGAGTTCCGCCAGGCAGCGCTGGACGCCGCGGTCGCCGGCGCGCAGGTCGCACTCACGCCCGAGCTGATCCAGGCACGCGCCCAGGAGATGTGGGAGCGGATGGTGCATTCGCTCGCCCACCGCGGCATCACCCGCGAGACCTACCTGCAGCTCACCGGGCGCGAGGAGCCCGAGGTGCTGGCCGAGATGCAGGGCGAGGCCGAGCTGGCGCTGCGCCGCGAGGCGGTGCTGACCGCGGTGGTCGAGGCCGAGCAGGTCGCGCCCAGCGACGAGGACCTGCTGGCGGCGCTCGCGCCGAGCGCCGAGCGAGACGGGGTCGAGCCCGCCGAGCTGATCACGCGCCTGCGCTCCTCCGGGCGCCTGGAGGAGGCGCGCGAGGATCTGGCTGCACGCCAGGCAATCGACCTGATCGCGGCCGCCGCCAAGCCGATCCCGCTCGCTCAGGCGCAGGCCCGCGAGCAGCTGTGGACACCTGAGAAAGCCGAGCAGGCGCCCGCCGGCGCCGAGGGTGCGCCGACAGTGCCGGCACGACTGTGGACCCCGACCGATTCGACGTCAGCCGACTAGCCTCTAGAGGAATTGGGAGCGGCAGGCGAAACAAAGGCGAGAACCGAGCCCGGGAAACGAGGACAATGAGCCCACTTGTACCGATGGTCGTCGAGCAAACCTCGCGTGGCGAGCGTGCGTTCGACATCTACAGCCGACTGCTCAACGAGCGCATCATCTTCCTCGGTACGCCCGTGGACGATCAGATCGCGAATCTGATCGTCGCCCAGCTGCTGCACCTGGAGTCCGAGGATCCTGAGAAGGACATCTCGATCTACATCAACTCCCCGGGCGGCTCGGTGTACGCGGGCCTGGCTATCTACGACACGATGCAGTTCGTCAAGCCCGACGTGCAGACCATCTGCGTCGGCATCGCGATGTCGATGGGTGCGCTGCTGCTCGCCGGTGGCGCCGCCGGCAAGCGCATGGCGCTACCGAACGCCAAGATCCTGATCCACCAGGTCTCATCGAGCTTCCAAGGTCAGGCGACCGACATCGAGATCCACGCCAAGGAGATCATCGACGTGCGCAGGCGCCTCGACGAGATCATCGCCAAACACGCGGGCAAAGACCTCGAGCAGGTGCGCAACGACACCGAGCGCGATTACTTCATGAGCTCGGAGGAGGCCAAGGAGTATGGCATCATCGATCGAGTGATCTCAGAGCACTAAAAGGCAGCCGCTGAGCGGCGCGAGGCTTTGTCCTCGGTCGCTCGCGTGCGAAGCACGCCACGCTCTCTGCGTCCGTGCCTCGCTTGCTCAGCGACCGCCTTTTCCTGAGCAACATGGGAGAGCGGTAAAAGGATATGGCCAGACCCACTGATTCCAACGAGCAGCTGCTGTGCAGCTTCTGCGGCAAGTCCCAGCGCCAGGTCAAGAAGCTGATCGCCGGGCCGGGCGTATACATCTGCGACGAGTGCATCGACCTCTGCAACGAGATCATCGACGAGGAGCTCTCGGCGCCGCCGGCGTTCGACATCGAGAGCCTGCCCAAGCCGCGCGAGATCTACGAGGTGCTGGACGAGTACGTGGTCGGACAGGATGCCTCAAAGCGCACGCTGTCGGTGGCCGTCTACAACCACTACAAGCGCGTGCAGATGATGACCGCCGGCGACTCGGACATCGAGCTGCAGAAGTCCAACATCCTGCTGCTTGGCCCGACCGGCTGCGGCAAGACGCTGCTCGCGCAGACGCTCGCGCGCATCCTCAACGTGCCGTTCGCGATCGCCGACGCGACCGCGCTAACCGAGGCCGGCTACGTTGGCGAGGACGTCGAGAACATCCTGTTGAAGCTGATCCAGGCCGCCGACTACGACGTCAAGAAGGCCGAAACGGGGATCATCTACATCGATGAGGTCGACAAGATCGCCCGCAAGGCGGACAACCCGTCGATCACCCGCGACGTCTCCGGGGAGGGTGTCCAGCAGGCGCTCCTGAAGATCCTCGAGGGCACGCAGGCCTCGGTTCCGCCCCAGGGCGGGCGCAAGCATCCCCACCAGGAGTTCCTGACGATCGACACCACCAACGTGCTGTTCGTGTGCGGTGGCGCGTTCGCGAACCTCGACAGGGTGATCGAGCGGCGCATTGGCCACAAAGGCGTCGGCTTCGCCGCTGCGATCGAGGCGAAAGCCGAGCGCGATACCGGCGATGTGTTCGAGCAATGCCTGCCGGAGGACCTGATCGAGTACGGCCTGATCCCTGAGTTCATCGGCCGCCTGCCGGTCGTCTCGGCGGTGCATCAGCTCACGCGCGAGGACCTCGTCTCGATCCTGGTCGAGCCGCGCAATGCATTGGTGAAGCAGTTCCAGCGGTTCTTCGCCTTCGACGGGATCGAGCTGGTGTTCTCCGAGGACTCGCTGATCGCCGTCGCCGAGAAGGGCCTGGAACGCGAAACCGGCGCGCGCGGCCTGCGCTCGATCATCGAGGAGATCCTGCTCGAGGTGCAGTTCGAGCTGCCGTCCCGGCGCGACGTGAAGAAGTGCGTCGTCACCAAGGAGACCGTCGAGAAGGGGCTGACGCCGACGCTCGTCACCGAAGCGGCCCCCGAGGAGGCCGACGAGGCGACGCTGCGCGAGGAGTCCGCCTGATACTCCGCAGTGCGCCTCGGTCGGCCCTGTCGCGCACGCCCCGTCAGCTACCATCCGCGACTGTGTACAGGCGCAGGGCGGCCCGCAAGCCGAAGTCCAAGAGCGAGCGCGTGCGCGCGCTGCCGTGGGTTGCGATCGCGCAGGGCGCCACGCTGATCGGACGGCGTTGGCGCGCACTCTCGGCGAAGGACCGTGCACGTCTCGGTCGCCTCGCGCGCGCCTCGCGCGGGCGCACGGGCAACCTCAGCGCGAGAGAGCGAGCGGAGCTGCGCACGCTCATCGGCAAGCTCGATCTTGCGGGCGCCGGTCGCGAGATCTCCACGCTCGGCCGTCGGCGCCGGGGCCCCCGGCGCAGGTACGGCTGCGACCGTCGCGCGTGAGCGAGCGCACGATCTGGACTGAGGCTCAGGCCGAGCGTCAGCTGCGCTCGCTGGAGCTGTTCGGTATGCGCTTCGGCCTGGAGCGGATGCGGCGCATGATGACCGCGCTCGGCTCGCCCGAGCGGAGCTTCGACACGATCCAGGTGCTCGGCACCAACGGCAAGTCCTCGACCACGCGCATGATCGCCGCGATCCTTGAAGCCCACGGGCTGCGCACCGCCGCCTACCTCTCGCCGCATCTGGTGTCCTACCGCGAGCGCCTGTTGGTGGACGGGCACGAACTCGAGCAGGAGCAGTTCGCGGTGGCGATCGATCGCGCCACCTGGGCGGCCTCGCACGTCAACCACACGCTCGAGGAGGACGACCACGTGACGCAGTTCGAACTGCTGACGGCCGCGGCGCTGTGGCAGATGGTGCGCAGCGAGGTCGACGTGGCGGTGGTCGAGGCCGGCCTCGGCGGGCGCTACGACGCCACCAGCGTGATCGAGCCGCGCGTGACCGTGCTGACCAACGTCGGGCTCGAGCACACCCGCTGGCTCGGGCCGACCGTCACGGACATCGCCGAGGAGAAGCTGGCGGCGCTCAGGCCGAACACCACGCTGGCGCTCGGCGAGGACCTGGTGGCTTCGGCGATGGCGGTGGCCGAACGAGTGGCGGGCGAGCGCGACGCCCGCATCGTCAGGCCGCGTCCAGCCGACGCGGTCGGCGCGCTGCGCGCGCCCGGCGCCTTTCAGCGGCGCAACTTCGCGCTCGCGCGGGTCGCCGCCGAGTCCTATCTGCAGGGCGCCGGTATCCCGCTCCGCGAGCAGGCATTCGCCCAGGCGGCCGCCGCCACGTACGTCGCCGGGCGCCTGCAACTGCTCGAGGACGATCCTCCGACGGTGCTCGACGGTGCGCACAACCCACACGCGGTCAGGGCGCTGGTGGCGTCGCTGCCGGAAGTGCTGACGAGACCCGCGGGGCGCGCCTCGGAGCAGGCGCCGCTGGCGCTGGTGCTGGGCGTGCTCGACGACAAGGACGCCGCAGGCATGCTCGCTGCGCTCTTGCCGCTCAGCGCTCGAGCGTGGTTCACGGCGCCGCCGAGCGCTCGCGCGCTGCCGCCGGCAGCACTCGCGTCGTTGGCGCGTCAGCTCGGCTTCGAGCAGAGCGTGTGTGAGCCCAAGCCTGCGCAGGCGTTCGCACAGGCGCGTAACTGGGCGGCCGAGCATGGCGGCGCCGTGTTGGCGACCGGCTCGGTGTATTTGGTCGGCGAGCTGCTCGGACAGCTGCGGGCTGCCGGCGAGGCGCTGGCTCCGCCTGGGGTGAGACGGAGCTCGATCGCATGAAGGATCGAAACCCGCCCACCCCGTCGGTGCTGGCGATGATCGGAGGCGTGGCGCTGTTCGTGGCGCTCGTGATCCTCGTGTTCTTCGCTGCAGGCTATGGATTTGGTCGCCTGTTTCTCTAAACTCAGCCGGCCGATGTTCCCCCTTGCATATTTCGGAATCGAAAGCGGTGGCCTGAATCTGGCCATCGACCTTTTGATCCTGTTCATCGTGGTCCTGTACCTGTCGCTGATCTACTGGACCTACGCGGACGCGCGCCGGCGCATAGAGGACCCGCTGCTAGTCGGCTGCTCGGTGGTGGCCGCGCTGTTCCCGTTCGTCGGGCCGGTGATCTACATCGTCGTGCGACCACCCGAGTACCTGGAGGACGTACGCGAGCGCGAGTTGGAGACACAGGCGGCCCAGGCGCGACTGCGCGAGCACGAGCACGCGCTGTGCCCGCACTGCAGCTACAGCGTCGAACCGGACTTCATCCGCTGCCCCAGCTGCCTGCGCAAGCTCAAGGAGCGCTGTGGCAACTGCTCGCGGCCGCTCGATCAGGCGTGGACGATTTGCCCGTACTGCGAGGCCGACGTGCCGGGCATCGCACCCACGCGCTCGCGCAGGCGACGAGCGACGAGTGGCCTGGACTCAGAGCTGGGAGAGCTCGACCCGGTGCCGGCGCAGGCCGCCGAGCTGCCAGACGCCGCGCCCGCCTCCGAGGCGGCGCTCGCGGGTGAACCCACGGCCGCGCCCCGCGCCAGCGGTCGTTCGCGCCGCCCCGGCGGCAGCGCGCGACCGAAATCCTAATCGCACACCAACCGAGAAAGCGAGCACATGGACCGTACGCTGATACTCGTAAAGCCCGACGCGTTCGCACGCGGACTGACCGGCGAGATCATCGCCCGCTTCGAGCGCAAGGGCCTGCGTATCGTGGCCTTGCGCCACATGACCGTGACGCGCGAGCTGGCCGAACGCCACTACGCCGAGCACGCCGAGCGCCCGTTCTTCGGCGAGCTGGTCGAGTTCATCACCTCCGGCCCGATCGTCGCGATGGTGCTCGAGGGCGCAGACGTGGTTAAGGCCGCACGCCAGCTGATCGGCGCGACCAATCCGCTGGAGGCCGCCCCCGGCTCGATCCGCGGCGACTTCGCGATCGAGATGGGCGCGAACATGGTGCACGGCTCGGACTCCCCCGAGTCGGCCGCGCGCGAGGCCGGGCTGTTCTTCGAGGATCTCGGCTAGCTGTCCGAGCGGCTGCCTCTGATCTTGGCGTCCGGCTCGCCCCAGCGCAGGGCGCTGCTGGCAAGTCTGGACGTCAACTTCACGGTTAGGATTTCTGACGCGGAGGAGCTGGAGCAGGGGGAGAACCCGGCCGGCGTGGCGGTCGAAAATGCCGTGCGCAAGGCCCGCGCTGCCAGTCGACCGGGCGCGCGCGAGGCGGTGCTCGCGTGCGACACGATCGTCACGCTCGACGGCGTCATCTACGGAAAGCCGCCCGATGCGCAAGGCGCGCGGCAGACGCTCGGCGCCCTGTCCGGACGCACCCACGAGGTGATCAGTGGGCTGGCGCTGCTGCTCCCGGGTGAGAGCTCCGGGATCGAGCAGCGAACGGCGCTCGCGCGCACACGCGTCAGCTTTCGCGCGCTGGACGCCGAGCAGCTCGACGCTTACGTGGCCACCGGCGAGTGGCGTGGGCGCTCAGGCGGCTACGCCATCCAGGGCGCCGGCTCGCAGCTCGCGACGTCGCTCGAGGGGGAGGAGGACAACGTCGTCGGGCTGCCCCTCGGCACGCTGCTCGAGCTCTACCCGCAGCTGCTGCAAATCCACTCGCACGCCTAGAGGACACAGAAACGACTCCGCTAGACTGCCCCCCTGGGTACGCGCCCGATGAGCCTGGGCCGCCGAGGTGCCGCTCGAATGGCGGCGCCGCACCGGATGCGAGCGTACCCACTCTCTCTAAATGGGTATCTTCAGCTATCTGACAGGCTTTGGCGGCCGCGACATGGCGGTCGACCTGGGAACGGCCAACACGCTCGTATACGTGCGTGGGCGCGGGATCGTGCTCTCGGAGCCGAGCGTCGTGGCGATCGACTCGCGCACGGGCGAAGTGCACGCGGTCGGCATCGAGGCCAAGCGCATGCTCGGGCGCACTCCCGGCACGATCCAGGCGATCCGCCCGCTGAAGGACGGCGTGATCGCCGACTTCGACGTGACCGAGCAGATGCTCAGGCACTTCATCCAGAAGGTCCACCAGAACCGCTGGGCGCACCCACGGGTGGTCGTGTGCGTGCCCTCGGGCGTGACCGGCGTGGAGAAGCGCGCGGTCGAGGAGGCGTGCCTGTCGGCCGGGGCGCGCACCGCCTACCTGATCGAGGAGCCGATGGCGGCGGCCATCGGCGCTGGCCTGCCGGTGGGCGAGCCGACCGGCTCGATGGTCGTGGACATCGGCGGCGGCACCTCCGAGGTGGCGGTCATCTCGCTCGGCGGGATCGTCGTCTCGCAGTCGATCCGTGTCGGCGGCGACGAGATGGACGAGGCGATCATCAACTACGCCAAGAAGGAGTACAAGCTGCTGATCGGCCAGCAGACGGCCGAGGAGCTGAAGCTCGAGATCGGCTCCGCCTGCCCGATGGCCGAGGAGCTACAGGCCGAGATCCGCGGGCGCGACATGGTCGCCGGGCTGCCCAAGACGGTTGTGTTGACCAGCGAGGAGATCCGCCAGGCGCTGGCCGAACCGCTCAACCAGATCATCGAAGCGGTCAAGGAGACGCTCGACCGCACGCCACCGGAGCTCGCCTCTGACATTATGGACCGCGGCATCATGCTCGCCGGCGGCGGCTCGCTGCTGCAGGGGCTGGACGAGCGCCTGCGCGAGGAGACGCAGATGCCCGCGCATCTGGCTGAGTCGCCGCTGACGTGCGTCGCCGTTGGCTCGGGGCGCTCGCTTGAGGAGTTCGAGGCGATCCACCGCTCCAATCGGACCTCGCGCAATCGCCGGCGCCGGTGAGCATGGTGTGACGGCCCGCCTGCCGCGCGGGTACTCTGTCAAGCGAACGCTCCGGAAGGCAATTATCGGTGTATGACAAGACGGTACGGCGTCGCCGAGCGGTGCTCGCGCTGCTCGTGGTGCTCTCCCTGCTGCTGCTGACCGCCTACTTCGGCGAGGCGCCCAACGGGCGCTTGCACGGGGTCCAGCGCGACTTCCTGACGGTCGTCTCGCCGATCCAGGACGGCGCCAACAAGGCGCTGAAGCCCGTGCGCGACCTGTTTAGCTGGTTCGGCAACACGCTGCACGCCAAAAGCCAGCTAGCCCAAGCACTCAAGCAGACAGAGAGACTGCGCGGCGAGCTGGTCGCCGAGCAGGCCGAAAAACGCTCCTATCGCCAGCTCCTGGCGCTCGACCATCTCGACCAGCTGGGCGTGTCCGACTACCACCCGGTGACCGCCGAAGTCATCAACAAAGACCCCAACGTCTGGTACTCGACGGTCACGATCGACAAGGGCGAATCGGCCGGGGTGCGTCGCAACGACCCGGTGATCAACGACGAAGGGCTCATCGGCAAGGTCGCCCAGGCGGCACCCGACGGCGCGCTGGTCGAACTGCTGACCAACAGCTCGATGGGCGTGGCCGCACGCATCGGCACGAGCCAGGCGACCGGCCTGGTGCGCCCCAAGGTCGGCGATCCCAACGACCTGCTGCTCCAATACCTGCCGACCAACGAGCAGCCCAACCCCGGCGAATACGTCGTCACCTCGGGCACGGTCACCCCGGCATACCCGTCGCTGTTCCCGCCCGGCCTGATCGTCGGGCAGGTGGCTTCGGTCAACGAAGAAAGCGCGTTCAAGTCGGTCAACGTGCGACCCGAGGCGAACCTGCACGATCTCGACGTCGTGCAGGTGCTGACGGCGGCCGAAGGCACGCGCGCCCAGAGCCTCAGCCAGGTGGCGCTCAGCCTGCCCGCCGGCCAGCAGACGGCGGGCGGCGGTGGCGAACAGCTCGCCTCCACGCAGGTGGGCGGATGAGCGGCGCCTCCTCCGCTCCGCTCGCGCTGCGCCTGAGCGTGTTCGGCCTGCTCGTCGTGTTCTTCCAGATCGGGGTCGTGGCCGAGGTGCCGGTGTTCGGCGTGAACCCCGAACTGTGCGCGCTCCTGGTGGCGTTCGTGGGGCTCCTGTGCGGCTCAACCGTCGGCGCTGCGTGCGGCTTCGCCGTCGGGCTGTTCATCGACCTGGCGCTGCTGCAGACGCTCGGGCTGACCTCGCTGATCTTCACCCTGATCGGCTACTGGTGTGGGCGCCTGCGCGAGCTGCGCGACCCGCAGGCGCCGCTCACGCCGCTGATCGTGGGCGTCGGCGCCTCGGCGCTGGCGCTGATCGGCTACTCGCTGATGGAGTTCATGCTCGGCGTCGACGCGCCCGTCAGCTTCGAGCTCTTGCGCCAGCTCGTGCTCGGCGTGCTGGTCGACACGATCGTCGCGCTGCCGATGTGGGCGATCACCCGGCGCGTGCTCGAAGGCGCGCTGCCGGAGGACCCGCGCCGGCGCCGGCGCCGGCGCGCATACACGACCGGTGGGCTCAGCCCGCTCTCCAAAGCGTGAGCTCGATCGAGCCCGTCCGACCGCGCGACCCCCGCGTCCCGGTCTCGCCGCAGCTGGCGCTGCGCGTGGCGATCATCGGCGGCGTGGCGATGGTGATGTTCGGCGTGATCTTCTTCCGCCTGTGGTTCCTGCAGGTGCTCTCGACCGAACAATACGTCTCCCAGGCTGACGCGAACCTGTCGCGTCCGCTGCCGATCGCCGCCCCGCGCGGTCAGATCCTCGACCGCGAGGGCCAGTCGCTGGTGGGCAGCACCGACACCAACGCCGTGCAGATCGTGCCCGACGAGCTGCCGCCGGGAATCTCCGAACAGGCAGGCGAATATCAGACGAAGCTCGGCGAAGCCGAAGAAGCGCGCATCACCGCCGCCGCGCGCCTGTCCAGCTACAAGGCCTCGCTGGGTGACTCCAGACGCGCGACCCATGCGCAGCAGCTCGAGCTCGAACGCCTGCAGCGCGCCGCGGCTCCCGTGCACGTGGCCGTGCCGTCGCTGCCGGCCAAGGCGCTCGCGCTGCGCGAGCTGTTCGACCGTGTCGGCCGCGTCATCAGGGTTAGCCCGCGCACGATCGACGAAGAGGTCGTCAAGGGCCTGACCACCACGCCCTACGCACAGGTGACGATCAAGACCGCCGCGGGCACCGGGCCGCTGACGGTGCTGGGCGAGCGCTCGAGCGAATTCCCCGGAGTCGTGCAGGAACCGGTCTCGATCCGCGAATACCCCTACGGTCCGATGGCCGCGCAGATTCTCGGCTACGTCGGCTCGGTCAACGGGCCCGAGCTCAAGAGCCCCGCGTTCCACGGTGTCGCGCCGGGAACGATCGTCGGGCAGGCGGGTCTCGAGTACCAGTACGACCACTATCTGCGCGGCGTTCCCGGAGAGCGGCGCGTGGCGGTCAACGCCGAAGGCCAGCCGGTCCCGAGCAAGCTCGGCTCGACCCAGCCACGGGCCGGCAACACGCTGCAGACGACGCTTGACCTGGGGCTCCAGAACGCCAGCGAAAAGGCGCTCGAGGAAGGCATGGCGCACGCGCGGGCGGGGGGCAAACCGGCGATCGCCGGCGCGTTCGTGGCACTCGACCCGCTCAACGGCGAAGTGCTTGCCATGGGCTCCTCGCCGAGCTTCAACCCCGAAGTGTTCGCAAAGCCCTTGGGCTTACATGAATACGAAGCTCTGACAGGTCACGGCGGCGACGAACCGGGGCGCCTGACCGACCTGGCCGACGAAGGGGAATACCCGACCGGCTCGACCTTCAAGCCGATCACCGCCATGGCGGCGCTCGAAGCCGGCGTGATCACGCCCGAAGAGGGGCTGGGCGCGGGCAAATGCATCTACGTCTCCGGCGAGCGCTTCTGCAACGCCAACGAAGTCGAATACGGCTCGGCCGACCTGGTGGACGCCCTGAAGGTCTCCTCCGACACGTACTTCTTCACTGTCGGCAAGCTCGCCAACGAACACGGCGGGGAAGTCATCCAGAAGAAGGCCTACGAGCT